>Ga0209925_1000547_pt1 | contig 19216 bp, 20 predicted proteins | sample SalPonR2_A_D1_MG_FD_185702 | JGI IMG/M metagenome (GOLD analysis project Ga0209925, IMG submission 185702) | Salt pond soil microbial communities from South San Francisco under conditions of wetland restoration - Salt Pond MetaG R2_A_D1_MG... ...
ATAATGTAAATATAACAGGATTTAAAGCATATTCTCTAATGGCTATACAAACCAGTGGTGCTGCTTGGGTTAGAGTATATGCCAATGCTGCAAGTAGAACTGCTGACGCAAGCAGAGCAGAAACTACAGATCCTGCACCAGATGCAGGTGTGATTGCAGAAGTTATCACAGCAGGGGCAGAAACTGTATTGATATCGCCGGGTGTATTTGGATTTAACTTTGAATCTCCTGTAACTGATATTATTCCGGTTGCTATTACAAACAAAACAGGTAGTACTGCGGCAATAACTGCAACACTAACAGTTCTGCAAATGGAGGCATAATATGTCTGATCAAAAAGAATACATAGTTACCTTGCATAACCGAGATGATCTTGATGCATTTTATGATGATATGGAAACATCAGGCGGCGACTTATATATCCCTGACAGAGCAGTAGATGTACTTCATAGAAGAAACATCAGTAGAAACACACACTATATGCTTACTGACGTAGAAGCAGAACAAATAAGAAACGATCCTCGTGTAAGAGCAGTATCACTTACTCCTGAAGCACTAGGTATTACTATTCAGCCAATGGGTGTTGTACAAACAAGTTCGAACTTTGATAAAAGTTCGATTGAAGATGTAAACGATGTAAACTGGGGATTGCTCAGAGTATACGAAGGTGATACTAGAACAAACTGGGGATCAAACGGTACAACTAATCAAAGTGGAACAGTTCAACTTTCTACAACTGGTAAAAATGTTGATGTGGTTATAGTTGACGGTCATGTTGATCCCGACCATCCTGAATATGCTGTAAATCCAGATGGTACTGGCGGATCTAGAGTTATACAATACAACTGGTTTCAGCACGATGTAGGTAACGCTTCGGCACCCGCAACTTACACTTACACTCCTTATGACGGAGGCAATAACGCACATGGATCTCACTGTGCAGGTACTGCTTGTGGAAATCTTCAAGGATGGGCAAGAGATGCAAACATTTATAACATTTATGCTTATGGTGATGCCGGTAATGGAAACGGAAGCATAAGCGGGTTCGTATTTGATTATATTCGTGCATTTCACAACTCAAAACCAGTAAATCCAGAAACCGGCAGACCTAATCCTACTATCACAAACAACAGTTGGGGATCTGTATTAGGAGGATTTAATATCAATGACACAACGTCATTTACTTGGTCAGTACAATACAGAGGACAAACATATACAGGCCCGTTTACAAAAGCTCAACTTGATGGATTTGGTATTTTTGCAGTCGATCTTGGCGGCGGCAATGTTACATTTTACGCACCGGCCCGCGGAACAAACTCAGTTTCAACTGAAGTAGATGTCGAAGATGCGATTGCAGACGGCGCGATTGTTGTAGGAGCAGCAGGAAACTATTATACTAAAACAGTGTTACCAGGAGATGTAGACTACAACAATGCACTAATAATCAATGGCATATCATTCTTTTATTATCATAGAGGAATGGTTCCGGCAGCTACTGATGGCGCCATCAATGTAGGATCGCTAGGAACTGAAGTAGCAGAATATAAATCTCTATTCAGTAACACCGGGGAACGAGTTGACATTTGGGCACCCGGTAGTGAAATACAAAGCAGCGTAAACGGTAATCACTACGGAGGATTTGTAGACCCAAGAGACGGCACTAATACAAACTATCTTGCTAAAATATCAGGCACATCTATGGCATCTCCTCAAGTATGTGGTGTTCTTGCGTGTGTGTTAGAAAAATATCCGTGGATGACTCAGCAAGACGCACTTGATTATCTTCTACAATATGCTAAAGAAAATCAACTAGGCAATACTGCTGGCGGCTATACAGACTACAGAAGTCTACAAGATGCTCCTAATCGAAACCTCTATTATCACAGAGAAAGACAAGAACAAGGCGTGTCTTATCCTACACAAACAAACTGGCTTCGTCCAGCATCAGGACCAGTATATCCTAGAACAAAAACAAAAAGGCGATAACAATGCCAAGATTTGCTCAAGGTAAGTTTAAACTAAAAAATCCAGAAAAATATATAGGCAAAAAAACTCCAACATATCGCAGCAGCTGGGAGTTTGCTTTTATGAAGTTTTGTGACGAACATCCTAGTGTAATGCAATGGGCAAGTGAAGCTATTAGAATACCATATCGCAATCCTTTGACAGGTAAACAAACAATCTATGTACCTGACTTTTTTATAGCATATGGTGATAAAACCGGAAAGCAACACGTAGAACTTATAGAAGTAAAACCTGCCAATCAAACACTGAAAGAAAAAACAGGGCGTTCTCGTGCAAATCAAGCACATTGGGTTGTAAATCAAGCCAAATGGGAAGCTGCTAGAGCGTGGTGTAAACAACAGGGTATATACTTTCGTATTGTGAATGAAAATGATATTTTCCATAATGGCAGAAAAAGATAAATAATAGTAGCATATAATGGAAAAATATTATGACTAAAAAACTTGAAGATCTTCTCGGTCTGCCAGAAAATCAAGACATTGTTGATGAAGCAGAAACTAAACAAAAAGATCAACTACAATACGAAGAAGAAAAGCAACAAGAAACTATAAGAGATATGGCAGAGTTTGATAAAATCACTGCTGCCTTGCCTCAAGTAAAAGGTCTAGGCGAAATGGCTGACAAAGAGTTAAACGAAGTTGCTGATAAAGCTATGCAATCATACGAAGATTTAATGGATCTTGGTATGAACGTGGAAGCAAGATATGCTGGCAGAGTAATGGAAGTTGCAGGATCTATGTTAAAAACTGGCCTCGATGCCAAAGTAGCTAAACTAGATAAAAAGCTAAAAATGGTAGAACTACAACTTAAAAAAGAAAAGCAGGACAAAGAATCTTCCCCAAAAGGTGAAGGTCTAATCGAAGGTGACGGTTATGTTGTAACTGATCGAAACAGTTTACTAGAACGCCTCAAAGGTCTAGATAAAGATAAATAACATATAATATTAATAGGGTTCGAAATATGAAATCATTTAAAGATATTCTTCTAGAGAGCAAAAAAACTTATCCTTTTAAAATCGGTGTCGCAGGAGAACTACCTGAAGGCTTTAACGATCGTTTAAAAACAATGTTAGATAAGTTTGATATAGCATCTATGAGCGCAGGCAAAAAAACACCAATACAAGAACGTCCATTGGATTTCCCACAACTGCAAAATACAGAAGTTACGTACTTTGAAGTTGAACTAAACTATCCAACTACATCACAGGTATTAGCAGAATATCTAGGTCACGGTTGTTCAATAGACAGATCGCATATTGTAGTTAAAAACCCAAACGAACCATATGAAGAACAACAGTCTAAAGAAGACAGCAATGAGCCATATGAACCTATTCTTACAAAAGAAGAAATGGAAGGTACTAGTGCTCAACAGTCTGTAGCAGGTAATAGAGTAATGGACCTGCTCAAAGAACTAGAAACAGCTAGAAAAGAAAGAGAACATGATCCCGCTGCCGCAGCACCGACTGGTGAGAGCAAGGATATTGATTCTAGCGAAAATACCAAAAGCGCGGTAGGGAGTTAAAACTATGAATATGAAAAGACTAATACAGCAGATGACCAATATCGAATCTTCTGAAAAACAGCAACTAACAGAGTCTACTCTTGAAGAATGTGGTGAAGCAGCAATGCCTGCTCCAGAAAATCCTGGTAATCCTGTAACAATGAGTGTTACACTAAATGCCAGTGGCAAAGACCATGTTAGTGATTTGATCGACATGATGAAAAATGCAGGCCTAGAAAAAGCAGGTCCTGTAACTCCAAACATGATGCCAATGCGTAAAGACATGGAGCGTTTGAGAGATATTGTTGACGGACCAATGGATGATCCAGATATTCCAGGACGTGACGATGTTGAAGGCGACGCAGATTTACAACAAGGAGCATTAGGTGCTATTGCAGGCGGTGTTGCTGGCGCAGCTATGGGCGGGCCAATGGGAGCACTTACAGGTGCGTCAGCAGGTGATCAGTTAACAGATGACGAAGAGATTGATGAAGCAATGGATCCTAAATCATTAATGGGACAGATTCGTAAACTAGCAAAAGGTGTCGAAACAAGCCCAGACGAAAGAGAACATCGTATATTTGCTCAGCAAGTAGAATCGGATCTGATTGATCTTTTCCAATATTTTGATCAACAGAACGACATGGAAAAGAAGAAAATAGTACAACAACTTATTAGACAAAACAAGCAAGCACAAAGAGAAACTGATCGTAGAAATGCTAATAACATGGTAACTGTTCTTTGGGATCTAATGAATGCCAATGAAGCATATGTCAATGAGCCAGATGAAGAATATCGAGATCACGAGTTTATGACTAAAGACCTAAGTGGCGGAATCAACCGTCAAAAGAAAGCATACGCCGCAGCACAATCCGGTGACAACGCTATGGCAGTTGAAAGTGATGACGATTATGTTGGTGCTGTAGAGTATCATGACGGTACCATTGTTTATCCGAAAATAGGTGATACTGTAGAATTATTTTACAGTGATTACACAGACAGTGATGATGAAGCTGATCACAAGCCAAATGCTATAGGTAAAATTGTAGGCAAAGGTAAAAGAGATGATGAAACTTTTATTATTAAATGGAAAGATCATACATCTGGGAATGTTGAACAAGACGAATTTAGTGCAGTTGATGAATTTAGAATTTTAAACAAAGATGCCGAAGACCCGAATAGAATCAAAGGTCGTAAGCAAGGCCAGTTGGGTTTACAAGGTGGTAGTACTAAAAGCAGAAGAGTAGGATCTCAGCCAAAAGGTAAAAACTCATATACTAATGCTCTTCATTACGGTGAAGATGAAATGCGTGAAAGTATTAAATCACGTCTACTTCAGTCACTTGAAGAAAAGAAAGCAAAGCCTGACTTTTTGGATATGGACAAAGATGGCGATAAAAAAGAACCAATGAAAAAAGCCATCAAAGACAAGAAGAAAAAAGCGCCTGTAAAAGAGTCAGATAAAGAAAAAGACGACGATCTTTCAAACAAACTGTTTAAAAGAAAGCCAGGCGAACTAGAAAAACTTAGTAAAGAGAAAAATCGCAAAATGAATCAAAAAAGATTTATGAAGCCGGGCAAGCCAAGTCGCTCAGGTGAGTGGGCTACATATGAGTCAGAAAATGAAGCAGAAGTACAAGCACCAAGTCACGAAATGAGTGATGTTGCTCGCAAAGCAGCATCAATGGCACAGGTTATTAAGCGTAAGATTAATTCAGGTGATGAAATGGATGATAGAGATTATAACCAGATGGCAGAACTAGGTGCTGTGTTATCTCGTGTAGGTACTGACTTTGGTCCAAAGTCAATGAAAGATGTTCTAGCACACATGGTAGACTATACTGATGAGCGAAATCGAGAAGGTCATAAGTATCCTGAAATGAATGTAGATCGTTTCAAAGAACTACTTGCAATGGCAAAATCTTAATAACTATCAATAGGGCCTTAATGGCCCTATTTTCTTGACTAAATATTGTTATGGCAAAATCATTAGACGGTGTATTAACTAAAAAAGCAAATCAACAGGAAACATATACAGAACAACAGATTGAAGATCTTGTTAAGTGTATGGATCCTGTTGAAGGTTATCTGCATTTTGCAAAACACTTTGCTTATATTCAACATCCTGTTAAAGGCAAACTTCTGTTTACTCCCTACGAATACCAGTTAAGATTAATGCACAGCTATCATAGCTATCGATTTAATATCAATATGATGCCAAGACAGACTGGTAAAACTACCTGTGCTGCTATCTATCTTGCTTGGTATGCTATGTTTACACCTGATCAAACTGTTCTTATTGCTGCACACAAATATACCGGCGCACAAGAGATTATGCAGCGTATTCGCTATGTATATGAAATGTGTCCAGATCACATTAGAGCAGGTGTTACCAGTTACAACAAAGGTTCGATAGAGTTTGAAAATGGTTCAAGAATAGTATCACAGACTACTACAGGTAACACCGGTCGTGGTATGTCAATCTCGTTATTATACTGTGACGAGTTTGCGTTTGTTCAACCTAATATTGCCGAAGAGTTTTGGACTTCAATATCACCTACACTAGCAACAGGTGGTAGAGCGATTCTTACTTCGACACCCAACTCAGACGAAGATACATTTGCTACTATTTGGAAACAAGCAGACGACAAGTTTGATGAACATGGCAACGAACAAGAAGTAGGACGAAACGGATTTCACGCATTTAGGGCCAGTTGGTGGGAACATCCTGACAGAGACGAAGAGTGGAAAACAGCAGAGATTGGACGTATTGGCGAAGAAAAGTTTCGTCGAGAATATGGCTGTGAATTCTTAGTATTTGACGAAACACTGATCAATGCTATTAAACTGGCAGCAATGGAAGGCATATCACCCGTGCTCAATATGGGACAAACAAGATGGTACAAAAAGCCTAGTTCAAAGTACACCTATGCAGTAGCACTTGATCCGAGTATGGGAACAGGCGGCGACTTCTCAGCAATACAGGTAATAGAACTACCGACATACGAACAGGTAGCAGAGTGGCAGCATAATACTACTGCCATACCAGGACAAATAAGAGTATTGCGTGATATCTGCAAATACATTGAAGAAGAAACTCGCAATCCTCAAGGGATTTATTGGTCAGTGGAAAATAATGGTATAGGCGAAGCAGCACTTATTGTGATACAAGACTTCGGCGAAGAAAATATTCCAGGATTATTTGTAAGTGAACCTATAAGAAAAGGTCATGTAAGAAAGTTTCGCAAAGGATTTAATACAACTCACAGTACAAAAATATCAGCGTGTAGTCGTTTAAAAACCATGGTTGAAAACGACAAAATCAAAATCTGTTCAAAACCTCTTATATCGGAACTCAAAAACTTTGTTGCCACAGGTACAAGTTTCGAAGCAAAACAAGGAGCAACTGACGATTTGGTAAGTGCTACACTGTTAGCATTGAGAATGATTACAGTATTGAGAGATTGGGATCCAAAAGTATACGATACCTTTACACAGGTTGATGACGACGAGTTTGAATCGCCGATGCCAATCTTTATAAGTAGCAACTATGGATAAATATAATATGATGAACTTGAACAAAATAGCAGAAGAACTTTTTGCAAAGATAAGAGGGCGTTTTCCTAATGTCACAATCGGTGACGAAGAAGGAAATGTAACATCAGAACCAACTGAAGCAAGATTTTTTGAGTTTAACTATACATCACAAGGAAACGCTTTAGGAAACATATCTATATCGCTTGACGAAGAAAGTGGCATTGTGATAATGCACAACAATGCAGTTTCTGAAGATGAAATAACAAAACAAGAATGGTTTGATTTTTTAAAAGAAATGAGACGTTTTGCTAAAAAGCGATTATTAAATTTTAATACAAGAGATATTGAAAAATCAAACCTTGAAAAAAGAGATTACAAATATTTGGCAAGTCGCTCTGGAGAAAACACTATGAACGAATCAAAACTTTATGGAACAGGACGCATTAGTTATCAAAACTTTGATAATGCAAGACTGGTAATCAAGCATAACGAATCTGTTAATCCTGAGATACCAAGTTCGAGAACACGAAATATCAACTCCATTTATATCGAAAGTGCTGAAGGAGAAAGATTCAAGTACCCATACAAGCACCTAAGTGGTGCTAGAGCAATGGCTCGTCACGTAGCAGAAGGCGGCATTCCTTACGATGATTTCGGTTCACACATTGTAGGTCTTTCTGAAGAAATGTCAAAACTACGCAAGTTTAAAAACTATGTAGGGCGTTCGGCTGTAATGGCAGAAAGTTTAGAAGGCTACATGGATATTGTTAAAGAGCGCATTAATTCTGTAAAAAAGACAATAGAAAGTCTACAAAAGCCTAACTATTATCGTGAAGCATTTGATTCATTTGAAAAGCCAATGATGGAAGAAGTACCAGAAGACGTTGCTGAAACTTGGATAGACGAACTTACTATTCGCCAGTTTAACGAAGAACTAAAAGATGTATTTCCTTACATTTATAATCTAGTAAAAGAAGGCACAAAAGCTAAAGCACTAGGTCCAGATGATTTAGTAGACGAAGGTGAACGTCACGGTAACAGCAAAATCTACGACAAGTGCTGGAGCGGATACAAACGAGTGCCAGGTAAAAAGCGTGGCGAAAAAGGCTCTTGTGTAAAAGAAGAAGACGAACTAGAAGAACTGTTTAATCAATCTATGGGACAGTTTGCAGAAGCAGAAGTAGGCACAGTTTATATGCGTTTTAGAGATCGTGAAACTCCTTCGGGTGATTCTTATCTCACAGCATTTGCTGGCTTTGCCAACTCTCCAGCAGAGCTAAAAATGGATTCAGCTTCAAGGAAGTATATGAAGCTAACCACAAAAGAAGACATTATAAAAGCAGTAAAAGATGTTAAGAATGACAAAGTGTTTGTAGGTGCAAAAGATATCACAGTATTTGTAGATAATCCAATGTTGTCTAAAAAGTATGATCACTTTGACGAAGCACTAGATGTGTTAGAAAAGTTTGGAAAGCAGCAAGGCATTACTGTGCAATATAAGGACCAAGATCCGACCAAGAAAAGAGAAAAAGGTTCAGGCAAAAAGCGTTTACCAAAAGGCCATGCAAAATCAGCAATGAAAAACTACAAAGATGCTGAATCAGAAAAAACAACCTACTTTACTATTGATAACAACAGACTGATGAAGTTCTTAAGAACAAAAGCCCCTCAAATAATGAACTCGTTTAGGCCAAACCTAGGTATGTTTGTTATGGACCAAAAACAGTATAGAAGTTTTCGTAACTGGTTAAAGAGTGAAGCAGTAGTAGCGCGGTTCGGTGAGACTGGTGTTCGTGTTGATAAAGAAAAGTCGTTCAGTCAAGACAAAGGCAGAGAGTTCGAAGGCGTTGAGCAAGAAGAACAAAAGACTCCGCTAGGCGAGTTTATTCTATCATATTTTGATTATACCTCAGGCCAGTTTCCAAAAGGCGAAACCGCAGTATTAACAATGGTTGAAAAGGATTATGGCGAAGAGTTCATAGAACCCGCAAAGGCGTTTATAGAACAGGTCAATAATATTGTATCAGAGCGTTATGGATTTAGAGAAGCAGATGTTGATGAAAATCTTGGTAAAGGGATGAAAAAGTTTAAGAAATGGTATGGCACTGATCCAAGAGATGTGAAAGGCAGAATCAAAAAAGCAGACCCTGAGTTCCGTGACAAGATTAAAAAGAATCAAGATAAACTAGGCGGAGCAGCAGAACTTCAGAGAAGACTTGCTAGAAAAATGGACGACGACATAAACAACATTTCAAGGTTAGCGGGTCTTTGATCCGCTAACCCATTCATTTTCAAGACATTTTTCACTTGACAAGATAAATACTTTTGTGTAGTATGTAAGAGTGCTATACATATTAGGCACATTAAAGCACATAGAATAAGGCAATATAAGGAGGCAATACTATGGCAACACTAGCAGAAATTCGAGCCAAGCTCAAAGAACAAGAGAATCGCAGCGCAGGTGGAAGTAACACACCCGGTGATTCCGCAATTTACCCTTTCTGGAATATTAAAGAAGGCGAAACAGCTACAATGCGTTTCTTGCCAGATGGCGATGAAACAAATGATTTCTTTTGGGCAGAGCGTCTTATGATTAAACTGCCTTTTGCAGGCGTTAAGGGTGAAACAGATTCGCGTCCTGTACAGGTACAAGTTCCATGTATGGAAATGTATGGTGAAAGCTGTGGCATTTTAGGTGAAGTTCGTGGCTGGTTTAAAGATCCTAGTCTTGAAGATATGGGACGTAAATACTGGAAAAAGCGTTCATATATTATGCAGGGGTTTGTAACTGATAACCCGTTGCAAGAGGACAGTACCCCCGAGAATCCGATTCGTCGATTTATTATTGGTCCTCAAATCTTTCAAATCATCAAGCAGAGCTTGCTTGATCCTGATATGGAAGATCTTCCAACTGATTATACAAACGGCATTGATTTCCGTCTTAACAAAGGCTCAAAAGGTGGCTATGCTGATTACGGCACAAGCAACTGGGCACGTCGTGAGCGTCCGCTAGGCGATGCAGAAATGGCAGCAATCAATGAACACGGTTTGTTTAACTTAAAAGACTTCCTACCTAAGAAGCCAGGTGAAGTTGAAGTTAAAGTGATGCAAGAAATGTTTGAAGCAAGTGTTGACGGCGAACCGTATGATCCGGATCGTTGGAGCAACTACTTCCGTCCAGCAGGTATGGCTGCTCGTACAGGCGATCCAACTCAATCAGCAAGCGCTCGTGCTACTGCTACAAGTCAGAGTTCTCCAGCGTCAAGCAAAAGAGATGACGACGACATCCCTTTTAAGTCAAATGAGGAGGTTGCACAGGAATCTGCCCCTGCTCCTCAACCGGCAGAAGAGAAGTCAGAACCAGCAGCAAGTGGCGGTGCTCAAGACATTCTTGCTATGATTCGTTCTCGTCAGAATCAGTAAAAGCAACTGAAGAGCTTGCTTATCACAAAAGCAAGCTCTTTTACTTACTCATCTTTTTAGAATAGGAAATATAAATGGCTACAAAGGCATTCGATCCTACCAAGTTTCGAAACTCATTAACAAAATCTATCAAAGGTATGAGTGCTGGTTTCAACGATCCTCAAGACTGGATTTCAACAGGTAACTACGCACTCAACTATCTATTAAGTGGTGATTTCCGTAAAGGTATCCCACTTGGAAAAGTATCAGTGTTTGCAGGAGAATCAGGTGCAGGCAAAAGTTATATTGTAAGTGGTAATATTGTAAAATCAGCACAAGAGCAAGGCATTTTTGTTGTGCTTATTGATTCGGAAAATGCTCTTGATGAAAAGTGGTTACATGCATTAGGTGTAGAAACAACAGAAGATAAAATCCTTAAACTTAATATGGCAATGATCGATGATGTTGCTAAAACTATTTCAACATTTATGGATGACTATCGTGCTATGGCAGAAGAAGATCGTCCTAAGGTGTTGTTTGTAGTAGACTCACTTGGTATGCTTATGAGCCCAACTGAAGTTAATCAGTTTGAGGCAGGTGATATGAAGGGTGATATGGGTCGTAAGGCCAAAGCACTGAAAGCACTTGTTACTAACTGTGTTAACATGTTTGGTTCATACAATGTGGGCATGGCTGTTACAAATCACACATACGCATCACAAGATATGTTCGATCCAGATGATAAGATTTCTGGTGGTAGTGGTTTTATCTATGCAAGCTCAATGGTAGTTGCTATGAAAAAACTAAAACTGAAGGAAGATGCAGACGGTAACAAAACATCACAAGTTAACGGTATTCGTGCAGCATGTAAGGTAATGAAAACACGTTATGCAAAACCGTTTGAAGGTGTACAGGTAAAGATTCCTTATGAATCAGGCATGGATCCGTATTCGGGTATGTTTGATTTGCTCGAAGGCAAAGGTTTGTTAGAAAAACAAGGCAATCGTTACAAATACATCGACAGTGAAGGAAATGAGACACTAGAATATCGTAAAAACTGGACAGGGGAACTACTCGAAATGGTCATGGCAGATTTACCAAGAAAAGAAGAACAAATGGTAAATATGGCAGAAGCGGACGAAGAAGTCGTGGATCATGACGAGGAGTTAACCGAAAATGAATGAAGAACAAATAATTGATATTTGGGATCTTTTCAAAGAATATTTAGATAAGAAGCATATAGATATTGCTGTAGAAAAATATGTAGATATGCTTGCAGATTATGGTGTAAGAGATGAAACTCTTATGAGTGTGATAGGCAATGATGCACTATTAGATTCTGCAATAAACTATTATCTAGAAATCGACGAAGAAGACTTTGACGACAATGAGTGGGATTAATGGGCTGGTATTCTAAAGTAACACGTGACATTTCTGAAATACCTAATGCAATACAGTATTTTGAAAAAGAACTACAGGATGCAAAACAGGAAATAAAACTCAAAGGAAATATTGAACGTGCTGCTGCTGAAATGCCGGGTATTATTGAACATCGATTCAATCAACTTCAAGAAATCGAAGCAATACTAGAGTTCTTAAATATAGAGCTGCGTAAACTGCGCAGCTCTTATTTTAAACAATATTTAGAAAACTATCAACGTGCGCTGTCAAGTCGCGATGTTGAAAAATATGTTGATGGTGAAGCTGATGTTTGCGATTATGAAAAAATAATAAATGAGTTTGCATTGTTAAGAAACAAATGGTTGGGCATACTCAAAGCACTTGATCAAAAACAATGGCAGATTACAAACATTGTAAAACTAAGAGTTGCTGGAATGGAAGACGCTACTCTTTAAACCATAAAAAGTCAACGTGCTGTTGTACTATACACTGATAACCTAAATCTTTCATATAACGGTAGTAAGTTGTATCTCCAGTCTTACTACCGTTATCCTCTATACAAATATATGTAATCTTTTGTGTATTCCAGTCAATACAGTTCATTATTTCAAGCTCTGCACCTTCTACGTCTATTTGAAGATAATCTATTTTCTTAGGAAGATTTAGATCATTCCAAGTTTTAGTAGGTACTGTGATCGTGTTAGCTTGGTCTAATCTTTCAATATGATATTGATCTAGAGTTTCCTTTATACCGTTCCAGGCTGGATCATTATTATATACTGCAAACTCTTTTTCTGTTGTTTCTTTCCAAATAGCAATATTTTCACAACGACAGCGTCTATTTTTAATAAGCTGTGCGTAGCTTTCCGGAGTAGGTTCAACACACACACCGTTCCATCCTGCTTTTTCTAGTATAATCGTACTGTTCTTTTTTCTTCCGTCAAATGCTCCAATTTCTACATAAAACCCAGGCTTTTGTTTTTTCCATACTGCATCTTTAAATATTGCTGTCAATCTAGGGTGTTTCATATTTGTATCCTAATATTTTAAAATCTTTTTTATAAAAATCTTTAATAAAGTCTTTTGTATAGTTATCTAAATCTTTAGTTTGTTTTTTAGAAATATTCTCATGACCTATTTTTTTTGTAAAATTAAACTTTTTGAAAAAAAATGTTTCTAACTCGTTTAATCTTTCTTGAAAAAAATATTGATCAATATTATCTATATTATAATCAATATACCATGTTTGAGGTATAAAATGTCTAAACATTACTTCTTTTTTTGAAAACTTTTTATTACTAAAGTATTTTATAAAGTCTTTGTAACTATCATAGTTGTGTTGTGATTGATTAAACTTAAATGCACTAATAAACCTACTGTAAGGATTTCGAAAAACTGTAAACTTAAAATAATCTTGTAAATTATCAACAATATTTAACGTCTGGTATTCTTGTAAATGTAAATGATGATAATGTTTTGGACCTTTAAGTTTGGATTTATTATTATAAATTAGACCAAACTTTGAGTTTTTAAGAGAATATGGTTCATTTTCATTTTCCATTAAAAATCTAGTTATTGATTGCCCAGCAGTTTTTGGTATGTGTAGAAACAAAATTTTCTTATCTTTAAGTACCATAAAAATATTTATTGAATAAAACAGTATTATAAATATCTACATGAACAAAGTAGTTTTAGTAACCGGCGGATTTGATCCATTACACAGTGGACATATTGAATACTTTAAAGCAGCACGAGAACTAGGCGATCATCTAGTAGTTGGACTCAACTCAGACAAATGGTTGACTCGTAAAAAAGGAAGACCATTTATGCCCGTCGAAGAACGAGCTGCTATTATAAAAGCACTAGATTGTGTAGATGAAGTTATTGCATTTAAGGATGACGACAACAGTGCCTGTGCTGCAATAATGCAGGTTTTACAAACAAAAAGCACCAGTTGGAAGTTGATTTTTGCCAACGGAGGCGACAGGAGCAGTGCTAAAAACACACCAGAGTTTTCGACATACGGCGATCATCCTGATATAGAGTTTGTTTGGGGTGTCGGTGGAACAGATAAGAAAAACTCGTCAAGTTGGATACTAGAAGAATGGAAAAATCCAAAAACAGTTCGTGAATGGGGTTGGTATAGAGTTCTCGACGACAAGCCGGGATACAAAGTAAAAGAACTGGTGATCAACCCCGGCAAGAGTTTATCAGATCAAAAACACACACTCAGATCAGAGCATTGGTATGTGTTAAAAGGTGAGTGTCATATGATCACCGAATATAACAATCGTCTAGAACAGAGATATCTGCATGAACTAGATAAAGGGTTTGTAATAGGTAAAGAAGTATGGCATAAAGCAGCAAATGATTCAGCTAAACCTTGTCATATATTAGAAGTACAATACGGTGAAAAATGCGTGGAGGAAGACATTGTCAGAAGAGATTAAGATATTTGTAGGATGGGACAGCAGAGAAGATATTGCTTATCAAGTCTGTAAACACAGCATAGTAGAGAGACAACCTTCTGCTATTGTTAAACCTCTTAAACAACAAGAGTTAAGAGATCAGGGCTGGTATACTAGACCGATTGACAAACTAGCAAGCACCGAGTTTACTTTTACTAGATTTTTGATTCCTGAACTTTGTAACTTCAAAGGGTGGGCACTTTTTATAGACTGTGATATGATTGCACAAACAGACATCAAAGAACTGTTTGATCAAAGAGATGATCGATATGCTGTAATGTGTGTGCATCACGATTATAGACCTAAGTCAGGTGTAAAAATGGATGGCAAACAGCAAACAGTGTATCCAAGAAAAAACTGGAGCAGTTCTATGCTTATTAACTGCGGTCATCCGTCAAATAAAAAACTCACAAAAGAACTTATAAATGATCCGGAAGTAACTGGTGCGTATCTGCATAGATTTAGTTGGCTTGACGACAGTGAAATAGGCGAAATCAGTCATGAATGGAACTGGCTAGTAGGCTGGTACAAAGAACCAAGCGACGGAACTCCTAAGCTGATACATTATACCGAAGGCGGTCCCTGGTTTGAAAAATATCGCAACTGTGAATATCATCGAGAATGGAAGCAAGAACTTTTTAATCTAATGAACTCATGATCTGTCTAAGTAAAAATCTCAAAGATGAATACATCAATATGTTTGCATATGGATCAGATTTGCCTTTGCAGGACTACAGCGATCTAATACCTGACGATGATATATTGATAAGAAGTATTGCCAAAAGAGATCTTATAAAAGAACGACTCAAAACTAATAAAACATTTTACTATATGGATAGTGGCTATTTTGGTAACTATCCTTCTCGTCTAAATCCTAGAGGCGACAAGCTATATCATAGGATTGTTAAAAACAATCTACAACACACTGAGATAGTAGATAGACCTGATGACCGTTGGTTAGCATTAAAACAAGAAATAAAGCCTTGGAGACAACGAGGCGAACATATTCTATTAGTAGTGCCTTCTGAAAAGCCCTGCAAGTTTTACAGTATCGATCATAAATCTTGGATTAAAGAAACAGTTGACAATATTAAAAAACATACAGATCGTCATATAAAAATAAGACACAAACAACAACGCCGAGAAAGATTATCAAGTACAATATTTGAAGATTTAAAAAACGCACATGCACTTGTCACATTTAATAGCATTGCAGCAGTAGAAGCAGTTCAGTATGGCATTCCAGCATTTACACAAACGCCTACCGCAGCAGATCCAGTGTGTGATAAAGATCTATCTAAAATAGAATCTCCAACATTGTACAGTGACAAAGAAAGATATCGCTGGGCCTGTCATCTAGCATATGGACAGTTTCATATTAAAGAGTTTAAAAACGGCACAGCATATAAGTTATTAAATGAAAACAGTTAGAATATATTATGCAGGAATACCTGCTAAAAATACAAAAGCAGAAAAAAGAGATGTGCTAAAGTATTTTCATCAAGGAGTAACAGATGGTGTTAGTACTGAAGTTGAAGGTGCTAACTGGCAACCTAGTGATCTAGCTGTTATACAAGGTTGGGTACATCAACACAGTCAATCAACACCTCATCTTATGTTTCGAAAATATGTTATAGAAAGTCAACAAGCCATCGGCAAGCACACATTAGCCATTGACAGTAATCTGTTTTTGTATAGAGATATAGAGAACGCAAATAGGTATCTAAGATTTAGCCTTGATGATGTTTTTCCAACTACTGGAAACTATTTTATTGATTCAGTTGATCCTAGTAGATGGCAAAAAATAAAAACAGATTTAAACTTTGATTTAAAACCTTGGCGTACTCGAGGAGATCACATTCTAATCTGTTTACAGAGAAATGGTGGGTGGAGTATGGGAAATCTAGATGTTATGAAATGGCTTAAACGAACTCTTAAAACACTTTCAACTGTTACAGATAGACCTATAATAGTTAGAGCACATCCGGGCGATAAGCGTGCTAAACAATATTTAAAAATAAAAGATTCTAAAGTTTTAATCAGCGATAGACATATATTAGAAGACTTTAATAATGCTTGGGCTACAATAACTTACAATAGTAGTCCTGGTGTAGCAAGTGCCATTGAAGGAATACCAGTATTCGTTACAGATCCAAATGCTCAAAAAAGTCAAGCATATGATGTGTGTAATACAGACCTAACTCAAATAGAAAATCCTACCATGCCGGAACGTCAACAATGGATAGAAAAAATAAGTATGTGTCATTACAACTTCGATGACTTGAAAAACGGAACTGCTTGGCACACTATAAAGGAATACCTATGAAATACGCAGCATTTACTAGCATGGACGAAAAATACTACGATCATTGCGGAAGAGCAATGCTTAATAGTTACAAAAAGCATTGGGCAAAAACTTTACCGTTGTATGTTTATAACGAAGGCGAGTTTGATATAAAGATAAAAACTCCAATATCTCTAGGCTGGAATCTAGGAACAGATTATGAACAGTTTCAAGAACGTCACACAAATGACAAAGTAAAAACTTTTGCTAAAAAAGGGTTTTCGATTATTGATGCAATGAAAAATGTTGACTGTGATAGGCTTATATGGCTTGATGCTGATACTATCATAACACAGGATATTCATCTTCAACTTTTAGATTTGATTGCACCTGATGATGTTTTAAGCACACATTTTTCAGTATGGCACATCAAAGACAATGCCGAGTTTCACAGTTGTGAAACTGGATTCTTTATACTAAATCGTCGTCATGAAGGTTTTGAAGACTTTTATAATACATACAGAGAGATTTATGTAAATGACAAAACTGACGGATTGAGAAGATTTTATGATGGCGAAGTTTATGGTAAAACTGTAGAGATTATGCAGAACCGAGGTTATAAAACTATGAATCTAAATCCTGCTCGACACAAAACACCTATATCAAGAAGTCTGCTGTCTCCGTACATTACGCACTACAAAGCAGGGTTAAAGGACACATTTAACAACGAAGTATTAGAACAGAAACATCAACTCCAATAAGATTCTGTTCTTTTCACAGTGATGTCTTTTGATTTAGATTTGCCATCTTGTTTTCTTGCACCCTTTAAGTGATCTATCCAACGACCTAGTTCTGTATTGATAAGAGGATGGCCACCGCCGCCTGTCTTTGCAGTTTGTAAAATAGTTCTAGCAGTATAATCTAAAACATTAGGCGAAGTTCGTTTGTAATCGTTTAACAGATGTCCGAATACATATGAATCGTGCCATTCTTCTAGTGTAAAGATTCCGTTATCAGCATCTTCGTACATACGTTCAAACTCTTGTAAAAACTCTTGACACACAACATCATTTAGATTCATCCCATAGAATCCACATTCTGGCCAAGTAGCAGATCCTTTGCCACGGCCTACATATGTGATCCAACTAGTTGAAGGCAACAGTTCTAAAAACTGTTCATAACTCCAATCTGAATGTACAAAGGTGTCTGCGTCCATCCACACACACCAGTCAGTTGATCTTTCACACGCATCAAACACAGCATATACTTTGTTGGCAAAACGAACAGCATCCCACTTAAACTCTTTGTGATGATCTCTTGGACGACGTTCTGGCCAAGGACATTTGCCATTTGCTTTAGGATCTGATCCCCAACGTTCTTTAAATGCTACAAGTTTAGGCAATGCAGACTTTTGTTCTAGTATAGTAATCTGTTCAGGATCAGGATTAGTAGGTAAACAATCTTCAGCATATGCTAAAAGTTTAATGCGTTTGTCTACTCGTTCTGCAAAACTGTCTAAAAATCTCTGAGCATAAAGATCTAAACCTTCTTGATGAAACGTAGTAACCACAGTTATTTCTGTCATTGATATTCCTTGTTAAATAGCGTGCAGGAGTATTTAACTGATGAAGTTTAGTCTATTTCGAGAATATGGTGCTCTAAACTCTAAGCCAGTATTTGATGCGTTCGAACATAGTTTACAAGCCGCAGGACACAAAACAGTGACCAACAATATGTATGCTGATGTTGCTGTGATATGGTCAGTGTTATGGAATGGTCGTATGCAGGGCAATCGAGCAGTATGGGAACACTATAGACGAAATAACCAAAATGTTATAGTACTAGAAGTAGGCGGCATCAACCGCGGAACAACTTGGAAAGTAGGCCTTAACGGCATCAACAGAGATGCTGAGTTTGGCATACCAGACGATCCAGGCGATAGAGCAGAACAGTTGGGGTTGTCTGTTAAACCCTGGCACAAAGACGGTGAGTTTATATTAATCTGTGGACAACACGATCGAAGTCTACAATGGCAAGATCAGCCCAGTATGAGCAACTGGTTCTTACAGACCTATGACGAAATACGCAAACACACAGACCGTCCTATCATATTTCGGCCTCACCCCAGATGTAGACTACCTCATATTGAACGAGGTCTTAGACATGTTTATAGACAAGATCCTATCAAGATTGCTAACACATATGACGACTTTGATATGCAGTTTGACAACATATGGGCCACAGTTAGTTGGAGCAGCAACCCTGGCATACACAGTGTTATTGAAGGAGTTCCTGCCTTTGTTGGTCCTAGCAGTCTTGCCTATGATGTAGCAGGCCATTACTTACAACACATCGAACATCCTACTACTCCTGACAGAACACGATGGCTAAAACGTTATGCTTGGACTGAGTATACTGTGGAAGAAATAGCACAGGGTATGCCATTAGAAAGATTGACAAAATACCTGTAATATGATATACTGTGTTTATGACACAGATTGAAATCAAAACTATAGAAGATTGCGTTCAACACTTGGTTAATCTTGGTTCTGTAGAGGTTTCTGACAGGATCATTATGAACAGTGTATATCGACAGTTA
>Ga0209925_1000548_pt1 | contig 19201 bp, 16 predicted proteins | sample SalPonR2_A_D1_MG_FD_185702 | JGI IMG/M metagenome (GOLD analysis project Ga0209925, IMG submission 185702) | Salt pond soil microbial communities from South San Francisco under conditions of wetland restoration - Salt Pond MetaG R2_A_D1_MG... ...
CCACCGAGACACAGGAGGCTCGCCCGAACCTACCCCCGTGCAAGAAGCCGTCACCGAAGACCATGCGGCTGAAGGCCTCGGTAAGTGAGGATAGGAGCCGCCGGGAAAAGATGGCAGCCTCGGGAGAGCCTTCGGGAATGCCCCGCTCAGCCATCCGGTCCTTGAGCCGGGTCAGGGGGGTGCCATGGATGAAGTCCATGACGATGACCCGCTTGGAGACGAGGCCGTTGATCGCTCGCGGGACCACCAGGGGTGCCACTGCGGGGCGTCCATCGGGGGTGTGTGCTACCGCAGCGGCGATCTTCTCCATGGCTTGGGCTTCGGCGAGGAAATCGAGTTCGTTGGTCAAGGCCCGTTCAAGCTCCAAGAAGACGCGGTAGTAGTCCACCGGCAAGGAGTCGCGGAAACGCTTGGAGAAGCTTCGGGTGGTCAGGAGTGATTGAGTGAGGAGGGAAGGAGCAGAAAAGAGAGGACGTGAGAGATGGAGGCACGCTCTTCGAGATCAGAAGCCGGAGCCTGCAAAACCTCCGCGGGCCCTCCCTTGCCCCGCCCACTCACTCACGCTTTCAGGTTCGCTATGTCCCCCCGTAGCTTGGGCTCCTCGCTCGGTCTCTGCACCTTCACCGCCACCTCTCTCCCGTCCCGAAGGACCGCCCTGTGCACCTGAGCGATGGACGCGCTACCTAAAGGGACCTCGTCGAACTCTTTGAACAAGTTCTCCAAGGGCTCCCCTTCTAGAAGGTCCTGGCGGACGACGGCCTTGACCACGGAGATGGGGACAGGCTCCACAGAGTCTTGCAAAGACATGAGGCGATCTGTGTACGCCTTTGGAAACATGTCCACCCGTGTGGAAATGACTTGGCCGCTCTGGAGAGGGTGGTCCCGGGGAGGGAGGGACGGAGAGGGATCAAGATTCAGTCACGCGGCGGACGCGTCGACACCAGATGCGTGGTACTCCTACAGCTTACGGCACAGGATACACATGAATACATGCGTGAGAGGACTGAGGACATACCTTGACGTAGAAGCCTTTCAGAGTCTGGATCGTGGAGGCCAGACGCTCGGCTCCCCAATTGTGGGCATCTTCCCAGAGCTTGACTTCCTCTTCGGGGCTCACCGGATCGCCTTTCTCTTTAGCAGCGGCAAGTTTACGCTGTATTAAGGCATAATTACCAAGAATAGGCACCACCTGAGACCAAAAGGTTGCCGCCCGTCTGAGGCGCTGCACCGGATTAAGGGGTGCTGGAATGAGAGCCTCGGGGGGCAGATCGGGCGTGGCTGTGGCTGTGGAAGCCACCCGGACGGTGGACTCGATCGCCGCAGGTACGCGGCTCACATATGATTTTGGATGCAGTGGAGAATAGGTAAAGGCAGAAGCACGGGGCATGGTTGCAATGACGAGTAAGGGGAAAAGCAGCGGGGGGAGGAGGTCGGAAAGGCGGGCCCGCGGCGTAACCGGTACAGGCTTGCTTTGAGCCATCCTGAACAAAAAATAACGAGATAAGTGAGTGTGGGAAAACGCACGCCAAAATTTCCTTCTGGATTCTTCACGAGGTTGGAACACTGTCCTACTGCGCGGTAGTGAGCAAGGGCTAAAGAGATCAGAAGAAGTGGACGTGTCGGTTCGAGACACTTGTTGTCCTTATCTCCCATGAACTTGTCGCCGCTTTCATTTCCGATTACACGAGGACCCATATTGATATAACCATCTCGCGCCAAGGGCATCTGACTGTAACCAGGGCAGGCGGACTCTGTCGTAATGGTGCACATCCTAAACTTGCCTGCGATCCCGAAACTCGCCAAGGGCGAGTGCTGGTTACACGGTATTCAGTAAGAATCAACACACGACAACTCAACACACAGGACAATGATCTTTGGGATGCCTGCAGTATCAGCCGCGGGCGCGGCGGATCGCTGGGCGCACGTACGGTCGTTCGGAACTGGGCTTTCATTGCCTGTATACAGACAGAAAGGGGCTGGCGAGGCGGATGTGCCTTATTTGGAGCTTCTCATCCTGTTCAGCTTCATCGTCTTTGTGTGGGAATTCTACCTCGACGTCCGGCAGTATCGTGCACTGCAGCGTAAGGACATTCCAAGCGCCTTAACAGAAAGGATCGCGGAGCTCGACAGCCGTGCCACCGCTAGCGGCAGTGCGCCGCCCGAGCAGGCTTCTCAGTACAAGGATGCCCCCAGTCCTCCCGCTGCCACGTCTCTCTTAGACCGTCTGACATCCAAATTCGAAGCCGCTCGAAATTACTCGATCGACAAGGCCCATTTAGGTTTTGTGGAAACCGCCTTCTCGCAAACCGAGAACACCACCCTGCTTTTACTGGGCAGCATGCCCTGGTTCTGGGATACCTCTGTAGAGCTGGCGGGTCGATGGCTGGGAAAGAGAGAGAACGAATACGTGGTCTCCCTTGTCCTCCTGGGCCTGAACATGGTCCTCGAGCAAGTCGTGCACCTGCCTTTTTCCCTGTGGGCCGTCTTCGTGGTCGAAGAGCGGCATGGGTTCAATAAGCAGAGTCTCGGCAACTTCTTCCTGGACAAGCTCAAGGGCCTCGCTCTCTCCGCTCTCCTGGGGGGGCCCATGACATTGGCGGTGCTGTACGTGATCAAGGCTGGAGGACGGAACTTCTTCTTGTACCTATATCTGCTGGTGCTGGCGTTTCAGCTCCTCCTCCTCACTATCTACCCCACGGTTATCGCCCCGCTCTTCAACAAGTACGAACCCCTGCCGGAGGACTCGGAACTGAAGATTCAGATAGACGCTTTGGCCTCTCGTGTCAAGTTTCCGCTCACGAAAGTCTTCGTGGTGGACGGTTCTCGACGTAGCGCCCATAGCAATGCCTACTTCTACGGCTTCTTCAAGAACAAACGGATCGTCCTCTTCGACACCTTGATCGCTCAGGTAGGACCCCATCTGCCTCCTCCGCCGAGAAAGGCGGAAGGGAGGAAGGCGGCTCTCCCGCATCCCTAGGGCCAGCTTGCGGCCAGGACGTCTGGGTCTCTCTGCCTCTCCTCCTCTCTTCCCCCCCCCCGCTCATCCCCTCTCCCCGGCCCTTCCTCCAGGTCCGACCCTCCGAGCTCCTCTCCGTCCTCGCCCACGAGCTGGGCCACTGGGCGCACTCCCACACCTTGCAGATGTTTCTGGTAAGTCAAGTGCACCTTTTCCTTGCCTTCTTCCTCTTCGCCTCTTCCGTGGACAATGCCGCGCTCTTTGCCTCCTTCGGCTTCTCCTCCCGCCCCACCATCATTGCCCTTCTGCTCTTCTTCCAAGCGATCTGGTCGCCTGTCGATAACGCATTAAGCTTCGTTTTTACCCTCTGGACCCGCAGGAATGAATTTCAGGTAGCGAGTCAGCGGCCCGTGCCTCCCTGCTCCGCCCGACCACTCACTCTCTCCCCCCCTCCCGGGCCCTTTCTCCAGGCGGACGAGTACGCAGTGGGCCTGGGCTACTCCGAGGACCTGCAGCGGGGGCTCGTCAAGCTGCAGATCGAGAACCTGAGCAACCCCTCGCCCGACCCCTGGTACAGCTTTTACCACTACTCGCACCCGCCCCTGACAGAGCGACTGGCAGCCATTTGGGCGCGCCAGCAGGCGGTAGAGAGGAAGCGGGAATAGTGGGAGCTGGGGAGAGCAAAGGAGGGGGTACTATGGAAGGTCGGGTGAATCTAAGGGAAGGAATCCACGAGTCCGGCAGTTGGAAAGAAAACCCGCATCCTGCCGGTCAAGATCATTCAAATCAAAGTAAAGCACGCTTGGAATCAGTAGTCTCAGGACCTTCGCCAGTCCCCCTGTTTCTTTTGACATGAGTCACCGGTCTGGGCTCGTGTGGGCATACACAGCAGCCGCCAGGCGTGGCAACGACTGTCTGTATTCCCCCTCAACGGGGAATGTTGTTGCCGTTGATCCCAATCACCTCCACGTCGTAGACGATGGTGGCGTCGGGGGGGATACCTTTCCTCTTCAGCCCCTTGGCCCCAAAGGCCAGCACACTCGGCGTCTTGATCCTGCGTTTCTCCCCCACGCACGCGCCCACCAAGGCCAGATCCCAGCCTTTCGGCACCGTGCCCGCCACCTGCTCCCCCAACACGAAGTAGAGCGTCGAGTCCCCTCCCCGCCCGGGCGTCGAGACTCCCGTGGCGTCCAGAAAGGTGCCGTCCTCCAAGCGGGTCGCGTACTTGATCTCGAGCAAATCGCCGTACTTGGCCCCCGTCTGGCAGATCTCCGGCACGTACGTCTTCTTAACTGTCAGGGTTTGGGCCTCTCGGGCCTGAGTCTGGGGTGCGAGCTGAGTGCTGATTTCTGCTCCCTCCCCCCCGCCCGGGGTACTCTTCTCGCTCTGTGGGTTCAAATGTAAAGGAATGAGGGTGTAAGAATCGATTGAGACGACTCATGCGACCGAATGGGTGGCGGAAGGGAGGCGAGAAGACAGGGGAAAAAATGGACGTCCAGGCTCCAGCACTATGGCTTGGGGCTAGGGTCAGAGTTAGGGGGACGTAGACGGACAACCGGAGCGCTCTGGTAGGCAGCGGAAGTATTTGTTGAAATGGACAAACTCTTCAGGAAAGCCGGAGGCATTCGGTGCACATACACGTACCAGCAGCTCCATGAACTTAGCCGGGTCGCGGAAAGTTACCATCAAAGACGATCCCTCACCCATCCCATTACGGCCCTCCTGCGCGTCCCGTATGAGCTGCACCACCATTTTCCGTGGGAGCCCTTCGACATTTTTGCCATTCACGGCCACGACCAACGCGGGAATGCGGATCCCTTTGCTCGTGGCTTGTGAGCCTCGCAAGGTCTTGCTCACGTAAGTCCGATATTTGCCGTTTTGCCCGAAATCCTCCAAAGCCAAGCCCAGGGGTTGTTTCGCGTCGAATGCGACATCATATTCATCGTCCTTGACAGCATGTGCGCGCTGAGTAGGCTGTGCCACGTGGGGTAAGCCGACAGCAAGAAAGACGGAGGCCCAGCCCTCCAGCAGGCCTCTCCGGTCTGGACATGACATAGACATTACTACTCGGATGCCCCCGGGGGCCAGACGTGCCGACACAGCAACGCTGCCGTCTAAAACGGCATGTAGCGGTGATTTGAGCATGAAGCTTTGGCTCATGGCCAACATGCCCGCTAACACCATGAGAAGTTGCTTGCAGCATGTGCGGGTCGAGGGACGTATTATCGTGGCATGAGGATGCCGAGTTTGTCGGCGGACAAGGGACTCGAAAAAGCCTCTGGCTGAAGAAGACATGGATCCATGCACAGTAGCGACAATGACCCTGTTACAGATGGCACATGTCGTAAACTTAAGTGCTGGAGTCTTGGAATTAACGATGTCGGTTGCCGCCTCTTGCGTCTTCAATTTCCAGCTGTCGCCAACGCGCCTGAAAGCGATTTCCGACAACTTGCTTGTTTGACGCGCATCACCGCATACTCACAGAGTGGCTCGCTCTTTATGGGTAAAATATGGCACAAAAGGTGGAGCAGTCCCAACTTCGAGAGTGTCTTCCCGGAGATGCCGCCCGGAAGCTGCTGAAGCAAGCAATTGATACTGCTCAGGCAGCACGGGAGGAGATGAGGGCTCTGCAGGAGCAAGCCGTCGATAGAGGGGGATTCAGCAGGTCTATTCCGCATGGATACCTTGTCGGAACGGACAACACAAAGCTCGACAACTTTTATGACTCAAATTACGGCGTTGAATTTGTTTCGAAGGCCCTGCCTTTGCCAGGCGAGACGGGCTCTTATAAACACGATGTAGCACGTACGCATCGTGACAATGACGGGCGAATAGGCGGTCAAAATAGGAACAAACTCGCAAACTATGGGGCTGGCGATGTTCCAAACGCAAACAAAAATGTAGGAATGCAGCAGCAGCTTAAGAATGAAAAAGTGCATGGTAAAGGCGAGGGTGAATTCCACATTGACGACACGAACTCTTACCGCAGCCAGCGAGCTTCCTCGCCGCCGCTATCTGCGTCCTCGCATAGAAACCTTATCAGTGATGCCCATCAGATGTTCCCTTGCATAGCCGCTTCCCATGCGCCTTGCTCCTCACTAGATGAGCAGCGGCCACGGAATGCCAAGTTGCACGCACTGAAAGCCCGCGTCGAGAAATTGCTGCTCCGCGAGGAAAAGAACAGGAAGGGGGAAATAAAGGTGAGAAGAGAAGTAATGTCAGGGATTCAGGATGACTTGGACCGAGGCAGAAGCCCGTGGTCGTCTCTGAAGAGTTCGCAGCACATCGACTCGCCCACCTCGGACACCAACATGCCAAATGTCCCAGACGTGGACCGCCGCTTGGAAGATGGACCGGGCGCTCCAGTATTCAGCGCCTCGTCCACCCTTTTGGAACGAGCCATTGCGGAAAAACGGCGGGAAAAGCGTGCTTCTTTCTCCCTGTCCAGGACGAGCGAGTCGCAGCTCCCACGGTCGCTGCTTCCAAATTCGGAGGCTGTTGAGGATGCCCCCCGCAATCTTGGTTCTTGCCAGAGCAGTACGGCGAGCGCTACATGGCACGACGTATGGGTATGGCCGCGCCTGACCAAGGAGGAAATGCATGCGGCCCGGCAAAAGCCTCCTCTGCCCGAATGGGGGAGGACGGGAAGAGGGGAAGGGGGAGGCCTCGATTCACTGACTTAGGAAGCGGACGAACGTCCAGGGCCACATTCGGATGGGAGGTCTTTGAAACTGTTTCCCTTGTGTATAGTTTCCAGCGGAGGTGGTTGTAAAGTGGCAAACTGCCGTAGGATTTGACGGGTACCTCGTGGTACGAGAGAGGAATCGAGCCCGGCCGGGCGAGCATTCTTGGTCACGAGTTCTTGCTTCTTTGAATATAACTATGTAGATACATTGAGGTACGCAGCTTTCTAACACAACATCAAGAAAGCCCGCAGGTCAAATTCACTTCCCTTTTCCCTATTCCGGTCCTTCTCTCGGTAAATTTGCATGGTGTGAGACATGAACGCCTGCTTTCAGTAGATTTGCATGTTCTTCTTAAGTACTGTGCGCAACAGCGTTCGTGTGATGCATCTCGCCTTCCCGTATCGCTAGCGTAAGTCTGCTCTCTCGAAGAGATCCCTCCCTCAGGATGCGCTCGCGCCGGCAAAGTCACGGACCACACACACACACGCACGCACAGATTTGCCTCCACCTCATATCCTCATAAGACACCCGGCGATTTCCTTTATTCCCGTCTTGCAACTTTTCCCATAACGAATCATAGTCTCGACTGCCCCGCTTGCAATCAATCATTTCTAATGAACAAGCCCATCGGCTCCCGCATACACACCCAGGCGCCAACCCCCCTCGCGCCCTCCCCTCTCCCGTCCTCTCGTGTCAAAAGATCCACTGGATCAGAGCCAGATCGACTAGAGCGGATTCCCTCACCATATACACGACGATTCTCTCTAGCTTCCACAACGCGACACACCTTTGGAGCCCCGCCCCTGTCTGTAACCCTGTATTGAGTCATCAAGTCGAGCTCTCTCCCTCGCTACTGCCTAATTTTCGACTACACATGATCGACCGAGTTCAATTTGCCAATGGAGGCCAGGGAGCTGTTCCTCGACATGGCCCCCGTCGACTTTTGGACCTTTGTCCCTTCCTTTTGTACAATATGAAAACCTTGTGTGGGCGGCGCCACGATGCCAAGCACCACTCCGCTCAGCTCCATGGCTGCAAACAGAGGTTGGAGTAGGAGCTGTAGTCCGAACAGGAGAAGAAGGCGCGCAGAGCCGTCGCGGGCCTTGAAGGTGAAGGCAAAGCCGAGTACGTAGCCCCAAGTGCTCATTCCACTGATGAGTCCGATGCAGGCGCGGAACCAGTAAGGGACGGAGGAAGCCACGCACATGCACAGGGTCATGGCGAGCCAGATCAAGGGCGTGGCGGCCCAGGTGGCCATGAAGAAGAGGAGCACGGCGCGGTTCAAGAAGGGGATGCGTCGGGAGAGGACGATGAGCCATAGGCCCGCGAACCACCGGCAGCGTTGGTGCATGAAGTCGATGCAGGAGAAGGGGGATTGCTCGTACATGAAGGAGTCGATCCAGGAGAACTTAATCCCTTTCACCTGCGCCACCAGGGCGAAGTAGGCGTCCTCCGTGATGCTCCCCTCCATCCCGTGGTCGAAGGTGACCAGTTTCTCCACCGCGTTCTGAGAGACCACGAAGGAGCCATGCATGCCGATCAGGGGCTCGTGCAGCTCGTACTGGATGCGGAACTTCCCGAAATCGTCGCCGACCCGAACGGAGTCCGCCAGTGTGGTCAGCCAGTTGTCGGGCTCTTGCGTGCCGTACAGGATCACACCTTGTCCGATATTGCCGTAGATCTTGGCCCCGCGGGTGATCGCCTCATCTTCCGCGACACAGTGCGCCAGGACCCCCCGGACCGTCTCAGCATCGAAACGCGTCTCTGTACAGGCAGAAATCAAGATGGAAGGCACCAATGAGTATCGTAGGTACAATGTGCGAAAATAGACATGATCTCGGGATATAACAGAGAGATGTCAAAAAGCAGGGGGAGTCCGAGCAAGACGTACCTTCATCCAGATGCACGATCCAGTCCCCGGGCTCCGCCGCGGAGGCTTCGATGGCGTACTGCAAAGCCCGCGCTTTAAACTTGGCGCCGCCCACGGGGGCGTAGTTCTTGGGCAGCAGAAGCTCGGTGGCCATACCCGGACAGAAGGTGTCGAGGTCGAGGGGCGCGTCCGTGGCAACCTCGAGGCAGAACTGGGAGTGGGGCAGGGCTGCCCGGAGGACGTTGCTGGCGTGCAGGACGTGGGAGCGCACCAGGTTGGGGTGCTTCCCTCTCGTGACGATCCTGAAGAAGACTTTGTGCTTGAAAGCCTTCTTCAGGGCTTCGAGGGAGGGCGTCCGCTTGCGGAGGACGGGGGGGAAGAGAATGTGTCCGACCATAGAAAATGTCAGGGAGGGCAGGGAAAGCAGGGCGCAGTATTTCAAGAAGTTCACAAAAGCGTTGGCGACGGGCATATCATAGACGGAGGCGAAGCCTTTCCAGTCGAAGCGCAGTGCCAGCGTCATGTAGAAAAAGATGGTCAGGGCCATGGACCCGTAGTAGCAGGCGAGGCGAAAGGCCGCCATCAGAAACCTCTTGTGCCAAAACCAACCTTGAATGGGGTACTCAGCGCCGTGGTCCTCGATGGAGGATAAGTCGTCCTGGAAGACGGCTGAAGCGCCCGCGATGGGGGAGGAGGTGGAGGAAGAGGAGGCAGTGGAGGCCGGGGAGGAAGGGCGGTGGGGGGGGGTTGGCTGGCCCCTGCCTGCGGTCGCCGCGCTCTCCTCGCCCGCTAAGATCAGAGGTAGCATCTGCTGCAGGTAAACAGCCTGGTAGCTCCTGTGCAGAAAAAAGCCGGCAGTCAAAAGCGCGGCCCAGAACGCGAGCCAGACGAGGGTGCTCGTCTCTGCCTCCACCACGGAGCCAGCCACGCCCAGGAAGAACCCCTGCAGGAGGTAGACTGTCAGGGCTGCGGGCCCCAAGACCTCAGAGAGGAACTTGACCCGGAGCGCGATTCCCAAAAAGGTGTCTTTGCCAATGGCTGCGAGGAGCAGGATCACACCCATGAAGCCCAAGAAAAGCCCGTCGTAGCACCAAAGGAGCATCCGCCCCTCGAACATGTCCGTGGAGAGGAAGAAGAAGAGGAGGCCGGCCGCCGCCGCCGTACCAAGGAAGGACTGCGAAACTCCTGCCACTGCCTCTCTGTCCAGCTTCAGGAAGTAGAGACCCAAGGTGACCCCGAAGACGAAGGAAGCCGCGTGCATGAGCGGGAAGGTGGTGCCGAGCGTGAACAGGTGGGGCGCGGCGCCGAGCTCCAGGTCGAAGCCAAGGAAGGTGAGAGGGACCACTGCCGTGCTCGCCCACGCCGTGGCCATCACGCCCAAGAGGGTGCCACGGGAGGCGGGCAGGGCCAGCTTGAGGAGGGCGGGGAAGAAGCTGAGGTAGAAGAGGAGCGTGGCCACCAGCCAGGTCGGGTCCCGGGAGAGGAGGTCGGGGCTGCCGAGCGTCCAGGCGTCCAACCCGGAGGCGGTCAGGAGGAAACGCCGTAGGGAACCTGTCCCGGTCGTGAGGAGGGAGAAAGAGGCGGTTGCTGCCACGCCGATGAGGTAGAGGGGATAGATCTGAGGGCGAGAGGGAAGGGGCGGAAGGGAGTGTAAGAGGCGCGTGAGCGTCGCGCTTACGACGAGCAAGCAGCATTGCAGGTCGGATGACGGTCCATTATGTCTCTTTCCTACCATCCATCCTTTTGTGCTCACCTCTAAGGCATGTCTCTTGAAGAAAGCAATGGCCTCCGGAGCTTGAGCGTCCTTCTCGTCCTCCTCTTCCTTCTCCCCCCCCGGGACTCGACCGTAACGGATAGCCAAGATCATTCCCTCCAGACAAAATAATGTGCTATATTGGATTGCACCCCACTCAGCGAGGCGAACTACGAAGACGTTCTGAAAAACGTCGGAGCCGAATGTCTGGTAGCAGAAGTGGAGGACCAGATGGAGGACAACGAGGATGCGCACTGAGAGGAGGGATAAGTGGAGGAAAAATGGGGAGAGCAGAAAAATGTGTTGGAAAGAGGCATCGCCTAATCATTGAGATATCAAAATACCAAAGATGTCGCAGTTACCCTAGGAGTAAGGGTGTGGCAGGTGTGTATGAATCTTCCGAGGGCCATATCCCCGGGATATACACGAGAATCTCGAGGCAGTCGTGAGGGTCCTTACTTCCATGTACCCTTCAGTCTATGTTCATCTATTTAACATACCGGCGTAGAGTTCCTTTGGGCACTGAAAGGACGCTGCTGACTTGCTTGGTGTGTCTACAAATCTGGTCAGGCCTTTTAGCCCCCGCAAAGCATCCTGCATGTCCGCTTTAGAGGGGCTGGTTGGGGCAGTTCGGTACTCAACACCACGTCCCTTCATTTGTTTCAATGAATAGAAATAAAGGACTTTGACGCAACCGAGTTGAGAGCCGGATCGAGAACTCTTGATAAGTAAGGCAAGCCGGTCGGGAAGGTACGCGTTGGAATGACCAGAATAAAATAGTAGACCCCTGGGATGTTCGTGTGCAGAGAGAGAGGAAACAATGGCACAATTTAGTATTAAACTGAGAGAATACGGACTTTGGTGTATGAAATCAAAGGGGCGCTGTTTGTTGATACATGCTTGTGCGTGGCAAAGCGCTCGGCGCACCCACCCTTGCGCAGCTTATTAAAAAAACGGAACGCCACATGGACATGGTCGCATCCTTGTTCCTGCCATGCAGACAAGACAAGTACTGAGGCACATTTTGGTGCGAACGTGTACGAAGAGGACACGTCGAAATGTTGAAAGGAAGTAGTAACGCCAAGGAAGGAAGCGTAGGTAAGCGAGGAGATGTGGCACACGGGAATAAGAACAATGCGCCGAGGATCTTAGCCCGTGGTGCAGGGGTAGTCTCCAGAGCCTGAGTCCTACCGCGGGCAAAACACCTGAACAGCAAGACAAGACATGTCGGCACTCAAAGAAAGACAGAGACCAGAGGGGTGTAAGGCTGGCTGTCCGTTGCTGGGTTTGTGGCACAGAGCGGAAGGAACCGCACAGATACGTCCTGGTGAGGACTCGTGGTGGGGCGTGGATGGGATCCTTGGAAAAAGTGCTCACGGAGTCCGATCCACTGCACACACACAGCGTCAAATTCCTGCCCCGTTTACTTGGGAAAAGTGGACGGACACGACACTGTTCCCTCGTTCGATGCGTCGGGGCGGTCGGTTATTACTCATAGCTGCGCAGGGACGTCGTCATATATATAGGGCGTGATAAGAAGATCCACGCTGAAAATTTTCCTTCCGACGTCGCCTTCCCTTCGCCGGCGACGCCGCCTGCAAGCCTTTCCCGAAAACGTCGGACTCCGGCCCCACTTGCTGCCTGGCCAAGATGCATTTGATGGCTTCATTTGGTGTTAAAGGGGATGCGTTTGGAGGACGTATGCAGATTGCAGCCTGTGTTACGTGCTACGGACGGGCTTTCCCAGCTGTTGTACCACAAGCTATAGTGGAGGCAGAGGGCAGGATGCTGTCGCGGCAAGATATCATTTCTGCTCGCCGTTCGCTGTTATTTTTATATAGTTAAGGTCTTCCATGACTTTGCCACTCTTACTAAGAAAAGCAAGAAGACGAGTATCAGAGACATTGAATCAAGTGCCTCACATGGTGCTTAATTAGCTATGAACTTATGCATAGATTATTTCATCTCCTTTCACAAGAGGCTTTTCCTAGCCAGACATGCTTGTAACTTGAATTTGTTTGTCCTCTGTGCTTACGTGCATCATTACAAGGAGCCTGAGCAGAAAGTCTTGGTCATTTTACAGTAATGAACACCCGAAGACGACGACATCATTTGGTGTTCAGGACAAATATCTTTACTTCTGGAGCTATATTTGGGTCGACAGGATGGGAAGTGTTGCGTTTCTTTTTATGCAAGGCTGTATCTACACGAGATTTTCAACGAGGCCTGACCCTTCGAATTCACGGTAGTACATGATTGTGGCAATTGGTCGATAATAGTTCCCATGCCACCACATTTGCTCTTTTGGCCATTCTTTAGCTTTTGTCGAGACTAAGCGAAAATTATGAATCGAAAAAGCATTTGCTAAGACGGCAAAAGGCGCTTGAGAATTTTGTCCATCGCTTCATGGGAGACTGACAAAGTTGCCGTAATTTAAGATAATTGAAGCCGTGTATTTAGCATTCGTGGATGCGAATGATTGATAAACGGTACAACTTCAAGTGACAGTGTCTCGGAGTGGGTCACTGTTCATGTGTTGAGGTGGAAGGGGCTACTAGTCGGGGGAGACCGTGGCACGGATCACCAGCATGGCGTGAGGAGCGACCCAGACCGACGCGCGCGCCTGCCGTCCGAGCCTTGAAAACCTCTCTATGAAGAGACCCTCACAATGTACATGATTTCCAGGCAAGGACAAATTTAGGGCGTTGGCAACTGAGAAAGGTCGACCTGCACTTTGCATTACTGACCTCCCATGTCAAGGCCGCCGAGTACCTTTGCGAGAGCTAGAATGTAATCTTAATGCCCAAGTTTACGACAAAAATGGTCAGAATTGCGACTTGCAAAATCCGCAGCAAAATGGCGCGGATTATGCTCATCTTCTCCCACTATAAGTTCCGCCAGCGATTGCTGGGCAAGCCTCTCAATTACAAAGAAACCAAGGTGATGATCGTGAACGAGGCCTACACAAACAATACCTGCACCTATTGCGGGAGCATCCACGCCAATTCGCATGGGAACAAAAAATTCAATTGTCGGTCTTGTTCGTAGATAGGCGATCGAGACGTCAATGGCGCGCGAAATATCTATCTTCGTAGCGTTGTTGAGGAAGACCTGGATGTGATGGTGCATCCAGTGCTGCCTTCGGGGCCTACCCCTCCTACGATTTATTCCTTAGGGGCTTTCCGAGTCTGATTATGGAGTTGTAGGGCAAGACTGTGGCAGACGTGAAAGATAGATGACACACTGCAAAGAGTGGCAATTTGCACACTTGAACAGTAGGCGTAGTTGATTTACATGGGCCGCCCGTTTTCGGTTGAATTTAAAATATCAAGATGCTTGAGACATTATGTACGATTGGACTTAAAAGGTAGTACAGCGAATGAAAAGAAGAATATATCGTCGCGATTAATGCTCCGTTATGGATGTCTGAACTGCTCTCTTCCTTCGCGCAATTAAATCTTAGAAGGCGCATCCCATCAGAAAGCGAGCGTCCTCCCAGGGACCGTTATGTGGTCACTAATACGGTCACTAGGTCCCCTGCCCTGCCTTCAAATTCAACACTCCTTAATTCAACGCGCCCTCCATAATTGTGCACGGATGTTCTCCGAGTTCAAAAACAGGGGCTAACGCACAGTTTTTGCCTAGGATCCCAATCCTCCTTCGTCATTCTCCTGTCAGTCTCGTGCTGTAACGGGCCTTGGAAAAAACGTGTTGGCGCCAGGTCCATGCCCTCGGTTTTCAATCGTATAAGGCTCAAAGCTACTTACTCACAATTGACCTTTACCCATGGTAGCGTAAATCGCTGACCCTCTCTCATTTGCTCCTTCACACATTTGCACTAATAGTACTGACAGCCGTTGCGGAACAGGAAGATCAGAAGCAACCTTCCTCCGTCGACCGTTTACGAATAAGACAAGTTACGAGTTATACGAAGCACAACCATGTCCAAGCGTGATTATGACTTTCTTTTCAAACTCGTGCTGATCGGGGACACGGGAGTCGGCAAGTCTTGCCTGCTTCTGCGCTTCGCGGATGACGCCTTCACGGACTCGTACATTTCCACAATCGGCGTCGACTTTGTAAGTAATTTCAATCAGACAGGACAAGGAAGAGCTGTCGAAAAGCCATCCCTTAGAAAATATGTCGCGATATTATGCGCGTGCTTGCCGAAATTTTGTAGGTCAAATTACGTTTTCTGTTGCGGTCCACGACATTTCCCCATTGTAGCTACCGCCCATGCTGCTTCCCATCCCTCATTTACTATTCGCTACCGCCCGCACATTGTTTCGCCATGACAGCGATTTCGCACAGTGAAAATTGACAAGAAGACGTTTAAGCTGCAAATCGTAAGTGGGAGGCATGCAGGGAAGCATAAGCTCATAGGCGAGAGAATGCGTCGAGGGAAGACTATCTGGGCTGGGGAGTAATGCCATGATTTCTCGAATCTAACTCACAACGTCAGACGTCAATAGTGCTATGAATTCGAAGCTTATGTAGCAGTGCCGCTTTATCCTCCACTTTTCCCTGAGAATCTTTTCGTACTCACGCAACCCTCCCCCTGTCCTGCCCTTCTCGACCAACTACCGCTAGTGGGACACGGCAGGGCAGGAACGCTTCCGCACAATCACGTCCGCCTATTACAGAGGGGCGGATGGTATCATCATGGTATACGACGTTACGAACGAGGTGCGAATAATCAAGGGCGGGGGTCATTTAGAGACGCGGGTAAAGGGCAGAGAATTCATGCCTGTGCATAGAAGTCGCTTTCAAGCCCCACGGGGGGGAAAGTATCCTTTCTCGACACTCCTGTGCTTAATTTCAGTGCTTCGAAGCTGCAATATCCGGGCCCATTTAATTGCCTTTTTACCTGCCTTCCACTCCCAGGAATCATTCGAGCATATTCAAGACTGGCTGAATGAGGTGAATCGCTATGCTTCAGAGGGCACATGCAAGCTCCTTGTGGGGAACAAGAGCGACCGACCAGACAAGGTCGTCTCCACGGAGCGGGCCAAGGTACGCAGGTCTAAAGGCAAATGATGCATTCAATAGGACCTGCGAGAGACCGCGCGCCTTGGAGTGATGACACGCAGCGGACGCGAAAAATCTTATTTTCTTCAATGTAGCCTCACTTACTCTATGTAATTCAATTTGACTCGATAAAACAGAAATTCGCGGACGAGTTGGGCATCCCTTTCTTGGAGACGTCGGCCAAGAACGCCTCAAACGTCGAGGAGGCCTTTCTGACCATGGCACAAGAGCTCATTCGTCTCCGTGAGGCCAAGGGTGCAGCCGCTCCTGGTCCTGGGGGGGCGGCTTCAGGAAAGAGTGGCGATACGGTGTCACTGTCGAGTAAAAACGACAAGGAAGGGGTAATGAAAAATTGTTGTTGAATTTCTTCCCTGAAGCTAAATGGAATAGAATTAGGATGGGAGAATATAAGGGGAATCTGGTATTGAAGACATGTAAAAGAAACAAGAGTCGAGTAAGTAAAATGTGCTGAGACATGATTCTGAGTATTGTAAGGGGTGGTGGGCTCTGGGAACAGACAACATGCTTGTAGAAGGAGCACATGGAGGGGTTCGTATAGAGAAGGAAAGGTGGGCCGTAAGATTAGTCGGTAGTAATGACAAAATGGGAAGACAAAATATTTGAAGTCGACGCTATCTGTATTTATGTGTGCATGCTTTGGAACAGTGCGCGAGGTGAGTTAGTGAACTCGATCAATCTATTTGAGAAAGAAGAAAATATCACCTTGCATGGGTATGTTTGTCTGAAAAACCAGCAGCAAACGCGGAAGGCGGACTAACGTGGAACGCACACGTGAGTACAAAGGAAGGATTAAGAACATAACATGTACTCGTGACGAGAATTGTAGGATTAATGGTCAAAATGACATGCTTGCCTATTACTCTGTATGCTTTCACATGACACACAGAAGTAGATGAAAACCTTTTTCACAAAATCATGCTTTTCTCGCAATATCTTTCGACCTCTCTTCAGCTACTGCGACGCTGGCCGCTATCAGTACTTGTCTGCTGTTGCTGTTGGGTCTAAGTTCATTTCCGCAGGTTCGCCTGTGCTATGAGAACCACCATCTTATTGATACTAGTTCTCACAGTCAAAAACTTCTTAGGGAACGCATTGTACATACACGTACCACCAATGGTACGAGCACATAGCCTAACGTAGGCATCATTGAAGACACTTTCGATGCGTGAACGCTATTTTTTCCTTGCTGTTGAGTCGCCTTTACATTCAAACTTTACACGATTATTTTACTGTAATGGTCGATTTCCATGTTCCTCACAAGTTTAGGGGGTACTCGCGGTTCTTTTCGTATGACAGGAATGCAAGTGCGTTGGAGGGTCAGTGGCTCCACTCCCCTGTTTCAGCTCCCGCAATTTTATCACGCTACTTTAAAGCATATTCCTTACGTGCTTAACTTAAATTTGCTGTTTATTTTATTTTATGTTCAGCGAGGTTCAATAAATGCACATTAGGGGGAAAGGAAAGTGATGATGCCCGGGAACGTAACTCCTCCTCAGTCTCTGTGGCCGTGCCGTGGCACCTTTCTTCTTAAATCGCCTTTAGAACGGACACCATAAACAATTGATTTCCATGATCAAAGAATATTTCAGCCATGGCATTATACGCAATGACAGATATCGCCTAGGGTCGATTAACGCATGTGGATAAGATGACGTCCGTGCCTTTTTATCAACGGCTGCAAGCCCGAGAGGGAACAGCGCGTGGGAGTCTGTCATGAATTAGACCAAAATACCGAAAACTTCCATGACACATGCACGTCGCTGCGTCCGCCCCCTCATTCCTTTTGTACGTTGTCTGCAAACGAAGGAGACATTTGTAATTGAGGACGAGTGAGTTGTTTGCAAGCGAAGAAGCCCATGGCGTTTGTTTCGAACTATCTCAACACGGTGTCTTCAAGCCCTTCGCTTCGCATACCTTGAAAGTTTAACCTGGGCTTTGACAACGTCCGAGCCATCAAATACTTTGCCTCACCGAATCCTTTCATACGCATGCATACACCAAACACGGCACAGGATAATTTCGTACACATGTGCTTTCGGAGCAAGGCTGTCAAAGTGCACGGATGGAAAGTTATTTCGCATGCCGCCCCGAATACTGAGAGGTATATAACTTTTTGAAGAGACTGGATCATGGTTGTGGGCTTTACCGGTCCTTGGTATTCCACGGAGGAGGAGCTTTACACGTCCCGGGTAATATGCGCGACTGGTGCCATTGCCGGCCTGGCAATCATCCCGGTAGCCATCACAGCGCGGCATCGGGTCTTCCAAAAAAGAGTTGACTTGGCCAACGAAAGTGTCGCTCGGTTGTTCGAAAACTTTCTCCTCTTGAAAGCCATTTTAGATGGCTGTCTTTGCTTAATACTGCTGGGGGGCCTCTTCGTGAGGGGAGACTCGATCGGCTGCAGTTTCTTGGGGTTCTTTTTCCAGCTCGAAGAGGTGATGACACTGGCCCTGATCATGCGCATGGTGATGCATCCCTTCCATTTCATGCTTAGGAAAAGGGACATGACTGATACGAAAGAGTACTTCAATCGATCCATCCTGGTTTGCGTGCTAGTGTCCACTTTTGTATGCATCCCGCTTGCGGCCTCCCGTGAGTTCGGGCGGTCAGGCTCCCTGTGTTGGTTGACGAGCGTGTCCACACAGTTCTACGCCTTTTTTACTTTGGTCTTCTTCACCTGGATTGTGTCCATGATAGTCATCGTCCGTCTGGCCCGCGTCACGCAGCATCGGCACGCCGTGCGCCTGCTCACTGTCTACCACGGGAACTTCTTCCGGCGTCTCAGCGACGGCATGGTCACGCGCTTGGTCTTTATTGGTGTGGCCGTCATACTCTACGGCTACGTCTTCCGCGTGCTCGCACGTGCGTATATCTGGCGGAACGGGGCGGAGTCCCCCTTCCTGAGTGGTATGGAGATGCTGACCATTGCCTTCCGGGGGCCCGTGGACGCCATTTTCTACTCCCCCAAGGACTGGGTCGTCCGCCTCGCACGCTTCTACCGGCATTTCTGTCTGGGCCAAAAGCGTGGGGCCAAGCGAAGGACCTCCATGGACCTGGCCAGTGCCGCTGAGCCCGTGCGCTTGACCTTGATCGGGAAAGCCTACCCGCTCCCCTTCTTCACCGACCCCCCGGTGCCCTCCTTCCAGGACAAGCAGCTTTTCATCAGCACCTACAACCTGGGCGAGTGCAAGTCGAAAGCCTTGGGGCCGGAGGCGCTCGCGGCCTGGATTCCCCGGGACCGTGACGTGTACGTGCTGGGTCTGCAGGAGTGCATGGTCTATCGCCGGCTGGGAGAAGATGTCCTCGCCCATCTGGGGGGGCCGGAGAAGTACGTCATGTACCGCCGCGCCATCGGCTCCACCTACCAGTCCCTGGGCTACCACGGCTTGATCGCCTTGCTGGTCTTGGCGCGCACGGAGGAGGTGCAAGCCAACCGGTTCCTGCTCCACGAGTCCAAGAACAGCGCCGTGGCCCGAGGGAAGAACCTGGGGGTGACCACTGCCCAGAACAAGGGAGGCGTGGGGCTCGCCTTCCGCTACTACGACACGACTTTCGCCCTACTCGCCTGCCATCTCTCCTCGGACCTGAAGGGGCGCTCTCGGCTGGACAAGCGGAATCAGGATGCCTGGCAGCTGACTTACGAAACGAATTTGTGGCGGGAGGAGTACCTGCTGGACGTGCATCACCAGCACCACGTCTGCATATTCCTTGGGGATGTCAACTACCGCCTGCGGAGGACGGATCCGGAGAAGGTGCTGGAGGACGTGGCGAGCATTTGCCGGCGGGAACGAGACGTTCTGTGCGGCGGCCAGGAGGAGTGGCGGCGGGATCGGTACGCCCTCCTCTTGGCGCCTGGGAATGGGGGCCCGGGCCCTGGGGAGGGAACG
>Ga0209925_1000550_pt1 | contig 19148 bp, 17 predicted proteins | sample SalPonR2_A_D1_MG_FD_185702 | JGI IMG/M metagenome (GOLD analysis project Ga0209925, IMG submission 185702) | Salt pond soil microbial communities from South San Francisco under conditions of wetland restoration - Salt Pond MetaG R2_A_D1_MG... ...
TATCTGTCACCAAAATGAGCTCGGAGAGACCGCCACGAGCAGCCACAGGACAAATTTTGGTACGACAGAGACATTCGAGGGCAAACTTGTGCACCAGGTTGGAGTCGTGTCCGGTCCACTGCGGACGAAATGCGCACTTGTAGGTGTCTTAATCTCCTCACCCCCTCGAGGCGTAGCGACAAGAGCGAGTTTCAACGTTCCCTCTCCCCGACACCTCCACGGGGACTGACTCAACCGGACTTTCCATTGCAACGTGTAGCGCGCGAGCCGACATCACGGTAAACTCCACCGTCACATGTCCAAGCAGAGGGGCCCACTGAAACACAGGCGTCGGGTGATGCCGGTGCCTCTCAGGGGAGACAGCGCCCGAGAGGTTCAGGCATTGCGCTTGGATTGCCCTCGTACACATACGGAACCCCCCCCCCAAAAGAGGCAGCAAACGCATGATAGGCCTGCGTCAGTCTGGTATCGTATTTCTTTACGTGTTGCATGGACACCTTTTATCATCAAAGCTATGCAATCCTTCATCAGACCCTCACTGTCTGGCACCGCTTGATGGGCATCGGTATTACAAACCTCATCCTGGGCGTCTGGGCCCAGGGAGACGTCGGACCTTGTAAATTTACCAACCCCCCCCCAATCTAGAATCCTCATCCCTTTTCCTAGTAATGCATGTCCCGCTTCACCGTCGCAGGGTCTACGTTCCCGTCCAAGTCCTTTCGCATCATAAATCCGGGGGCAGGCGCCGGTTCCTTCAGCGTCGTCTTCCCGTGGGGGCCCTCGCACGACACCTGTCCATTCATGGGAAGAGAGCCCCAGCGGCCCATTTTGGGAGGATTCCCTTTCTTGCAGGCCTCCAAGAGCTCGATGGTGGAGGCCGGGGTTAGGCATTCCTGGAAAAAGCGGGGTAGCGATGTAAAAACGGAGGACAGACGGTGAAAGGGTGTTAAGAGGATAACGTGGGCAACATAAAGCGTGCCATCAGTTTTGTGCTGAAGAACGAGCCTCCAACTCGCCACTTCTTAACGCCACCTATCCGAGACTTTAACTCCCGACGCTCCCGGACTTACGTAGTAGTCGTCATTCAGCTGGACCATGGGGGCATTGGCGCACGAACCCAAACACTCCACTTCCCGCAACGTGAACAAACCGTCTTTGCTCGTTTCTCCCTCCTTGATGCCTAGGTGCTTTTCGATGGTGGCTCGGATCTCCTCGGCGCCATTCACCATACAGGGTGTCGTACCGCAGAGCTGAATGAAGTACTTCCCCACCTTCTCTCTGCCAAATGTGAAAAAGCGTAAGAAGCGCCCACAGGGTGGCAAGGAGATGTAGGCGTTAGTACGAAGGAGAAGTTGTAATGGCTCTCACAGCTTACAAGCCGAACACCACACCTCCATTGCCTCCCCTCGCACCTGTTGAACATGGTGTAGAAAGTGGCCACCTCATAAACGCGCATCGGTACCACCCCCACGATGGAGGCGACCTTGTCCATCGCCGCCACGGGCAGCCAGCCTCCATTCTGCCTCTGCGCAAGGTCCAGCAGGGGAATAATTCCCGCAGCTTTGTAGTTGGTCGGATACCGATGCAAAATCATATCGACGCGCTTGTAGTTCTCTTGAAAGAATTCAGCGATGTCCATTAAAAAGAAGAAAGGACGAGAGAAGATTATGTTTGGAGGTAAATCGAGAAGCGAGCTTCTGGTAGTGCGAGGCTTGTAGCCATATGAACGCTGCCTGCTCATCGACGTCTACCTACCTTCGGAAAAATCCCACGCATCCTTCACGCTGTTCCCCGGCTCATCTTTGTGTTGTGCAGTGGGGTGGTAGTTGGTCATGAGCCTTGCCCGTCCACTGTGGAACCCAGCGCCTGTGACCCGTGTCAGAGCATGCCCCTGCATAGCCAGTAGGAGAGGTGAATAAGAATATACGTCGGAGAAGGAATCAGATCGCATCAACCCAGCGACCCTGCAACCTCAGCGGCTATTTTTATTCAGGATTACCTTGTTAAATGCAGGAACGCGCAGAATAGAGCGGCTCAGGCGACCTGCAACCGCTGGAAGCATAATTGTGTCGCTCAACTACACAAATTTGAATCCCCTGCCACTCTTGCTCTCCTGCAATAATCATGTGAAGGTATATGAAAAGTGAGTGTGCCTGAAGTCCCTCAGAAGTCTTGCATTAGTTGCCCTTCTCCCACTTAGTACGGCGCATCTGGTCTGGCCCTGTCCTAGGATGCCTATGCCGCAGTGTAGGAGCGACCCGTGCACGCTTCAATCATGCTGGGCAAATAGATAAAATGAGAGCTTTCTTCCAGTAATATACAAGCACACGTCTTGCGTGGCGCAAGATGACTGACCGGGCTGCGAGAGCCTGGCCTATCCGTGCTAGTAGCAGCTTCGAAGGCGGACACAAACTGTGCCGCCCCAGACAGGCAGTGGAAGCGAATGGAAGCAAGTATGCAGGGGAGTGTGCCAAATCGTCACAAAACATACTGCCTGGTGCGATTCTTATAGCCGTGCACATGCTTCATTGAATGCATGTTGGCAGGACCTTTCAACATATTTTTTTCCTCGCACCATTCTTTGCTCTTTGGCCCTGACTGACCCGGCCTTCCTTCTCGCTTTCTCCTTGCAGTTTCTATTTCCACAACCAAAAAGTATACAGAATAGAAATTAAAAGATGAGTAGCAACAGCAGCAACACTAAGGCTGTCGCTGCGCTGGCGGAGGAGCTGAAACAAAAAGGCATGATGACGTTCAAAGAGGAATTTCCGGCCAAAATTGCACTTTTGACTTCGCTCTTGGAAAACGAGCTGCTGCGTTTAGAAAATGATGCGGTGCTTCCCCCAGAATCAGAGGTCACGCCAGTCATACCACTTATTTCAAGTAGTGAAGAGAAAGGAGAAACTTCGGCGGCAGGGGGTCGGAGGAAAAAGCGGAAAATGACAGAGACCCAGCAGGCAGCCGCTTCCGTCATACCCGCCGCGCACGTGGACGCTCTGTCACATTCGGACTCAGAGGAGGAATCGGAGGACGAAATTGGGCACCTAAATGGGCGTCACGGCCATGCACACTGGGACTACACGCATGACTTCGCCGTGCCTTGCAACAAGACTATCATGAAAGTGATCGAATTGCTTAGAAAGGAATGGAAAGAGGCGGTTGAGCTGGTTGGCTGCGTGAAACTGTGGATTCAACTGAGTATTCCCCCCATCGAATCGGGTGGTCAGTTCCACGTTGGGGTGCAGGAGGAGGTGATTCAGGAGCTGAATCGATTCGAGGACGTGGTACGAGGGTCGGCGCGAGGTGGGGGGTTAACAGGAAATATGCGCCTTGGACTTGGCGTGAATGTGCTCACATAGATTTTTTGAGCCTGATTTCCTCTCCCGACAACTCCCTCCAGGCGTATAACTACCTGGAGAGCCCTACCAAATACTTCCAGACGCGAGCCAAGTTGGGGGCGAAGCTGTCACGGCACCGGTCCGTGTACGACTACCGGCAGTCCCTACTCGAGGCAGACTCGCTCGAATACCTCAACCTGAAAATGGCGGCGACAGAGCTGCGAAACTCGGTGCGTACTTTGGTGGAGCAGCCAGGTGGAGCTGGAGGATTTCGGTGGTGGACTCGGGAACGACTCTAGGGCTTTGGCGTGTCTATGTGTGTGACAGGAGAGACGCCTTTCGGACGCGATTTGCTGGGTTGCGTGGCAGTGGAAAGTGTGCCAAGGCTCCATTAGATCGTACTCACTTTGGGCAACCCGATAGTCCCGCACTCAAGTCGCCCGCTGACCGTGCTTTTACCCTTGATTCCTTTACTCATCCCCACCCCCACCATGCGGCTCACAGTACTTGGTTGCCTACGATCTGCTTTCTAAGAACGAAGACAAACTCTCAATCAAGGACCAAAGCTTTGGCTCCCGCATGACCATTTGAAAGAGGTCCGATCGCGCGCAATTTCTTGGTGACGAGAAAGATCCCACGTTGTGCCATAAAGAAATTAACCGCAAACTGAATCTCGCGACGGTTCGCAGCGGACACGGCACCACAATCATGGCGGTGTTGATCAGATTGGGCCTGGATTTGGCCCTGAAAAGCTCAAATTCTGGGGGCGCACAAGATGAAATTAAAGATAAAACCGCGATAGCATAAATTCGTTTTATTTGTCTGTCGCTTAATGTGAGCCTTTGGCCTCCTATAAATCAGGCATTTGCTCATTTGCTCACTATTTTTCCTTCCTCCTTCAATTCCTCCTTCAACGTTCCAGCTCTATACTTATTCCTTCTCTCCCAGAGAGAAAGGCTTGTATCCACTTTCTTAATACGGAGGTCCTTCCTACGTCCCTCGCAGATCACTTAAGGCTCGACCGACTACTTACACAGCCGTTTTCTCGTTGGCATCTCCCTCGTCTTCCAGGACACCTGCTTCCGGGCGAATCTTCTGGTAGATAGAGGGGAAAGCGCCCTCGCAATCGTACTTTTCACGCATCTTGTCATAGAGTGCGTGGTTGAACATGAGCCTGAACTCCTTCTCGTCCATAAAAGTGTCTGCGTACAGGCATTGGTAACTTGTGACACACAGAAAAAGGAAGGAAGGGATCGTGAGAAAAGAAGCTTGACGTTGGGCGTCAGGAATGGGGCAGAAAATGATGAATCTAGGAGATGCAACCATCCTCAGGGATTTTTCTTACCCTCCTACATCCCGTGTGTACTTCTCCATGGCCCTAATGCGGGCCTTGGCATCCCAAGCTTCTTTTCGACGGACTTTGTCCGGAACTATAGGAGGAAGAGGAAGGCGGGCGAAGTCCGCGATAGGAAAGAGAATTCATCTTGGCAATCTTGGTACCCTCAACCCGCGACGACACAGTCTGAACTCACCTCCATAGACACCCAAGTCGAAGAACATTTGGCAGTTCTTGCCAGGAATCTTCTTTGTGGGATTGCGAAGGAAACCTTCATGAGCAGGCCCGTGGTCGAAGATAGCGATTGGGAAAATAAGAAGAGGATAGATCTCGAACCACTCGTGGAACAGGTTGATGGAATGTGCCATTTCGTCCACGGGGATGATGCTGGGAACAGGGGGTAGATGTGGAGTTTGCGTGAGAGTGTTTACAGGGTCCTGAAGGAGCGCGCCTTCCTAAATACGATGCCCTCACTGGACTCACATGTCTTGAACCACGTGCTTGTAGACCACCTCTCGCCTGATCTGAGGGGTCATGGTCAATTTGATAAAGGAGACCTTGGGCGCTCCCAGCCAGCCCAGCAGGCACCGGTAAAGGGGATGGTTTCCGAAGGGGATCAAGTCGCGCAGCTCCCAGAAGATGGAGCGAGTGAAACGGTGGTGGTAGTGTCGGACAGGGATATACTCGTCGAAGGGGCCCTTGTTCGTCAACGCTTCCTCCACGTGCAAGTAGTACCAGGGCTTCCAAAAATGGTTGACGCCGTTCACTTTCCTCCGCTTCTCGGGGCTGTCCACGTCCGCAAACTCCCCGACCTGGATCACGCTCGTCTCCTTGCTATACACCGTCGCCTCCAAGAACTCTGGGGGGTTCTTCGCCTCGCTCAAAGCCTTCATCTGTGAGCAAAGCTCCTCTTGGGTGTGGCACGGCAGGTAGCGCACGTGGACGTAGGGCTTTATCGGGATGATCTTCAGCTCCACCGCCACCAGGAAGCCCAAGGTCCCATGCGACCAGGGCAAGGCGTAGAAAAGGTCAGGGTTGCTCTCGCGCGTGACGCGGAGAAGCTCTCCGTGGGAGGTGACGATTTCGAAGGCGAGGACGGTCTCCTGCAAGAGCCCGAAGCGGTGCGAGTTCGTCTCCATGCCTAGCCCCATGCAGAGCCCTCCGATCGTCAGGGACTCCATCTCCACCTGGATGGCGAGCTGGTACCCCAGGGGAACCAAGGTGCGGGTCATGTAGCGCATGTCCACCAGCGGCTCGGTGCGAACGAACCCCTTCTCCACATCCACGCGCAGGATATCGCGGAGGAAGCACTCGATTTTGCTGCAGTCCTCTTTGAAGGTGGCGGTGCGCGTCGACCTTGAAATTGCGGTGGAAAGACAATCAGTGCCCTGTATTGTTCATTCTGATTCGCTGGATCGCATCGGACCCCCAAAAAAGAACACTTGGTCTATAATATCCAGGCCCCGATCCACGCGAAATTCTATCTAAGTGCACGCTTACATGGTCAGCCACGACGCCCGAGCCGTGCACATGGTCCTCTTGCCTCGCAATCCTGCAGCATTCCAGCGCCTCACTTGCTTCTGCACGTGCCGGACCCGGGCGTCGTGGAGTCTGGGCGCGACCTGGAACGTGCGGTAGAACCAGTCCCGCACCTCGAAGTACTGCTCGAACGCGAATGACAGAGGGAGGACGACCATGACCATGACCACGCCGCGATACTCCGTCATCCATTCCATCCAGAATCTAGTAAAAGGATCCATGCCTCTTTTACTTTTTACTTTCCCCTTCGCAACACGGGCTTTCACCCCCAAAGGAAGCGCAACAATGCTGGCAAGGCACACTCCTCCCAACGTCAGTAAGGCGGGATATAAGAGTGAGCGCCTGTGGAAGAATAATGAGGCATGATGATCCGCAGTCTGCATTGGTCAGAGCCTTATCTGCATCACGCTGGGCGCTCAGGTTGAACCACTCGGCGGCCGGCACGATGCGCCGAGGGTTCCGGGGTGTGAAGACAATGTCGGAAGCTACTTACCCGTTCCTCTGCATTGCCAATGTCGTGATGCACTCTTTCACGGTAAGACTTTCCCGCCACCAGCAGTAAGTAAGTGATGAGGAGTTGGAGGCTCTGTAACACGTGGATGCCGACGGATGAGAAGCTGGTATGTCCCCACTGAAAGGCCGCTACCCCTAGGAGGCTTGGAAATATGGAAAGACAACACCCATAGCGCGCGGCATTTCAGATTGATCGACGGAGGACGAGCCGGTCGCCGTCAGATTTTTTTGTCTGGTAACCACGATTCTTTGCTGGGCATGTGCCAAGCTAAATGAGAGTGAGGGGTACTCATCGCGATACCATTCCAGCCGCAGCGTGTCCCCTACCAAGGTATCATACCCTGCTGCCGCCTGCGACGCCTTCAAGAACAAAAAACTGACGCAAGCATACACACAGGGGGAAAAGCCGCGCCAGAATGCCTCCCCCAGTATCAGCCAGTGTGCTCAAAAGCCTTAAAAAGGCCAGCATCCAGGCTCTTAAGTCTCCGAGTGCCCCGTCGAAGCCTCAGGACTCTCCCCGGGATGACCTCGACTTGCTCCCCCAACATTTTCAGCAGTTCCAGGACCGGGCGTATTGGGACGCTTTCTTCCGGGAACGCAAACAGCGGGCTTTCGAATGGTATGGAACTTACAATGATTTGCGTCCCTTTGTTGCGAAAACGGTAGAGGGTTGGCGTGCAGGGAGGAAACGCGAGCGCGTGCTAGTGATCGGCTGCGGTAACTCGGACTTCTCGGCCGATTTGTACCAGGAAGGAGGCTTTCAACGGATAGTCAACGTCGATTTCAGTGCGTCGGTTATCGAGGAGATGCGATGCAAGACGCGAGAGTCGTGCCCTGAGATGGAGTGGGAAGTCATGGACGTGACGGCGGGCTTGGCGGAAGGCCTGGGGAGGGGCAGCTTCGACGTGGTTCTGGACAAGGGCACATTGGACGCTATTTTCAGTACCCCAGAGAGCGAGTGTCACGCAGACATGATGATGGACGAGGTCGAGGACGTGCTCTCGCCGAATGGGCGGTACATGGTCGTGACTTTGGGGCAGGACTTTATATTGGGCAAGCTCCTGGAACGCTTCGGTGGTTCAAGGTCAGGGGATTGGCGCCTCTCTTTGCATGCCGTGGAGGATCCTGAAGCCGCCTCGCCATTTTTAATCATTGTCGGAGTAGCGTCTCGCGGTCAAGCTGGGGAGGGCGACGGAAAAAGGATATCCGTGCATTTTGACGACGCGGGGCGCCGCCTGGCTGACGACAAGGCGAGAACTTTCCGCGCCCCGGACCTCGCCGACGTCCTCTCCCTCGTGAACATGGCACAAGAGCGTGTCGCAGTTAAACATGAACTCCGCGACATCGTTCCCGGGCGTTTTAAGGGCGAGATTCACATCTGGCTGGCACCGAGGAGCGCAGACGCGACGTCTGAGATCGTCTCCGCCGCCCCTGACGGACCACGCTACACACTCAGTATCGTGGATCTCGTCCCTCAAAACCCTGCGCCCCTACCCTGTGCCGTTTTCATCATCCCTCAAGGCCGGGAGCACGACTGGCTCTTCTCCACCGCGGACGGGCTCCGGCAAGTCGGGTTGAGCACCGATTACCGCCGCCTGATTTGCGTGCGAATGAATCGGGGCCACGTCTTCCGAGACATGGACGAAGTGAAAACCGAGCTAGGGCCGGTGGTGATAGACTTTGTGCCCGTGGACCGAGACCCCGCGTACATGGTGCCCTATCTGGCGGTGGGGGACTCCATTGGGGCCAGAAGCGCGGTGGTGGCATCCGGGGAGCTGCCGGGCTGTGGCCGGTACTGTGTCGAGGAGGAGGAAGACAAGGACGAAGACGGCAAGGACAGGGGGGCGGTGGTGCGACGGTTAATTTTTTACCGCAACCAGCATGTGATCCAGAGTGAGGTGCGGCTAGTGCCATCGCCGCAGAAGGGCAAGCAAAAGGTCGTCGAAGGCGGCAAGAAGAAAAAGAAGGGCAGCAGTACGAAGAAAGATCGTGCCAGTAGGAATACCTGTCCCTCTGCACAGAACTACGCCGTCGACTGGTCCTACCTGAGTTTTGACTATCATCGCACTATGCTGGGGGGCCTCATTGCGTTGACTTATCCTCACCTCCGTCGGGCCGCGAAAGCTCAAGAATGTCGGCATTGCCTGCTAATCGGCTTGGGCGGCGGGGGGTTGGCACTTTTCGTCCGACACTATGTCCCTTGCCTGGAGGTGACGGTGGTCGAACTGGAAGTGGGCTTAGTAGACGTTGCAAAGGAATGGTTTGGGTTCAGCTGTGGCGGGGAGCAAGGCTTGCGTGTGGATGCAGGGAATGGTCATACACGGGTATTGCTCAACGAAGATGAGTCGTCCACGGAGATGGAACGATGGGATGCGATTATTGTGGATGTGGACAACGCGGACGCCAGCCTGGGTATCTCCTGCCCGGCGCCTGATTTTTTGACCGGGCACTTCTTGGAGTCATGCAGGGCTCGTCTGGTGGACGAGGGCGGTATTCTCATCATGAATGTCGCCGCCCGGTCATCAGACCTACTGGAGGGCTCTATGGAAGCGACCAGAAAGATCTTTGCATCGGGGGAAGTTCACGAAGCCAGGCCCACCGAACAGGACGTGAACCGCGTGTTGTTCGCGCTCAAGACACAGCGTCCCACGAGTGCTAGTAAGCTGTCGCTTGGCGTTCAGACCGAAAAGTGGCTCGATGAATGCTTCCCTGAAAGCAAAAATGTCGACCCTCTGGGTCTTTGCGACTTGAATATTTCGTAGCTGCGAGAGCATGAAGCAGTAAAATAGTTTAAATCTTCCCTGTCAAGCTTTGACAAAAGAGCTCATGTAAGCCATGACTTCGAGGCCCGCTAATCCTTCTACTGTCGTCTACTTACTTTGCCTTTTTTTTTTGACGGCGTTCTATCCTCGCTCAAGTTACCAATAAATTTCAAACAAAAACTTCCCGGGATACCGGCATACACCTATAACCTCCGTGGCACCCAGTTTCTAACTTCCCGAGAAAATTAAAATCCCGCGAGGAAAACACGCTCGACATGCTGCGGATCGCCTCGATTTCCTACTCATGTATGTTGTCGGATGCCATAAGTCCTTGAACGTCGATTAAGCCGTTACTTTCCAAGTTCTCCTGGTTTTGAAGTTGGATACAACCGACTTACGCTTCTCAAAGCCAGCAGCCTCCGCAGCCGCCAGACTTCTTTCTGTCATCCCACCTTCACCATCCTCCTTCATGAGTCTACCCCAAGCCCTTCTCCACCAAACATCTTGGACAAGTCTTCAGTTGAGAGCCACATTTCATCAATACAAAATCATGCTACTTTACCGTGTTAAGCGATAGCCTTCAACACGAGTCCGCAGTATCCGATTTGCGACGGATCGATGGCGCCTATCACCAGGACCGATACCATCTCCTCAATTCGTTGTTTTGTGTGTCTCACACCACGTACGAGCATTTTGAAACATACGGAGCCAGGGTCCAACCCCGCTCCTCATTCCCTTCTCTTCCCACTCACGCGGCAAGTACGGCCACTGCCAACCAAGATAGCATCTCTCCGGATGAGGCATCATGGCCAAGTGCCGTCCGTCCTCCGAGCAGAGTGCAGCGATGCCCAGGGGCGAGCCGTTAGGGTTGAAAGGATAGACTTCCGTAGGATTGTTGTCGTCGTCAACATATTTCATAGGCGCCAATTGCTTGGCTACCACGAAATCCTGCGTCTCATGCGTGGAGAAATGCACACGTCCCTCCCCATGCGCCACCCACACCCCCAAGGACGACCCCGCCATGCCGGCGAACATGATGGCAGCGGACGGCTGAATTTGCACGGAGCTGAACCGCGACTCGAAGCGAGCAGAATTATTCTCGATGAAGCGAGGCTGGGCCGCCTCCGCCACGTTGTGGTCAGGGTAAGGCACCCACCCAAGCAGGGCCATGAGCTGACAACCATTACATACTCCCAAGGAAAAGGTGTCCGGACGAGCTTTGAAGGCCTCTAATTGTGCCAGCACACTCGGGTTATACTTCAAGACTGCCGCCCAGCCTTTGGCCGAGTCCAAGACGTCTGCATAAGAAAAGCCACCCACAAAAACTATGCCTTGAAAGGCATCCAACGCTACAGTCTCCGCCAATAAGTCGTTCACATGCACATCAAAAACTTCAAACCCAGCAGCATGAAAAGCCGAAATCATCTCCCGATCGCCGTTGCTCCCCTCCTGTCGGATAACGGCCACCTTTGGCTTATTGGACGCCTCCATCAACGCAACGGGCGTAGGCGCTGGTGAGTACGTGAGATGCCACGTGGGCCCCGTACGAGAGGCAAGGCCCTCGTGCTCCTGGATCGCACATTCCGGATTGCACTGTAGCTTTTCCAGCTCGAACCCTGTGGCTTCCCACACGTCTCGGAGCACGGGCATACTCGCGTCTACCACCGTCTCTCCGTCAACACGCACCACGCATTTCTTCTCACTCGTCGATTTCCCAATCACGGAGGATGCCAGCCCCTGCGCTGCATAAGCGGCGGCCACGCCGTCCGCAGCAGCCGTCGGGACTTCAAGGACGATGCCAACCTCCTCATTGAAGAGGGTGGCCAGTGCCGTATGCTCGACCCCTGCGGGCAAAGTCAAGTCAACGTCAATGCCGCAGTTTCCAGCGAAAGCCATCTCCAACAGGACCGTGATCAAGCCACCGTCGGATCGGTCGTGCCCGGCGAGCAGAGCTCTGTCTTCAATCAGCTGCTGGGTGACGGTGAACAAGGAAACCAGCTTCGCGGGGTCCTCCACGTCCGGCGATTGATCGCCCAGCTGGTTGTAGACTTGTGCCAGGGCGGTTCCTCCGAGCCTGGCCTTGCTGGCATCGAGCTCCACGAAAACCAAAGAGCTCTCGTCGGGGCGTTTGAGGTCAGGGGTCACGGTCTTGGTGATGTCGCTCACAGTGCAGTAGGCGGGGACGGTCAGGTTGCCAGGAGACTTGACGACCTCGCTTTCCACCCGCGCGGCCATGGACAAGGAGTCCTTGCCGCCGTCGATGCCCACGCCCATCGCGATCAGAATATCACGCAGGGCCTTGCAGCAGTCGTACATCTTGGGACCTTCACCTTCAAACTTGGCGGCCCACATCCAGTTCCCCGCCACTTTAATGTCCGTCAGGGAGGAAAGCTTGGCCCACATGATGTTCGTGATGGTCTCTGCCACCGTCATGCGCGACATGGCCGCGGGATCGATGAGCCCTTTGATGGGTTGCTCGCCGCACGTGATGGCGGCGCCCGTTGTGGAGAGGTGACTCTGAGCCAGAACGGCCACATTCGCCAACGGGATGTGTAGGGGCCCGACGCACTGTTGCTGTGCCACCAGTCCCGTCACGGATCGATCCACTTTATTGGTCAAAAAGCGCTTGCATCCGACGGCGAGCAGGCGCAGAACGCGGTCCAGGGCTGCCTCTGCGGTCAACCCGTCGGGGAGCGCGAGCGGGCGGAGGGGCATGGGCACGCGGATCATGGGAAACTCCTTTTGCGGCATTTTCCCCAGAACCAAATCCAGTGGCAGGTCCACCACCGTGGTCCCGGTCTTCGAGTCCTCCACCACCACCCGTCCGTCCTCCGTCACCTCGCCCACCGCCGCAATGGTGCAGTTCTCCCGCTTGGCGAAGGCCAACACCATGGGCAAATCCTCCTTCGTGGTCAAGAAGCAGTCGTTCTCCTGATACTCCGCTCCCCAGATCTCCAACGCCGAGAGCGTGGGGTCACCCAGAGGAATTTTCCGTAGGTCATAAGACGCACCCAGGGGTTCCACAATCTCCTTTAGCACGTTCCCATTCCCTCCCGCGCCTTGGTCATGTATGGAAACGATAGGATTTCTCTCTGCCAGCTCGATGCAGGAGCGAAGAACTCTGTTCAGCTTGTTCTCCATCTCCGCGTCACCCCGTTGAACGGCGTTGAAGTCCAATTCGGCGTCCGCCTCTCCCGAGGCCCTACTCGATGCCGCCCCACCCCCCATACCAATGCGGTACGCGGGGCCACCTATCTTCACCACCACCATACCCGCCTTGGGCTCCTCTTTCCGGGCATGCAACGCATTCAGGTTCCCCAGCCCGGCACTAAACATGATGGGCTTGATGAACTCGTACCGCTCCCCATTCGGCAGTCGCTGTCCGAAGGACCGCGTATACCCCGAGACGACCGGCTCTCCGTACTTGTTCCCGTAGTCAGACGCACCGTTGCTGGCTTCGATCTCGATGTCCAAGGGGGAGGCCATCGAGCCCGGGTACTTGAACGAGGGATCTTCCCAAGGCAATGTATAACCTGGAATCCGGAGATTCCCCACACAGTACGCCGACATGCCCGCCACTGTGGCGTTGCCCCGACCGCAGGCTTGCACGTCCCGCAGTCGTCCTCCTGTTCCCGTCTCCGCGCCTGGAAAAGGGGCCACCCCAGTGGGAAAGTTGTGCGTCTCAGCCGTGAGAGTGGGGTGGAAGGTGTTGCTATACCGGACCATCTTGGAGGGGTGCCCGGGCTTCTCCGGCTTCAGGGTCGTGATGGGATACCCTCGGATCGCTCGAGAGTTGTCGAAGAAGGCGATGACGCTGTTATTGGGCCGGTCCTTCGGCAAAGTGTCCTTCACCATCTTGAAGAGCGTGTCCGCCTGCTCGACGCCGTCGATGATGATTTTCCCCCCGAAGAACCAGTGCCGGCTGTGCTCCGAATTCGACTGGCCCATGTCAAAGCACTCCACGTCCGTGGGATTGCGTTGTAGGCGGTTCGTGAAGAGGTTCGTGTAGTAGTCCAAGTCCCAGTCGTCGAAGCCCAGCCCCAGCGTGCCGTTCAGAGTCTCCAAGGCCGATCGCCCCTCTTCTAAGATGGGCACAACTTGCGTTGGCTTTGGCGTTAAACCCGTCTCAAATGTCTGCAACGGCTCTGGATAAGGCATCTCCGTCATCCGGTCGTGCACCTGCGCCAGAAATGCGGAGACCTGTGCGTCCGTCAGAGCGGTCTTTGTCCATACGAGGTACCGGCGAGAGCGTTCAAGGCGATTGATTCCTGTCAAGCCGCAGGCCACGCAAACCGAGACAGCATTGGACGAGTAAGCTGTGCTGAACGTCAACCGGGGGCCGACTTCAAAGATCTGGCCTACCAAACCCTCCCTGCCCGCCGCTAAGACCTCTGGAAGGAAACTGCCGCCGGGCCGCGTGTGGGTCGGCTCAAAAGTCTCCCGTAAAATCCACAAGAGGCGCTATTGTGCACGTGTTCGAAAGTGAGAATGTTAGGCTCCTACTTAGATTCGTATCTTTCTTCAGCGCTCAACCCCCTGGCTTCCCCCACCCTCCGCCCTACCTCTTGCTCCTGCTCCGTCAAGGGATTGGACGTAGATGATAATTGAACATTGAAGCAAAATTCAGTTTCTACAGCCTCCACCTCGGGTAGCGCAGCTTTGATCTTGAAATTTAATTTCTTGATGTTGGGCTCCGCGTACCCCGGTGCGCGGAAGAAGTGCAGCACGTCGGTGTCCGTCTTGAGCCGCTTGGTCCCATTGCTCGCCATTAGCCTTGAGGGGGAGGGGAGGTCCTAATGTGAAAATATGGTTTCAGGACCGTAAAGCCTGTGTCAGAGAACGAAGGACGCAATTGTTTTTACCAGTGCAAATTGCATGTACCGCGCATAACGACCGCCGATCTGTACACCTCGTGCATGCCCCACGCGGTAATTGAAGCTTCTCGCCTCTCCGAGACAGCCGTGGGAAGACCGGACTGGCGGTCACACGGACGTGAGTCCGGGCGAACGCAAACCAAGGGGCCATGATGCACGACACCAACGATAGCGTGCAGTAAGCTCACTTATAATTCAACAACCTGATCATACGATCTTTGTGAGAGGCCTCATTTTCCGAAATAAGTCCTTGGCGTCCAGGGAGGCAGGAGGTAAGGAAGCCCCTGAGAAGACGATTCAGGAGCAAACGCCGTCCTCAAACCATCGCAAAAAATGTCTCAAGACCCGACAGCGTTTGCTTATAACACGCCATGAGTAAGGATTTTCAATCAAACATGGTCAGAATGCTGCTCACAATGTATCTCTTAATCCATAATCATTAGAAATCAATGTACATGTAGGACGAATCTCGATATCATACATGATACGCCATGCAAGGAAAAAATTATATAGCGAAAAAAAATTAAAAAACCGATAGGAGATCCAGACCGGCAAATAAATCGCGCGGATGCATTACTGACATTGAAGATGCTTGGGTGTGACTTAACGCGCCTCGTTGGTTTTTAATCATTTTTGGGAGTGCCCTTCTCTTTGTTGCCTTCTCTAGCACTTCTCACATCATCTCCCTGTTTCCCCCCTCCTCAGTATTGTAGCCGAGTTTCTCGTATTTCTTCTTCTGTAGAATATAGATAAAGTGTCTCGTAAGATGTTGTGACCGCCACAAAGAGCGAAAAATACATGATTCTCCGCACGACACATACAGACAAAGAAGCACCAGATCAGACACGCTCTCACTTTCCAAAGATCGCCGTCTATTCTAATACTGCTCATTGACGTACCAGCTCATCCTTCATAACGTAATAAATGAAGCCGGGAAAGACGATGGCAAGGCCTATGAGGGAAGGCACCGTCTTGCTGTTGAACTTAAATGTCTTCTCGGTTATCTCGCGCCTGCCATTCCATTCCTGTTGGCCATATAAAGAATGGACCATGAGAGTCGGAGGAGGTCACAGTGTCCAGAACGAACGAAGCTTGCTCGTTGAAATCAGATCGTCGCTGGCCGTATCGCTTAGAGCACACCAACACCTCGTCAACACTTGCCTCGTCACACACCCACACCATGCCTAAACCTGTGTCCCTATCATCTTTCCAGTTCATGGTCCATGCATTACAATCATCTGTGCGCTCTACGTTTAATTTCTGACCGCATGATACGCGGCATCAAGCCCCTTCTATCCCTGACACTCACCTCAACGAAGTAGTTCTTCTCGACCAAGCCAGACAGTTGCCGCTTCTGTTGCTGCATGATAAAAATAAGAGCCCCAGAGACCCGAAAATCATTTCAAATGTTCGAGAACAAGCAGGGAAAACGAGACTTTCCGATTTCATATTTCTCTATACCACGGCTCGGAGCTACTACTAATTCTCACCTTTCCGAGACGATTACCATGGAAACCATTCCGAAATGGACGTGCTAGTGCCCGCAGCATGACCCAAACTGTTTTCATGTGGAGAAATTTGTGATCAAGGAAAAGTACGAAACTCATGGGACTGATGTCGGCATACCAGACTCCTCCGTTTTATCGAGAGGCTCAAGCCAAGGATCGTCATGGGACAGGTCTTCCACTCCTGTCGTGACGCTTTCTGCGCAGACGTGTCCCACGTGAGCCAATGTCTGCCATGTTATCGCTCTAGTCTATCAACAGGGCATGGGATGGTTTGAAAAAAGGTTGCACATGACAAAAACGCGTTCAATCACAGAAATCTGCGGCCACTGCGCCGAGCTCAGTAGCTCAGCCCTCTCCTCGCTCGTCTCGGAAGGCAGAAGGGAAGTCACACGACCAACGCAGCCGCTCTGCCGTTACCGTGACCCAAGCATCGATGCCAGAAAGTCGTCGCACGTATTTGATGTGCTTCGCGTGGATGGACAGCGGAGGCACAGAGCCCAATGCGGCGGTGGTTTCGACGGGCGGGGTCCGGCGCCCGCATCCGCTCCTCATTGTGCTGGGGGATGGCGCACTGTTCGCTTTTTTCTAGGACTTGAAGCCGTCCGAGGCTGTACACCAACATGCACGGAAGTGGAGTGGACCACGCCGCGAGACGTGCGCGGCAGTGGCAGTAGGGCCCAGGTCTATGGATTTCCCGCATCTTCAGGATTGGCCTGCTCTGGTTACGGTATTTGTGCATTTTACCCCAGGTCGCTCTTGAATCAGGAACGAGAACAACAGTCCTTCTGCCTTACTGATTTCCCCGCGTGGCAGCTTAAGCAAGCGCGCAAGCCGGAGTGGGACTGCAGTGCCCTTCTGATATGTTACATGCAATGACAACGATTTGCCGCTCGTGTCGACCTTTGTTCTCAGCTTTGTTTTTTCTTTGTTACTGCAGCACACCGCATCGGTATCTACGGTTTCGAGAGGCACGAGGGAAAGTATCAAAGATGCTGGCATCTCGTTCTTCCCTTGGGCGCCTGCGTCCCGCAATGAGCACGGTAAGAACTTAAATATATTGGATTAGATATTTGTAGGGTTTGTTGGAGGGTGGGGAGAGCACAAGCTTATTTTTGGAAAAGCCTTTCCCTTCTTTGGAAACGGGCGGTCTGGTTGCACCTGCACCCGCACCTCGGGATGTGTCGACTTACCGCAAAGTTCCGGTTGTGGTCCGTAATGTAGAATGTGGCTTAAACGATCACTGGTCTTGTGTGCTTGTCCCATGCGCCGTTGCGTCCTTATGTCAGCAATTCTCAGAGATTCTATTATTCCTACTGTGAGTATCGCACTTGCCATCATCTCTGGGCTCAACAATTCCCTCGTCCTTGCCCGTGTTCAACCCAGGCATTGCGGGGCAGCATGTCTTTATTCCAAGCCCGCACCCTTGCAGGCACCCCTTTGTCCGTCCTGGACCCCAAGGGCAGTCCCACGATCGAGGAGACGTACGCGAAGATGGCTAGCCGCCTCCAGGTCGTGCGCAAGACGCTGAACCGGCCCCTGACGCTGGCAGAGAAGATCCTTTTTGCCCACCTGGACGATCCCACGACTAAAGTTACCCGTGGAGAGACGTACTTGAAGCTGCGCCCGGACCGCGTGGCGATGCAGGACGCGACGGCGCAGATGGCGGTCCTTCAATTCATCTCCTCGGGCCTGCCCAAGACGGCCGTGCCCAGCACCATCCACTGCGACCATCTGATCGCCGCAGAGAACGGCTCGGCCAAGGATCTTCATGCCGCCCAGGTGACGAACAAGGAAGTTTACGATTTTTTGGCGTCGGCGGGCGCCAAGTTTGGGATCGGGTTCTGGAAACCGGGCTCGGGGATTATCCATCAAATCATCTTGGAGAACTACGCCTTCCCCGGCGGCTTGATCATCGGCACGGACTCGCACACGCCGAATGCGGGGGGTCTGGGCCTGCTGGCGATCGGGGTGGGCGGGGCGGATGCCGTGGACGTGATGGCGGGCATGCCCTGGGAGCTCAAGGCGCCCAAGGTGATCGGCGTGAAGCTGACGGGGGAGATGTCCGGGTGGACGAGCCCCAAGGACGTGATCCTCAAACTCGCCGGCATCCTGACCGTGAAGGGCGGCACGGGCGCCATTGTCGAGTACTTCGGTCCGGGCGTGGAGACCGTCTCGGCGACGGGGCTGGCTACGATCGCCAACATGGGCGCCGAGATCGGCGCAACCACCTCCACATTCCCTTACACACAGAAGATGTCGGACTACCTTCGAGCCACCAAGCGAGAGGGCCTGGCCGATGCTGCGGACAAATTTAAGGCGAACCTGAGTGCGGACGAGGGCTGCGAGTACGACCAGCTCATCGAGATCAACCTGTCGGACCTCAAGCCCCACTTGAACGGACCTTTTACCCCCGACTGGGCCCATGTGGTCGGCCCCGAGTTCAAAAAGACCCTGGAGGAGAAGAAGTGGCCGGAGGAATTGTCGGCGGGGCTGATCGGTTCCTGCACGAACTCCTCCTACGAGGACATGACGCGCTCGGCCGCACTGACCAAACAAGCGCTGGCGGCGGGCTTGAAGTTCAAAGTTCCTTTCCACGTCACCCCCGGTTCCGAGCAAGTTCGCGCCACGATCGACCGCGATGGCTTGATTGGCACCTTCGAGGAGGCGGGCGCCTCCGTGCTCGCGAATGCCTGCGGCCCCTGCATCGGACAGTGGCACCGCAAGGACGTGGAGAAGGGCAGCAAGAACAGCATCATCACCTCCTACAACCGCAATTTCGCCAAGCGCAACGACGGCAACCCGGGCACCCACGCTTTCGTCTCCTCCCCGGAACTAGTGACGGCCACGGCCTTCGCAGGCACCATTACTTTCGATCCGACACGGGACACGATCAAGACACCGGACGGAAAAGACTTCAAGTTTGCGCCGCCGGTTGGGATGGAGCTGCCCCCCAGGGGCTTTGACCCGGGAGAGGACACCTTTCAGGCGCCCCCTGAGAACAGCTCGGGCTTGGAGGTGTCCGTGGATCCTGCCTCGCAGCGTCTGGCCCTGCTCGAGGCCTTCGACCGATGGAATGGGAAGGACCTGACCGACATGCCCGTGCTGATCAAAGCCAAGGGGAAGTGCACCACTGACCACATCAGTATGGCGGGCCCCTGGTTGAAGTTCCGCGGGCACTTGGACAATATCTCCAACAACCTGCTGATCGGCGCCGAGAACGCGGAGACGGGGAAGATCAATGAGGTGACGAACATCATCACGGGGGAGAAGGGGAAAGT
>Ga0209925_1000553_pt1 | contig 19057 bp, 4 predicted proteins | sample SalPonR2_A_D1_MG_FD_185702 | JGI IMG/M metagenome (GOLD analysis project Ga0209925, IMG submission 185702) | Salt pond soil microbial communities from South San Francisco under conditions of wetland restoration - Salt Pond MetaG R2_A_D1_MG... ...
ATGTGGGCCCCGTCTTGGACACGATGCACACCCTGCGAGCCAAGGCCACCCATGACGCCCAGAAGCAAAATTACGTCGAACGACGCGAGGACAGGAACACTCATCAACCCAGCGACGAACAAGGGGGCGGTTGCGGGCATTATTAATGTGGGCTGGACGAGCCCCAAAATCGACATATAGGAAAGTCCGCTGGCCAACGTGACTGCTAGACTGAGCGTTAACCAAACAGTTGCAGAGGTGAAAGAGGCTATCGCCCATGCTGCTGCCCCTCCCAATACTAGGGCGACCCTCAAGGTTGACGGAAAGCCGTCCATCCCCTTCAACTCACGTAGCAATGGCACGCATAGCGTAGGCAGGACCAGGAAGACGGCCGTGACTACCAAGGCAATGCGGAGAATACCGGGCCGGACGTTGAGAGGTGTGCCGCGAATGTGGCGAGTCATGACGAACGAAATTCAGGCCCTATGGAGGAAAAGGAAAAAGACTTTTGTCAGAGAAATCGACTACTGGATTATTGAAACGTGCACAATGGGCTCTCTGAGATCTCTTTTCTACAGTTGGATGCATTAATGGTGTTTGCAAGTGGGTTTAAGTGATAACTCGCAGTCAACCAGCATCCATACACCATCAAAAAATTGCGCGAAAGGAAAATCGGAAGGCAGGCGAGATGGCCCATATATTGTTCTTTTTTTTTTCACTTTTTGGAGCCACTCTGTTCCACACGCAAGCAATATGGAACGATTTTCTTCTGAATAAAGCAATTCATTTCAATTTCATGACAGAAAGGATCTGGACAAAATATTCCAAATTTTAATAAACCACTTATCCAAAAAAGTTGTGCCCGGCAAGTAGGGATTTCAGGTTGTCTTATTTCTGCTTCCGGCACCATTCCACAACAGCCATGGTACGTCCGATTTGCTTTCCAAATACACATTTGAAGTTATTCGTCTCAAATACTTTCTCTATTTCCGAGCAGCAGCGACCCGCGGAAGTGGAATGGTCACAGCCGCGTTGCATTGGTGACCTACCAACAAAGAGGTCTGGCCATTCTCTTACGATAGTCAAGAGTGGAATGGTCTATTTATTTGGAGGCATCGACGCCCGAACACCCGCTGGTCCAAATAATGAGCTGTACAAGCTCGATATGTCCAATCCTGAGGCCTTCTATTGGACACATGTTAAAGTCTCCGGAAACACATCACCTCCTTTGCAGATCAAGGGTGACCCCTCGCTCCCGGCAGCGACTCCCGAGCCTCGGTGGAGACACACTGCCACAGTCATTGATGAGACAAAAATTTTAATTTTTGGGGGTTATCGAAGCAGCATGCAGCGCTTAAATGATGTTTGGGTGCTTGACACAGCAAAAGACAATTGGTCACAGCCATGTCCGAGCATAAATAGGGAGAACTGCCTTGCCGGCGAATATAGTCGTTCAAGCACCCCTTGTCCACGAGGTGCACATGCAGCAGCCCTGATCGGGAAAAATCTCTACATATTCGGTGGATATGGTGGTGAGGGCTTTTCCCGTCACGATTTCAACGATCTTCATATGCTGGATATTGTAACGTTCGAATGGAAGCTACTTCATCCATGCAGTACAGGCAAAACAGGAATGAAACCCTCTCAGTCCCCTCGGAAAGTAAAATCAGCCTTTGAAGATATACCTGCCGGTAGCGCCTCTCTCGTTTCTGATTCTAATATACCAGAAGCCCGATCTGGACACAGCCTGGTAGCAGCGGGAGATTACCTTGTATTGGCCGGTGGGTCAAACGCCACGACGCAACTCGACGATGTGCATATCTTCGATACAAAACTACTCAAATGGACCTTCATTGAAACGGCCAGCGGTCCAGAGCGGTGGGGGCCTGCACGGTGGAATCACACAGCGGTAGCAGTAGAAGCCGTACCTCAATTCAAAGTATTCGTCTGGGGGGGCAACACCGGGCAGTCGCTCAACGCTACAGAGGGAAATTTGAGCACAACTACCACTCTGCCATCCAATTCATCCTTGTCTCTGGCGACAGCTAGCGCTAGTCATCCCGCAAACCCTCAGTTCACATATAGCAGCGAGCTGCTTGTCTATGAGGTTGGTAGTCAGACTTGGGTTCGTCCACCCGTCGTGGGTGCAATTCCCGAAGCTCGAGCGGACACCCAAATCGTGTACGATCCAAACAATGGACAACTAATGTTCTTCGGAGGCTGGGCTACTCATTGGTTTGGCGAGGTGTTCATTTGCCGGGTCATGGGCATCGTAGGTCCGCCCTATTCAATCGAAAGTATCTGCCCGGTCAGAGGGCCTTTGACCGGCAATACGTTATGCACGGTAAATGGTATGCATTTTCTTACTCACGGCAGGCTGGATTCTCGCCCCTCGGCCACTGTCCGGCTTACTTCTGCCGAAGGATCTATCGATGTGCCGGGCCTTATAAACGACGATTCCACACTCACCTTCAGCACACCCGCTTGCGACAAGCACGGACCTGTCACCACGGAAGTGCGTGTCGCTGTTGGTAACAAATCATTCACCAACACCTTTTTGTCCTTCTTTTACTTCCCCGTTTCCAGCGCCCTTCAAACAGTGGCCTTCGGTCCGGGGCTTCTCTCCGGCAATGTCATCGACGGGCTTGCTGCCCCCTTTTATATTCAGGCCAGAGACGCCTCAGGTGCTAATCGACAAAACGGCATGGATGAATTTGCTGTCGGTGTCTATGAAGCTGACATCGGTCAGAGCCGGCGGGGAGAAAGCGATCATTCCTTACCAGTGAAGGTCGTGGACCTGGAGGATGGTACTTATCAGGTCATTTTCGTCGTGCCTCGTACTAGCCAATACATTGTACACGTTGATTTTCTGGGTACTTTCCAAGGGGTGGCCGGCCCCATCCGAGGCTCGCCGTTCACGATGTGGAAAGTAGTTCAAGAGGGGGACGAAAGACTTAACAATTTGACTTCTTTGCTTCCAAAGGGGAAAACCTCTCTTCCTAATGAATTGACGGGACACAGCTTAACCCAACATGTCAAAGAATCCATAGGGGAGCTGAAAGATTTTTGTAATAAGGCTCTCACAGGCCTGCGCTCAACCTATTTCAATGGTCAGAATGATGTGGAACCCCTGATTCGGATCAAGGAGCATTTGAAAGCAGTGGACTTGCGGCGCTCCGAGCTGGACCTTCGCATTGACACCTGCAGGGCCACTTTGCATTACTCAAAACGTAAGAGTCTGAAGATTGATCGCCTTGATAATTTGGTCGCTTCCCTGGAAAACGCCTCAAATTTGTGGCAGGAGACACAGCGCCAGGCACCCATGACTGCAGCTGCTATCGCCCCTTTCAATAAGATGTGGTCGCTTAAGATACAAGAAGGCGTGGAGCAGTATGAGCAGGAAATTGAAGACAAAGTGAAGGCATTCCATGCCATGAATTTTTGGACTTTCTCGACGAAAACCAAGGCAGCTCGGGATCAAATCCGGGAAGCGGAGCGAAGACAGCTTGACGAGAAGCAACAACTGGAAAAGACTCGACATTTGTGTACGGTTTTTGGATTTTCTGACGATATCATTAAAAAATCAGCAGATATGATTGAGACCGTGAGAATCGAGCTGGAGGAGGTAAAAAAGCTTTGGGCAGTGATCGAAGGCATGCAGACATCACTCTCCAGTGCCCATAATCAGCTATGGGCAGGTTGGGACGCCGATGCATTTGAGGATGAGATGAAATCGCATGTCAAGTCTTTGAAATCTTTGCATCGATGTACGCGTTGGTCAGATGCCTACCAAAAAACTGACGCGATGTGCAAAGAATTTATGAGCACTCTGCCACTTATCCGCAGCCTTCGGGCTAAAGAAATGCAACCCCGCCATTGGGACGTCCTCCTTCACAAGATATTGGGACCTTCGAGGGAACAAAATCAATCAATTTCCTCCGCGATACTAACGACCTCAGCCATTCAGACGATGGACACAATGGCTCACACGCCTTCAACACCTCATTTCCCCAAAACTGAAGCTACGACCGTCGAAACATCTTTAACAGCAGTCGAACAGGGTGTGGTCGCGAGTACAACGCAGCCAGAGGTGGATTTGATGCCTACAAGTGACGAAGCAGCTTCTTCACTGAATAATAGTGGATGTAGCGAACGGAAGGGCATCATCAATGTACAGATTGATGGCGCGTCTGGTGCTCCGACAGCTGTAGGAGCGAATGATACCTCGAATGATGAGAATCCTGATGAGAGCAGCCGTGTTCTTTCTTCGAAAGGCACCCTCGATGACTCAGGTATTGTTCAAGGAGAAGATAGTGGAGTGTTTGAGGTCGAAGCCGGTCAAAGGTTGCAACATTTGATTCCCCATTATAATTCAAACTTGACTTTGGGAGACATTATATCCTTGAACCTGTTGCAATTCGCCGGGGACATTGAGGAAATGTGTGATCAGGCTACAAAGGAAGAGAAAATGGAGGTCCAACTTGATAATTTGGAAGAACGCTGGGAATCCATCACCTGGAAAATGGAGCCATACAAAGATACCCAAGTTCCTCTTCTCAAGATCTCGGAGGAAGATTTCGAGGGTCTGGAAAATGACCAGCTGGTTGTACAAAGTATGAGCAACTCGCGGTACAAAGCACACTTTGAAAGTCAAATAGATGCCTGGCAGGTTATTTTGGGCACAATGAATGAGGCCATCAACTATTTTCAAGACATTCAACGCACATGGTTGTACCTAGAGCCGTTGTTCATCGGTTCGGAAGAGGTCAAACAGGAGCTGCCCGAAGATGCATTCCGATTCGCGGGGATTGATTTAGATGTGCGCGAAACCCTGCGAAAGACGTGGGCTCGGAAAAATGTAATGTCATCATGTACAGCAGAAGGACTCTCCGCTTCCTTGGAAAGGATCGTGCAGCGTCTGGAGCTTTGCCAAAAATCTTTGAAAGAATTCCTCGAAGGACGCAGACGACAGTTCCCACGCTTCTATTTTGTAAGCGAGGCTGATTTACTGGACATCTTATCGAACGGATCGACACCGCACAGGATACTGGTACATACGCCCAAAATTTATCTTTCAACAAAGACGTTGGTGCTGGCAGAAAGAGAAGCAGGCCTAGAGAACTCATCAGATGAGCCTCCCCGACCTCTGGTCACGAAATTTGTGTCCGATGTGGGAGTCGAGGAAGTGGAATTCGTCGAGCCTGTGCCTTTACAAGGCAAAGTAGAGGTGTACTTGCAGACCATACTCGAAAGCATGAAGACCACACTTTTTCACAAATTCATTAAATCTCTTCGCCGGTACCAAGAAATGCCACGTATAGATTGGTTAATGCACAAGAATCCTCGAACAGGAAAGCCATCAGATCCAGCTCAGATTGTGCTACTCAGCTTGGCCGTAAATTACGTGCATGAAGTAGAGGTGGCGTTCGAACGCATGCGTACCGGGGAAGATCCCAAAGCGTTGACGATACAATATCAAAGGCAGGTCGCGCAACTCTCTGATTTGATTCGATTGACCCAGTCATCGGACCTGAGCAAAGAGGATCGTCAAAGGGTGATGGTATGCATCACAATGGATGCCCACTCCCGGGACATCGTAGAAATGCTGTGTCGTGAGCAGATCAGTGACGTTAATTCTTTCAAATGGCAGACCCAACTCAAACACAAATACCGTCAGCCACCTCTCCACGCGTCTTTCCAAACGCGAGATCGACATTTACGAGGCGAGATTCACAACGAGCGTGCGGAGGTAGCAATTTGCGATGCAGTTCTTCCGTACGACTATGAATATCTTGGCAACGGTCCTCGACTTGTAATCACAGCCCTGACGGATCGTATTTATGTCACTGCCACTCAGGCACTAAATCTCAAGATGGGCTGCGCTCCCGCGGGCCCCGCAGGCACCGGCAAGACAGAGACGACAAAGGATTTGGCCAATGCTTTAGCGAAATGTTGCTATGTGTTTAATTGCTCCCCTGAGATGGACTACATGGGGCTCGGTAACATATTCAAAGGCTTAGCATCTTCAGGTGCATGGGGATGTTTTGATGAATTCAATCGTCTAGTTCCAGAGGTCCTTTCTGTTTGCTCTGTTCAGTTTAAGTCTATCTGTGATGGTATCAAAGCAGACACTTCCAGAATTATGATTGAAGGTGATGAGATCAGACTTGATCCGACTTGCGGCGCCTTCATTACTATGAATCCCGGATACCTAGGGCGTTCCGAGCTCCCAGAGGGGCTAAAAGCTCTTTTCCGTCCTATGACTGTAATGGTGCCAGATTTGGTTCTCATCTGCGAGAACATGCTCATGGCAGAAGGCTTTGTCACAGCCAAAGTCCTGGCTTCGAAATTCTACGGGCTCTACTCCCTCCTGCGAGAACTGCTTTCGAAACAAGCACATTACGATTGGGGGCTTCGAGCTGTCAAGTCAGTGTTGGTGGTAGCAGGCGCATTCAAACGGCAAGAACCTGATATCGATGAGAGTGCCTTGTTAATGCGCGCCTTGCGGGATTTCAATATTCCCAAAATCGCGCGTGAGGATCAGATCGTGTTCAATGGATTACTCAATGACTTGTTTCCTAACGTCGACCCGCCGCGAAAAGTAGACATGGATTTGGAGAATGCGGTGCACAAAGCTTGCGGTGCACTGCATTTTTGGCCTGACGAGAATTTCAAGCTTAAGGTGGTGCAGCTCGAAGAAATGCTAGCCATTCGCCACTGCATTTTTATCATGGGCCCTCCAGGAGCGGGGAAATCTTCCTGTTGGAAAACATTAGTCCAGGCACGCAAACTGCGCAAGAGTATTACGAAGGTGGTCGATATTAATCCCAAGGCAGTGAGCACTGAGGAATTGTATGGCTACATCAGCATGGCAACGAGGGAATGGAAGGACGGACTTCTCTCAAAAGTAATGCGCGAGTTGGGTCAGATCCCGAACGACAATTCAAAATGGATCCTTTTAGATGGAGACTTGGACGCAAATTGGATTGAATCCATGAATTCTGTCATGGATGACAACCGCATGCTCACGCTTGCCTCCAACGAGCGCATCCCACTGAAGTCACATATGCGCATGATCTTCGAAATTCGAGACCTCAAATATGCCACACCGGCAACAGTCTCGCGCGCAGGTATTCTGTACATCTCGTCAGACGACGGTTCTCAATGGCGCTCATTGATTCATTGTTGGTTGACAAGAACATTCGAAGAAAGAATGCGGAAGACCTGGGGTTGCAGTCCGGAGGCCTGCATCAGCGCACAAAACGTCTTGAGGGGATTTTTCGATGAATACTGTGAGAAAAGCTTATGTTGGCTCAAATTCAACGCTAAGCCTGTACTTCCCATGGTGGATGTCAACTTAATTCAAACGCTCCTGTACATGCTGGATGCATACCTTGGGCCTCGACACGTGGCGACGATTTATACGGGGGAGGGTCCAGCTACAACCCGCGGCAGTGTCTGTGCTGCGGTAGCCGGACCTCCAGAGTATTGTGAGGCTGCATTCGTGTATTGCTGTATATGGGCCTTTGGGTCCTCTCTCACAGTAGGAGACGATGGTATAGACTACAAGAAGCTCTTCAGCGATTGGTGGAAGTCAGAATGGCGCAAAATCAAGTTTCCTTCTCGTGACACGGTGTTTGACTACTGGTTGGATCCTGACGGCCATACGTTCGAGCCTTGGACTAAGTCCCCCTATTTTCATAGCTTATCTTACGACTCACGTGCCGTGCTCATGTCACAAATCACCGTTCCAACACCCGAGACGTGCTCCTTAAGCTCATGGATGCTGCCGTTGATTAGAATGCAACGTCCAGTCATGCTTGCGGGGGCGGCAGGAACGGGAAAGACCCAGCTCATGAATGATTTATTAGCCAAGCAGAACCCCTCTTTGGTCCAGTCCGAGACAGTAAACTTGAATTTCTACACCACAGCGGCCACTCTCTACAACAATCTAAGCCTTCCTTTGGAGAAAAAAGTTGGCGCACAGTACGGCCCACCAGGAAACGCCCGTCTCATTTATTTCATGGATGATCTAAATCTTCCGGAGGTGGATCCCTACAACACGCAGAGTGCCATTGCGTTGTTGCGTCAACATGTGGAGTATGGACACGTGTACGACATGAGCAAGCTGCAACAAAAACAGATCCTAAAGACCCAAGTGGTGGCTTGTTTGAATCCGACAGCAGGCTCATTTCATGTGAACCCACGCCTTCAGCGGTGGTTTTCTACTTTTGCTGTCGGATTGCCCGGGCCCACTTCCCTGCTCACCATCTATCAAACCTTTTTGGACGGTCATTTGCAGTACTTTGACTCTGATATCAAGGCGCAGGGTAGCAACATAATCAAAGCAGCTTATGGACTGCATCAGCAGGTGGCAAATTCATTTCGCAAGACGGCTATAAATTTTCACTACGAATTCAACATCCGGCACCTTTCCAACGTCTTCCAAGGCTTGCTAGTTGCCCAACCGGCGCAGGTTAAAACAGCTGAGAAGTTTGTACAATTGTGGCTTCATGAATCAGAACGGGTTTATGGAGACAGACTCTCCAGCCACGAGGATCTTCACAAATATCACAGCTTGGCACAGGCACAAGCCAAAAAGCTTTTTCCCACCTACAACTTGTCTAAGTATTACACTGCGGAAAATCCTGCCCCCTTAGTCTTTTGTCATTTCACGGAAACCACCCAAAGTAGATCTTATGACCAAGTGGGGTCCCTGGATAGGCTGTCAACTACATTAGAGGAGACATTGAAGGAATACAACGAGAGTAATCCTGCTATGGACCTGGTCCTCTTCGATGATGCGCTCAAGCATGTTGCGCGGATATCTCGCATCATCTTGAACGAGGGTGGCCATGCACTGCTTATTGGTGTTGGAGGGAGCGGTAAACAATCCTTAGCTCGGTTAGCAGCTCACGTGTGCGGCTACTCAGTGAAACAAATCGTCATATCGGCTACGTATGGGGTTACAGATTTCAAGGAAGATCTCAAAGCTGCGTACCAAAAGGCGGGATTGCGAGAGGAAGGGGTCGTGTTTCTTTTAGCTGACAATCATATAACCAACGAGCGCTTCCTGGTATACGTAAATGACTTATTGGCCTCCGGTCACATCCCTGACCTCTTTACTACCGAGGAGCAGGAGTCTATAAGCAGCTCGATAGCACCCAAAGCTAAAGCCGCAGGAGTCGCAACTGATAAAAGGACCTGCTGGGAATTCTTTATTGGGAGGGTCCGCAAATACTTGCATGTGGTTTTGGCGTTTTCTCCAGTTGGCGATACATTACGGACTCGCGCGCGGAAATTTCCAGCACTGGTCAATTGTACTGTCATCAACTGGTTCCACGCTTGGCCAAAGGAAGCTCTGTACAGCGTGGGGAGAAATTATTTGGCACAAATCGATTTAGGAGAAAACGGAGACGCAGTGACCTCGACGAAACCTGATCTAGGGACTCCAGCATCGAGTATGAGAGTGACAGGCAATGTAGGTGCCGCGAGAGCGTTTCGAGGGGTGATAGAGCGTTTTTTGCCATACAGCTTTCTTGTGGTAAATGAAGTGGCGAAAAAATTTCTGCGACTTGAGCGTCGATTCGTATACACGACGCCTAAATCATATTTGGAGTTGCTCAAATTATTTGGATTGATCCTCAAGCAAAAGCGCGCAGAATCAGACAATGATATAAAGCGACTTACAAATGGGTTAAAGAAGCTAGATGAAACGACAGAGGCAGTAACAAAAATCGAGGAAGATTTGAAAATCAAACTTGAGAAAGCTGAGAAGAAGAAATCTGTTGCGGAAAGCATTGCCGAGTCAGTGGCACGCGAGAAAGCTGTAGTCGAGATTGAGACTGAAAAGGCCCGAGAAGAGAAAGAAGAAGTTACGAAAATCCAACTCCAGGTGGCTGCTAAACAGAGAGACACAGAAGTGGACCTTGCCAGGGCTGAGCCTGCAGTAGTGAGTGCAATGGCGGCATTGGATACACTCAACAAGAAGGATCTAGCAGAATGCAAGACGATGGCTAAGCCCCCCGCAGGGGTAGACGATGTTTTTGCTGCCACAATGATTTTGTTGGCTGGTATACATCCACACATTTCGCTAAATGCAAAGACAGGAAAAGTCAAGGACACGTCCTGGGATGCTTGCAAGAAAGCTCTTCTGGGCAATATTCAGGAATACATTGACATGCTAAAAGAAATGAAGGTAAATGTGGACAACAGTAAGGTACCTGCGATCAATTGGAAAGAAGTCCGTAAATATCTGGCAATGGAGCATTTTACCAGCGAGATAATAATGTCCAAAAACTCTGCCGCAGCTGGATTGTGTTCGTTTGTAATCAACATCGTTAAGTACTACGATATTATTGTTACGATTGAGCCCAAGCGCCTTGCCCTGAAGCAAGCTGATGATCAATTAGCTGCGGCCAACTGCAGGCTGGCACAAGTGCTTACGAAAGTAGCCGAACTACAAGAAAAACTTGATACTCTTAACACGGAGTATACCTTGGCGAACAGGGAAAAACAGGAAGCCCTTGATTCTGTGGCCAAGGGAGAGCAAAAATTAAATTTGGCTCAACGTTTGACGCATGCCTTATCATCTGAAAATGATCGATGGACAGCCCGAATTCAGCGAATGACAGAGGATAAAGACTTGCTTATCGGAGATGTACTGCTCAGTGCCGCCTTTATTTCTTATCTAGGACCCTTTACAAAACCTTATCGGGATGAGCTACTTTACCAACATTTTGTACCATTTTTGGTCAGAGAACTTCAAACGGCGGTAGGGACTGTACCTTTGTCCTTTGCTCCCGTCACCTCCAATGTAGGGAATAAGAATGACGGGAATCAAGTCCAAGTTTCACCAACAAAGACACCTGTGCAGCTACTAGTCCCGGAAGCACAAATAGCGGCTTGGAATACTGAAGGCTTGCCTGCCGATGCGGTCAGCGCGGAGAATGGAGTGATACTTACAAGCTCAGTTCGTTGGCCTTTGCTGATCGACCCACAGCTTCAAGGCATTAAGTGGATTCGGGAGAAGGAAAGAGGTCGCAACCTTCAAGTCGTACGCTTGGGCCAAAAGCTCCTACTGGAAAAACTTCGAGCCGCATTAGAGAATGGATGGTCCCTCTTAATAGAGAACATGGGCGAAACGATAGATGCAGTGCTAGCACCTGTCATCCGGCGTGCGGGAATTAAAAAGGGCAAAAAACAATTTCTCAAAGTAGGAGATATCGACGTTGAATGGCATCCCGATTTCCGCTTGTATCTACACACGAAGATGTCAAACCCTCACTTCCCCCCCGAAATCCAAGCTGAAACGACTTTAGTGAATTTTACAGTAACAGAAAAGGGCCTGGAGGATCAGCTTTTAACGTTGGTGGTGCAAAAAGAACGGCGTGATCTGGCTGAGCTGAGCGTCCAATTCGTCGAACAACAGAATGGATTCAAGATAAAAATGAAGGAGTTAGAGGACATAATCTTGTCCAAGCTTGCAATGGCACAGGGTGATATTACAGAGGATGTGGAACTAATTGAAGGTCTCGAAAAAACCAAACGTGTCGCTTCCGACATAGCGGCCAAAGCCGCTTTGGCACTTGTCACGCAAGAGCGGATAAAGTCTACAAGTGATAAGTATCGTCCTGTGGCGAGACGGGCGGCTTTGTTATTTTTCCTATTGAAAGATCTGGAAACAATTCACACGTATTATGTGTATTCCCTGGCAGCATTTATACTGGTATTTAATCGTGGAATGGACAGCATACCAGTGCCATCAAAAAGGGTGGAATCGAGCATGGATGAGGAACAAGGAGATGTTGTAAATGATACACACGCGCACTTGGAGGGACAAGATTCTTTGGCAGACATGGAAGAGCAACATTTCCAATCCAGTCTTAATCTAGATTTCAACAGAACTGCTAACACCGGCGCCATGGATGACATGGAGAATTTGAACGTTGTTGATATGACTGACGAGGAACTGCATAATAGGTGCTCCCAGCTAATCGAAGCCATCACCATTACGACTTTCCAGTATGTGTGCAGAGGCCTCTTCGATAAGGACAAAGTAACCGTAGCTTTTCTCCTCGCTTTAAGAATTATGGTACATGAAGGTCGAATATCAATAGAAGAGCTGGAGTACCTGACCTCCTCGAAGACAACAGCTGATCCCAGTCCGATGGGCTCGTTGGTGGAATGGCTACCGTCCAATGTTTGGCAGCGCGTCAAGGCTCTGGAGGGATTGAAAAAATATTTTAATCATCTAGGCGATGCCCTTCAAAGCAGTCCGGATGAATGGCGCGACTGGTTCGATCACGAACAGCCCGAAATTGCCAAATTACCATCCGAGTACGAGAGGGGTTTGCCTCCATTGGCTCGTCTGATTCTACTCCGTGCTTTCAGACCTGATCGGCTAATTACAGCTATCAAGATATGGATATCTCATTCACTTGGTAATGACTACATTTCTCAGCGGCCGTTTGACATGACGCAAGCTTTTCAGGAGACCACACCGAGCACTCCCATGTTTTTCGTCCTATTTCCTGGGGTGGACCCTACGCCGTGGGTGGAAAGCTTGGGCAGAACGATGGGCATGTCGCTGGAGCAAGGCACCTTTGTGAATATTTCCATGGGCCAGGGCCAAGAAGCGCTCGCAGAGGCCGTGATAGAACGTTTCGCCAAATGTGGAGGATGGGTAATGCTCCAAAATTGCCATTTGATGCAATCTTGGTTACCAAAACTGGAGCGGCTCTTGGAAGTTGTGACTGCAAGTGCCACAAGCAATATAAGCGAAGGCGCTGTGAACATAGGGCCTCATCCATCCTTTCGCTGTTTCATTTCAGCTGAGCCGCCACCACTGGCAAATTTGAGGAACATGCCCGAGTCTTTGATGCAGGGGGTAATAAAGGTAGCGAACGAAGCGCCCGCCGACATCAAGTCTAATATGGTCCGGGCGTGGTCTAATTTTTCCCAAGAGCGGATAGACCTTGTGGGAGTGCAGCAACCAAGCACACAAGCGGAGAAGAAACATGCATTCCAAGCTTGCCTGTTTGCGCTGTGTTGGTTCCACTCGTTGATATTGGGTCGCAAGCGCTTTGGCCCGCAAGGCTGGTCTCGAGCTTACAGTTTTAATATGGGGGATTTGACGATTTGCTCTAATGTTCTCCAGGCCTACATCGAGGCGGCACCCTCGGGTACAGTGCCGTGGGCCGACCTTAGGTACATTCTAGGCGAAGTCATGTACGGAGGTCACATAACGGATGCGTGGGATCGCCGCCTGTGTAACACGTATTTGAAAGTGCTTTTGGGCCCTGGAGTTTTCAAGCAGATGGAACTGAGCCCTCACTTTCGTTCTCCCATTCCCGAGTTGATGACTCATGAAGGCTACTTAGACTATATCGAAGCACATATTCCTTTCGAAGCTCCACCACAATTTGGGCTTCACACGAATGCTGAGATAGGTTATTTGACCAATTTTGCATCTTCATTATTAGATACGGTGCAGTCCATAGCAGGAAGCATGCCTGGTGCTCGGGCGACAGATAAGTCGCCTTCGACATCTGAAGGAAGGACAGAGGATGTAGGAAATAGTATTGTACCGAGCCCGATCAGCAAGTCTACTTCCACTGTACGACACATCATGAAGGATTTGCTCGATCGCCTGCCACAGGATTTTGTGCTAGCTCTCTTAGAGGATAGAGCAAAACCCTGGCTGCGATCCAAAAATGGACCTTTCGTTATAGTGGCTCTCCAGGAGTGTGCACGCATGAACACGTTGCTGGGAGAAATTCGAAGATCCTTGCAAGAACTGGACAAGGGATTCAAGGGGCAGTTGAACATGTCGCCCACCATGGAGGATTTAAGCCGGGCACTCTTATCGAATGAATGGCCGGGCCGAAACCCGTTCTCGCAATGTACGTGGGAAAAACTCGCGTGGCCGTCCAAAAAGAGCCTGGAATCGCAGTACAGGGATATGCTTCGACGCGTTCGACAGTTACAGGCGTGGGTGGAGGATTTGGGCAATCTTCCTGCTTGTCTATGGCTTCCGGGGCTTTTCAACCCCACAGCGTATTTGACAGCAATTATGCAGGTGACAGCCCGTCAGACAGGACATCCATTGGATAATATGACGATTGAGACGCATGTCACTACGTTTGCCTCTCCTGAGCAGCTTGGCAATGATATCCCTCCTCCCCACGAGGGGGCTTATGTTCATGGACTTTACATCGAAGGGGCGAGATGGACCCCCCCCGAGGAGGCTGCAGAAACGGTCTCTGTCGTAGGAAACACATTAGTAGGAGGAAACTTGACAGACAGCAAGCTAAAAGAACTCCTTTCCCCCTTGCCAGTGCTGTACATCCGGGCAGTCCCTGTTCAGCCGACGTGGGAGCCGTCATCCGTGGGGTACTTAAGAAATCAACCAGACGTATACGAATGCCCCGTTTATCTCACATCCGCCCGCGGGCCCACCTACATCTTCTTGGCTACGCTTAAAACCGTGGAACCCGTATCGAAATGGGTTCTAACAGGGACAGCCTTGTTGATGCAGAGTGATGACTGAGACCAGCAGAGGTGAAGACGGCGTGTCAAGAGGAGTGCAAGACGGGAGGGGAGGATCCTTGTCGCAGCAGCAAGCGGAATAAGGAGCTTAAAAGGGATAAATCTGAAAAGTTTTGGATAAGGGGAGGATACTTAATACCATATTTCGACGAGCATGTTCATCGGGATCATCGGGAGTTAAGACACTGTGACAATTGATAACAAACGTTTTCGACTCCCGCGCTCCGTTTGAGTCTCGTGTACTTCTTTAGATCTGCCCTCAACATAGACATCCCACTAAACTTGGATCGAAAGATTTCTTCTTGTATGAATGACTATGCTAGTCCTCCAATGCGTGCTGTGCAATCACCACAGCACCTTTTGCATCACTCTGTCACCATTTCAGGTCATCAGAGACACCAGCCTTCCGCTTTTTCACGCATGTCCGTGAGGAGTATCACCCAATCGGACCTTGAATTATCATCTGTGGGGACGTCGACCAAGAGCGCATGCTCCCAGCCTTTCCACAATATTGTCGTCGTATGTATAGAAGAAACTTCCACGCCACCCCCTCCTTTTCTTTCGGCCAAGGACCCACCCTCTAATCAGCCCTTGGTTCACTTCCTTCTCGGCTCCTATGCGTTGTTCAGCCGAGCATAGGCCTCTTTATCCTCCCGTCTGATTTCAGCACGGATCCGTTCGCGCGCGCCCCCAGGTCGGGGCACATCCACGTATTTGCCTTCCGCCTCCTCCGCTTCTGTCGCTGCCTCTTCTTTGTCCAGTTGCGCAAGGATCTCGTCCACATTCAAGCCCTCCATTTCCACTACCTCGTTGGTCGTCGGCGACAGCAAGACGCACTTCCCTCCGGCCGCCTCGATGGCGGCGGCGGCTGAAGCCGTGAAACCGTGGGCCAGAACTGTCAAAGGGCGGGTCAAAGGCACGTCGCCACCCACCACCTTGAAGAGATCCAATTTTTGCTTGGTAAGCACGCACTGATCGAGGAGGAAACCGGGGTCAATAATAGTCCGACTGGGGAAATAATCGGCGGCCTCGTTCAGGTGTTCCACCTGCACCAAGGCATAGCGGGTTCGTTTGTGTCCCGGGCCCATCGGGCGACCGGGCCACTTGGGCGTGCGTCGGTACAACGGCGTCTGGCCTCCCTCGAAGCCAGGGCGGACCCCCCCACGAGAATTTTGCCCGCGCATTCCGTAGCCACTCGAGCCACCTCCGCCCCCGGCGTTCCCGCGGCCCTTTCGGTGTTTCTTGGGGTAGTTTCCTGGGAAAGGGCGAAGATTTGTCACGCTAGGTTCCTTGTGTCCCTCGTCTCCCACGCCAGGATGCCCCATAATGTCTTCAATGAACTTCATGTCTCGACGCTTGTGATCGAAAAGGCGCATCGTCAGTGATCCCGCGCCAGCACGGTGTGCTTGGATGGAGGGACGGAGCAGAGACTGAGACTGTTGGCCCTTGAAACTACCCGAGAGCATGAATCCTATTGGTTGCACGAGAAAGGCGTGAAATGGGAGGAAAGAAGGGTAAGCTGTCGTCGGCCAGATGGTAACCTTGCAATTGAAAAAGGCCTCAATCTAGTCTATTGTAGGAGAGCTGTATCTCGTTCCAAATAAGTATTTTAGAGTAATTAGACACATTTGTGGAATACATATTACAGTCATCCAGAAGGAAGATGGTGCAGTAAACCCCGGCTCAATAGCCTCTTCAGGGAGCTGACGACTTTCGACTACGCGTCAATCTATGTTAGCCACTCAACAATGTTACAACATGCCTGAAACCTTGAATACTCATAAAAATCACACACACATCAAGAAACCATGCACGCGTAACCAGTAATTGGAAAAACGATCAAATGGCGTACAAGTCGACCGGTCCTAAAATCTTTCCCTGCCATCCCTTGCCCCTGGCTCGACTTTATAAAGCTTACCTGCAACAGCAGGAATGACAGCGAGGGCCACAAGAATGCGTCGGCCACCCATCCTGAACTTGTGTGGGTTATCAAAATGGTTGATGGTCGGTTAGAAGGACGCCGTAACAAGGGCAACTAGGAGGGTAAAGTGCCAGGGTAGATACACTTGCGTGTCCATTCCAGTAGGGCCGGGCGACAGCGAGCTACAAGCAGAATGTCTGAGGAAAAAAAAAACACAGCCACGGGGACGCCCTGCCTCTCTCTGTAACGAATTGGGCAAAGAGACATACGTGTATCATACCACAACACCTTCGTACTTGGGTATCCATCCTTTAAGGTGGTGTTGCCAGGGCAAGGGGAAGGACACGGGCGAGTGGGTGGCCAGGAGCGGTTTTCCACACAAAGTATATATTCGCATTTTTCGGACACATACACGTAAACTACCTTTTTGACCTCCTGCCCCGGACCTGCCCTTGCCGTGCAAGCCTTCCCTGGCTTCTTTTTTCTTGGTCGCTATGCTGCTTATTATGAGTTGGCTTATTGATAAACGTGTTGTGTCCTTTATTTGCTTCGTACCCTACGTAGCGGGAATACTTCCACTCAACACCGCAATCTGGTGTCGACAATTGCTAACGGCACATGCAACGTATTATACCCACATATAATGTACAAAGGCTTACGAGGGGAGGATCTTCGACTAGCATTTCTATCGAAGATTCGATTATTTTTGTACGTGTAGATGCACACGCACGGAAAGGCTAATACAGGGTGACGTCTTCACGACTGGAAGTTGCAGGCGATTGCCACGCAACCAAAAAACATTTTTCGTTTTTTTACTGTCACCGTCACCATTTGTTTGTCTCTTTTGCTGATACAACTAGCCGTGGGTGTGGCAGGTGCTAGTCGAAGACCTTGCATACGCAATTCTCGGAGTATTGGCCACACGGTAACTCTCTCCTCGACGCGAGTGCTGTTCTTCCCCCCTGATATCACCTTCTGCGGGATGCCTCCCAAGCGTAAAGCCAAAAGCATCGCGGGCTCGAGCGAAGCTAAGACCGATTTACCTGCCGCTAACAGCAAAAGAAAAGGAGGCACAATGTCCATCTGCTCTTCTCCCAACAAGGACTCGGACAACACTGCGCCTCAATCACGAAAGGTCCACAAGGCAGCTGGAGCGCTTTCCACGGCACCCCTCCCACCCGAAACAACTTCAAAAGGATCCAAGGTTTCTTCAACTCGACGGTATTTTTTGATGAAAAGCGAACCCGACGAATTCAGTGTGGATGATCTGGCAGCGCAACCCAATCAAACCGGTTGCTGGGAAGGTGTCCGCAATTATCAGGCAAGGAATCTGATGCGTGACCATATGCACGTGGGTGACCAGGCTTTTTTCTACCACTCTTCTTGCAAAGTTCCAGGCATTGTGGGGATCATGGAGGTGAGTCGTGCTGCCTACCCGGACCATTTTCAATGGGACAAAGGCAGCAAGTATTATGATGCTGGCAGCGACCGGGAAGCCCCACGATGGTGGATGGTGGACGTTACACTCCAAGAACGATTGGAAGAGAAAGTTCCCCTGGAGGTCTTGAGGGAGGAGGCGCTGAAGCCAGGTTGCCCCTTGGCGGGGATGGCTTTGCTACAGAAAGGGTCCCGGCTGAGCGTGCAGCCAGTCCGGGAGGAGGAATGGAAATTCATTCACGAAAAGCTGATCATGGCCCAAAAAGGCACAGGGGTAGTCAGGGAGGAACGAGGGGAAGAAGGGAAGACATCTTCCCCGGATGGAGAAGGAGGAAAGGGTGAAAAAAAGGACGAGAAGAGATTAGGAGGGAAGAAAAAAAAGCGGAGGACAGGAACGTGACAGGGCCTTTAAATCACATGATGACGGGGGGAATCTGGTGAAAGCGATGCAGCGAAGACAAGTGTTGTACGGAAAAGAGAAAAATATGGATTGAAAAGGAGGGACTAAAGGAGGAGAAAGATCTCGACCTCTAACAATCCCTCAAGCCATTGCCGTGGACCCCCCACAGGGTGCTGATAAGGTCCTATTTGACTGAAAACACTTTACAACCGTTTATGTCTCCCACGTGCTTTAGTAGCCATTACTTGCTTTATAAAACTCTTGTTCGATTCCTCTTACCCTTCCCCCTTCTCACCAGCCTATCTATTCTCTCCTATGCTTCATCTTCTCTCAGACCAGGATGCCCAAGAATTTCCTCCGCCTTCCTTCCCAGTAACGCTCTATCCATCCTTTTCCGCTTTTTGCTTTTTCTCCTTCCCAACACACCTTCTCCTCCAGGGAAGGGAAAACACCCTCGGCGCCATATTTGTGCCGGAGGTACACGTATTCCCGCCAATCGTACAGGGGATACCCGCTCCAAAACACGGACTTGTCCCAGTAATTCATCGTGCACAGACCCGTTCTTCCCCCCTTTTTGCCTACCCAGGCCTCGACACGTTGCGTGTGTCCCTGCGCCTCCCCTTTCCCCAAACGGGCGTACACATGCACCGACAAAAATAGCGTGTGGATGTGACCATGGGAGGCAAAAGGCTGACGCACCGAGGATCCCCGCTGGGGAAGGAGGTAGAGAGGGGCCGGGGGAGGGAGGGGAAGGGTGGCATGAAGGAATG
>Ga0209925_1000554_pt1 | contig 19038 bp, 9 predicted proteins | sample SalPonR2_A_D1_MG_FD_185702 | JGI IMG/M metagenome (GOLD analysis project Ga0209925, IMG submission 185702) | Salt pond soil microbial communities from South San Francisco under conditions of wetland restoration - Salt Pond MetaG R2_A_D1_MG... ...
CCGTGTCGCGGTCCGTCAGTATACTGCCGGGCTCCTCCCCCTGAGGGTCCGCCGAGCAGCTCCGGCCTTGCAGGGCCCGGGGCCGCGTCTTGGGCATCACGGAGTAGTAGTACACGCCGGTCAGAGCGCATGTCAGGATGCGGCTCGTTGAGGTGGCGAGGGGAGAGCCCGTGAAACCCATGCCCAGAGCGTAGACGAAAAGGTAATTGCCGCCGACGTTGATGAGGTTCGCGAGGAGCATCACGTACAGGGAGGGCATCAGGACGTTCCGGGCCTGCATGGACTTCTGCATGCACACGAACATGCAGAGGGGCCACAGACCGGGCAGAAGGAGTTGCGTGTAGCGTCCTGCTAAATGCGAGAGGTGCTCTTCTTGGCGGAAGACGGTACGCACCACCCACTCCCCGTACTGGAAGATGACCATGGCGGGCAGCGAGAAGAGCGTCATGAGCAAGTACCCGATCCGTGTCCAGTACTCACATGCCTCATAGTCACGAGCGCCAAATGCTTGGGCCACTAAGGTATCGACAGCGCTTGCTGCTCCCGCCAAGAAAAACCAGGCCAGATTGAAGAGGGTGGTTCCCAGGGCCGAGGCCGCCAGCTCGTCCACGCCGATGCGCCCCAGTATGATCTGATCCTCGATTTGCAACGCCATTAAGAGAGCATTGGTCACGGCAATTGGCCAGAGGATGCTCCAAATATGGCTCACTTCGTCTCGCACCTCTGGTGTCCACCATCTCTTTGGCATGTGCGCTCCCATGGCTGGTGATCAGGTCTTCGCGGGAGTGAAGCTCGAGAACCGATTCCTCAGTCTCCGTGCGATGCCGCGTGGCAAACCCGGATCGAGTGATGAGAAACTTTCGACCAGCGAGGGCCGTGGTGGTGTAACGGAGCCTTCACCCACGTGATTGCCAGCGTATACAATTCAAGAGCCCTGAGACGAGAAGATCCGGCTCTTCGATGTCCCGCTTGTCCCTTCAGCCCGCGCGCGTCCCTATGAAATCAGACTTGTGTGAGGTGTTTGATTGTGAGAAGGAGGAAATCTTCACTTTATTTCAATAAGAGGCTGTGGGTGATAGCCTGCTGACTAGAAAGCGTTGTCCAAGAAATGCGACCGGGCCACGTGATACTAGGGTGCCTCGCCCACTGGGAGTGGCACGCTGAGCGGCTGAAGACAGCGAGGTCTGTTGCAGAAAGGGGGGAGATTTGCCAGACACCCCGCTGCTGCAACCATTTAGCGCTGCTCTCAGCATGCGGCGCTTTCGAGTGATTTAGTCGTGACTCAGCACGTCAGACCTACCTATTGGCGCATCATCTTCATCCTGGAGACGAAGCAATCTGATATGAGGAGTCCGAATAAGACCTACCCTACTATCATCGAGTGACGACAACCTTTTTGTCTACGAAATACTACATTGAAGTTGGACGGATGCATGAAGGTGAAGGCACTCTGGCTCGTTTCGATAGGGTCGGTGGTGTAGTACGGAGGTCTCAGGGGATCTGAGAAAGGTAGCGTCTCCCTCCTCCGAGGAGTCCGTGCTGGAGACGGTTTTGTGATTGCATAATACCATCGCAGCATAGCAAGGGTTATAGCAAACGCAGAAGTAAAAGCAGCAACGAGTATTGGCGGAATCGAGGTCGATCAGGAATGCGATCAGAAGAAAAGGTGCAAGAGTGTTCTTGGAGGAGAGGCTAGTCTGCCTCGAGGAAAGCTTTAAACGATGCTCTTTGTGTTATGTGAGCATTCATAGAGCAGGACTCTACCTACCCTCACTTTTGAGAGGTTTTGATATTTGGTTCGCGCTACCTTACAATCGCACATGCGTACGGAAGGCCTCGGAGATGGATGAAATTCGGGTCCTGTTCAATGGACTTCACAGGCAAATGCTGCAAGCGGAAAAAGAATACGGAATGGGAGAAACGAAGGCTGTGATGACGGCTCGTCAGCTTGTATTGGTGCCTCTTTAAAGGAACAGCACATTAAAGCCGCTGATGCTGTTGTAATACTGGGAAAATACGTCGTCGTGTGTGAACGTTTTGCTGGAAGGGGCGTGCAAAAGCGCGGGAATATGGCCTTGACGATTTGGCAGCTGTGGCAATTAGGCAGCGAAGCTTTACATCTCCGGAAGCGACAGTGTGTTTGTTTTGCGTGATGACTAATCTGAAAATTTGAACTGATTTGTGCGTTAGGCTAGAAATATTGGAAACGAATAACCTAACAGGCTAGAACCCTTTTTACTCCTTTTTGGAAGAAGCTTAATGTGCTCCATGGAAGAATGAACTGTTCCTTCATTTATTGAAGCAAGGCGATTTTAGCTTCAGAGTCCAGAGAAGACGAAGCTAAAGAACGTCGAGGAGGCAGTACACCTAAGATCTTTTGCGCAAGTCCACTTTGATGTACCCGAGCTTATTCCGTACCTTCGCTGTATATGTATCAATAAATTGAAAGTCTTCACTCATCATCACTCATCATCATCTTCACTCATCTTATGGTGAACCTGGGAATGCTGCAGCACCCTAACATATTGAGTAAAGTGATTATCTTGTTCTCATGTACAAAGGTAAATTTGTGTTATCGGACTTCCTCGCTTGGCTTCCGAGACGTCCTACATTTAAACAGCCTTATGCGCAAATGATTTATTTGTCGTAGGTACACCGTCCTTGCCGTGTTGGTCAGCCGTGCTCTATTGCTGCTGCACATTGTAAAATAGGTGTTTTCATACGCGTATGTATACCTTCAATAACTTCAAACTTCTTGTACCACAGTACCATTTTACCGATGGGTGTAGTTACCGCTTAGGTGGCATTTGTGTCTGTTTTTGACACAGAGTCATCCAGGTCGGTCGTGTCGATGATCAGGCAACCTCGACGAGAGAGACGCCACCGGGCGCTTGCTGGTGCCTACCCGGAGGACGCGCGAAGTGAAACTTTACCCACACTTTGTCTCTCATCACAATTTGACGGCTATGCAGGGGAATGATGTTGAGACATTTGATGCTCACGGCCACTGTGGCAGCCTCCAATGCTGGGTGTTCTTGTTTCTTCATGGGTTGGACAAAGCGGGCAGCTCTCGCGTCCTCGTTGACGCGCTTTTTGACGCACAGTCGCCGTCCCAGCCCTCAGCCAGCCTGCTCAGCAACGCTATCGAGCTCCAGTGCAAAGAGACAGGAAGCGAAGGGCAAAATGTTTCCCGATGCGCTATCTCCAATAGAGCGCATGCAATTGCTGCGCGCCCGAGCGCAACTTGAAGACGGGGACCTACCAGTTAGTAAAGCGGAACAGCATGCAAGCTCGGATCCACCGTCTTTTGTGAATCCGTCCGAGGTGCACCGCCACACAATACTAAATTGGGTACAAAGTATGGTAATCGATTTCAAACTTTGTCCCTGGGCATCGCCTGCATTGAAAGCCAATGAATTAAAAATTGTCGTGGCTCCGGTGTCGTCCAACCTGCACGGGCTCTTGGAGAACGTGGTTGAAGAAGCCTCACTTCTGGCAAGCATGTCGGAAAGACCTGAGGACCAGAACCTGACGACGTTAATTGGAGTACCGGGGCCGTTGCTTAGTGATTTTCAGGACTTTTTGGATTTGGTGGCCGTGGTGGACGAGTGTCTTGATGAACTTGACCTCCGAGGAAAGGTTCAAGTGGCCTCTTTCCATCCCGACTTCGCTTTTGAAGACTCAACAGGGGATGATGTAGAGAATTTTACAAATCGAAGTCCATTACCAATTTTGCATTTATTGCGTGAGGTTGAGGTCTCTAGAGCTCTAGGAGGTTACCTCGGAGATCCAGCTTGCATATACGAACGCAATAAAATAACGATGAAGGAGGCGGGTGCCGAGCAACTTCGAGCTGTGTTGACCGCCTGCCAAAGGAAGAATTCCAAAGCATAAATCGGTGTGGATAAAAGGCTAGTATACTACCCGAAATAAATGAGACGGGCGTATCTTCTAGGTTCAAAATGTATTTGACTTTTACTATGATAAGTGTCTCGATAGAGGTGTAATTGTCTCTCATTTGCACACATAAGTACTGAGGATACTCTGCTTTTTATTAGGTGTCGTGATAGTTCCCTCTTGCTCCTCCGTATGCTCGCTCTTTCACCTCATTTTCGCCCCCAGGCCTAAATCATGATTTCGCCTGTCGATGTCCTTTCGACCCCATAGGCAAGGCACACTACCGGGCATAAATGCGCGAAAGCGGCCGCTGGGATTGTGCAGCGCCTCTACTTGCCGTCGAGGTGACGCGAGAAAGAGGAGCTGCCAGCCGCCTCCATCATGTTTTTAAACTCATCCAAGCTGATAACGCCATCTCCGTTGCGATCGATATCGCCAAGCACCTCACGCGCGTTCTCCTCCGTGCCGAGCGCCTCCACCAGGTCTTGCACGGTGATGTGTCCGTCCATGTCCTGATCAAAATGCTGAAAGGCACGCCGGATGTGTTCGTCACGCACGTACACAGAGCGCTCCATCGTCGCTGCGAGGAACTCGTTGTAGTCGATGGCGGTGTTCTCGTTCACGTCCACCCCGTGCATGAGGCGCGCGACCTGCTCCTTTACATTAGTAAGGCCCTCCTGCTCGGCCGCCTGCTGCAACTCAGCCACGGTAATCACGCCGTCTTTATTCGTGTCTAGAGCCTCGAAGGCTTTCTGCACGTGCGCCACGTCGGCCTCCGCCACCTGCTCGGCGATGATCGTCAGGGCAACGCGCTTGAGCTTATTCATGCCGATGAACCGCCGTAGGCTGTTGCGAAGGTGCTCTGTCAGGGCCTGTGTAATCTCTCCGTCCTTCTTTAATACCTGAAACCACTCGTGATTCAAAGCGGCGGCAGCCGAAGGTCGTTTTCGCGGGTCTTTACTCAGCAATTTGCGAATGAGATCCTTGGCGCTGGGGGAAATGTCGTCCCACTCCGGGCTTGGAAAAGTGAAATCGGCGCGCCGCACCGATGCGAAAATATCGGCGTCAGTATCACCGTAGAAGGGAGGGTAGCCACAAAGCAGGATGTACATAATGACGCCGATGGACCACAGATCGCAAGACTTGTCATACATGCGATTTAACACCTCAGGTGCAATGTCTGTCCATAAAAAGAGGAATGACAAGAAAAGAATGGAGAAGGCTAAAAAAGGGTATGAATTTACCACAAGGGGGTCATTTCTCACTACGTAAAAGAGCAGGAAGGAGTATTGACGATTCTATGATACGGGTACTTTAAAGCAGACGACAGACGACAGTAACGCCTAATCGAGTCCGCCGCCCACATGGGAATACTTACAGTAAGGTGTTCCCACGCGAGTGGTCATGTATTTTTGGTCGTCCTCGAAGCGAGAAAGCCCGAAGTCAATTATTTTCAGTTCAGCAGAGGGGTCCTCGGTTTTGAAGAGGAAGTTTTCGGGCTTCAAGTCACGGTGGCAGATATTATGCACCGTGTGGCAGTAATCAATGGCATCTAAAATCTTGCGCATGATAACGGCAGCGTCTTTCTCGGAATAGTGACCTTCAGCCGACTTAGTCTTTGCGATGATGCGATCAAACATCTCGCCGCCTGTGCAAAGCTCCGTCACTAAATGTAAGAATTTGTCATCTTCATACACGTCCACCAGCTTGATGATCTGCGGGTGATCAACTGCCTGTAAAATGTCAATTTCTCGGCGCAATGAGTCAAGCCGACTGACTTTAGCCTTACGGATAGACTTGATGGCAAATGCTTCCCCTGTCTCTCGGTTTTTTGCTTTGCGAACAACTCCATAGTGGCCATGCCCAATCTCTCGGGGGTCTATATCGTACTTTGACTTGATGTCTCTGATTCCTGCTGTCACATAGCCACTCGAGCCCGAAGTGGACGCAACTGTGACTTTGCTTCCTGGACTAGTGCCTCCGGCTCCACCTTTGGCGGCAGGTTTGGATGCCTCCGAGGTGACCTTGATAGCTGTACGCTGCTGTTGGTGCGAACGCGGTTGATTGCAGTGGTCACTGTCTATAACAGCCGCTGCTGCAGCGATTTGAACAACTTTTCCATCGGTATTTACGGCTTTGCGACCTACGGTGGGCTTTCGCCCTTGTTGCTTATCCGCACTTATAGAATTCAATAGAAAATCCATATTAGTAAATAAATCATCACGTCAGAGTAAGGCAATACACACGTGGGTATGATCGTGATGATTTCCACAATGAAATAAATCACAGTCTCGATATGAAATGGTTACGAAAGGGGAAATCCGTGCAAATTTTCTTCCAATCCTGACGACAGTGCACTACGTGCAACTCACATTTGACGTGTCGCAGAGGATTTGACCATGCCTTGCGCATTACCCATCCTTTCGCACGGATTGCCCCTGTAGATACGCTATAAAAAGGAACGAGACAAACTGAATTTAGGTGGCCTTTACGGAATAGTTCTCATCGTCCTTAAAATGACACGCATGACGTCTGTCTTGTCGTTTTCTACCTTCAACCAAATATTCCCTCGAAGCCAAGCCTTTCAGACATTTAATGGATAGAATGAATACCACGCGAAGGAACTACGAGGACAATTAAAATTAAAAGACACATTTAAGGCATTTTCGGTGTTAGGTGTAAGACACTGCGGAGAAGGAAGGAGCAACGCTTTTGCTGGAGAGGGGATTTGTGTGCATCCTGCTTCTGCAATGGCATACCGTGCAAATTAGCATGAAGTGGTAGAATATTTGTTAAAAAGGAGATTCAACTAGGCTCTTAATTATGTGCACAATTCGAGCAAGGATAATGAGATGACTTTGCACTTTCCAATCGCCGTCCCTCCAGTACGATGGCCACAAATCGAAAGCGATTCGAAAATTTGAATTTAAAATCCCCTCTCCGCCATTCCGCTCCACGAGCGCAGCCGACATCGAAATACGTGAGTCTCGATCGTGACCACCAATTTGATTCGCGAGTAGTCAAAGGAGCCACTTTTGCTCATATTTAAAAAAATTGAAGACTATAAACTCCCGCCATCACATCGGAAAATATGTAGTATTTCATTTTCAGGTCACCTATCTAGAACGTGATCCGTGAAACAAATTCTAATTTCTGGCCCAATAAAATGAGTCAACAAGCAAGGCAGAAAATTGCACAAATTGATGAGAAGACCAGTATCGATTTGCCAGCAAAAGAAATGGGGCAATTCTTTTATTTGCCTCAGTGTATGATTGAAGTCGCTCTCTTATCAGGAATTAATCATATAGATGATGCCATCACCTTGTGGTAAGTCTGGAATGATCGGCACCATACCTTCGCAAATGACTAAAAGCATTTATATCGTCATGTTAAATTTCACGAGTCCCAAAAGTATTGCGACTGGTGATGATGTGAACATGAACTAAAGTGAAATGAAAGAAGCACCTCTTTCAAAAGCTCTCCTGTGACATATGATCACCATATTTTCAAGATGATTACACAAAATTAAGTATTAAAAGATTTAACTCCAAGATTTTTCTGATACACTACAAAGCGGTTTGATTAACTGGGATAGCTCGCTGCAGGCCCTTAGCGTTGTCCGGCAAAGAAGTACCTGCGACGAGTTCAAAAGCTTGATATTTAAAACCTCAGCTCTATTATACCAGAAGAGGATCGTAGTGTAATGTTGTGCAACCAATCTTAGATTTACTACAAAAAATCAGATATCCTGTGCGTACAAAGAGTTCTCAGGAATGGACAGAGCAAGCTAACCTATAGAGCATTACAACATTTTGATCTCACCACTTCATACGGTGGTAAACACCACTTCATACGGTGGTAAATACTTCTGTCCGAGCTCTGCATAGAATACAATTCTTGTTTCCATTCACGTCGGTAGAAAATAAAACACATTCCTGCGTCTAACGGAAGGTGTCGAAGGATTTCGAGTTACTTTCAGTAGGTAAACTTAAAAGGTTTTCCATGACTCGAGCTGATGGAAACTTTCATGCGCAGTCAAACTGCAAGCCTCGATTGATAGGCATAAATTCTATAGATTTTGACTGTGTGCATTAGCTGAATACTGGAAAAGCTGGATAATGCATGGCATTTTATATTTTTCGAGTCTCATGTTCAGTATGAGTGAGAGATCAATAATTGTGTTAAGGTAACTTAGTGTTTTACTTCGTGGTCCCCAAAAGAAAATGTTCCGTCATTTTCACAGAATACATTCGATGAATCTAACGGAAAGCCACAAAAGACCCCTAGCGCTTCATCGAGAAAGTTTGCGCATATTGTTTCGAAGCTCTGATATTTTGCGATTTTTTCCATTCAGCACCTATGTCAGATCACAGAAAAATTTCTTGGGAGAAATTATGGCAAATCATTCTTCGGGAATGGTTGACTTGTGTCGACTTTGCGCCATTTTTCACGAATAACTTCTCGCTAACAAGTTTTCAAGGTGTCTTCAAACATTACACTGACCAAAATTATTTCCGAGGCAGGACCCGCAGATGGGCAGCAGGAAAGTCTTTGTTGCGAGAACTGGTACTCTATCATGAAGTCATCTTTCGTTATGAGTGCATTAATGCCTGTGAATAATCCTTTCATATTCGTTTAATGCTTTTTCTGTGGCATACGGTCGCAAAAATGACAACCGACAGGACAAGGAAGGAAGATGTCTAAAAACCTTTCCTATCCTGGGTCATTGTGAACTGAGTTGTGCCGAATATGCAGGAGCTCAACAATGACATTTGTGCCTTTAGTAAGAGATTTTTGGTACACGAATTCTACAAATTATTCTAATGATAATCATTCACGGTGCTCTTGTTGGCTTTTGATACTTATTTCACTGTATGAGCTCAATTTTCTTGAATGACTGCGACATTCCAGTAATTTTTATTCAAATACTTGAACTTTCCTCTGTATCATTTCCTTTTATTTTGCCAATTCGCAGGACTTTTCTACTTTTTTTCTTTTCATTATAGAGAGCCTAGAAAAGAAGGGATAGGAGCAGACATCAAGGCACAGGCTTTGTTTCGATCATCCCCTCTTACCTACGCTGATCCAAAGTGCATTTCTGGTGAGCGGGTCATGTCGTGTACCTCTTGATTGCACCCTCATTTAATAGGCAAAGTTTAAATTGTTCTTAGCTTCGGTAAGGACTGCCAAGACGGTCTCGCGCTCTCATTTTTTAAATCCTTTTCCGTGCTTTTTCCCTATCATTTCGTCGCTGTGCTAAAATATCAGAAGTTTAATAAGTGCAATGTGGCCTTGCGAGCGGCCCTGAGATTTGTGCAATTCGACAACGCAATGCTAGTTGGCTGTCGAGAGCACTTTGCGTGGCATGACGAGGAATAGATAGCGCACCCTGCGTGAATGACACGGTAGACAACCTTAAGGAAGGGGACACAAGCGAATCCGCAGTGTACGTTGACGGTTATATCTTGTTTCCCTCTTCTTCCTTGTGGGTACCGACCACGGATTTGTATGGCTTACTTACTATCATTCCAGGAGCGGATGGCCTTTAGACGGTGGGACTGTAGCCCAAGGCCGTTAAGACTATATGTGTTTATTGGCATTCGCATGCGCACTACACGATGAAGAAGCAATCGCAATATAGAGTAAATCTGCACAGTTCTTGTTTTATTCTCTCTGAACTCTTCAAATGGTTCACAATAAGAATGACACAAAACTTTCCCGGGAGCGTCACTCTACCTCTGATGAGCTCGCTCCTAATTTGCTCTGAGGGCGATCCGACAGTTTTGACAGAGGTAGCAGCGGAAAGTTTGGTCATTGTGTCGGATTAAATGTCGGATTAAATGGGTACTGCTTCGCGATTGAACTCTCGATCGATGTCCGCAAATATCTCCTTGCGAACTTCAGTAGGGATGAGATCTTTATCCTCCCCTACTTGTTCAATGGTCTCCTGCCTAGCAACACTGCTATTTCTATATGTTTTAGGCAGATGGGACAAAATTTGATGTCGCGTCCCCATTTTCGCTACCTCGCATCCCGATTATTTTTTAGTCCATTCAAATATCGTCCAGAGTGATGTATTTCACCAGGACTTTCCATAGTTTTCCCCGACGCATGAATAACTGTGCTAATCACAAAGGCACATCCAAAGCAAGTCCGACCGTGCATAGAGGAGTGGAAAGAAGCCAAGCAGCTGTCCCTGAAATGAAGATTTGTGCTTCTAAATGTGGAATCACTTTAGATAAAGACTTCTGAACAAATCACGACTGAAACAAATAACAAGGAGACCTCACTCTGGACAGTGGCAAATCGTTTGCCATAACCATGTTATGACGTATTGGCCCCTAAATTCGCACTCACGTGGGTCAACATTTGAAACTTCGCTTGATTACAGAGAAAGGAGATGGAAACTTCCAAGTAATTTAACATGAGAAAGAAAATGCTTTGAGCTCTCTGCTTAATGAGGAGGCACTGTGCGGGAATATCACACAAATGATATGATTGCACACTTTGCACTGTTAAAGTACAGAAATGGCTCCGTTCTACACTTCGATATGTTTCTATGTTATCGGCAAGTAGAAGGAAAATTCAACGCCTCGTAAAGTGAAAAAAAATGGTATTGGATGCGTCACTGACGTCCTCCATAGGCCAGTTCTCAGTTCGAAGTTTTCTTGCGGGCTTGACGTCCCATCACTTCCAAATGAAAATTTCCAGGAATGCTCGAGTGTATCTGCCTCCTATCATCCAAACTTGAGCTCAGGAGGAATGATTACGCGTACGATGCTGGGCCGTGATTATGGAGGTCACAATTAAATTCTAGACCCCGATAATTTCACTTTTAGAACAAGTATTGGAAGCGCTTGCCTAGCCGTGCTTTTCGTACATGTCTTTTCTTTTAACGACCCGTGGTCGGTCTCCAGGAGCACTTGATCGGAACGCTTGGACAGCTACTTTGCCAGCAACAGGATTGCTTCTGACACATTATCATACAGATAGCATGTGTGGAACACAGAAAGACATAAGGTTTCCGCGGCTCACTAGAAGCTGGATCTTTGGCGGGGTTGCCCCACACGAGCGGTGTTCTTCTTGGCGCGTCTCCGCAACGTCAAGGCCAAGAAATAAATTGATCGATCGCCCTTATCCTCGCGAGCGCCATGCCAAGCATAATTCGTGTAACTCACTTTTCAGCAGGTGATAAAGCTTAATACGACTAAGGGGTGGAGGAGGAGCGACCACATAGCATCGCAAGAACCCCCGCATTTTTCATTCCGCCTGAGAGGCTTTTATCAAGTTGTGCTGGTATGGCCCCCCTGACACCGTACAGTCTGTTAAAAGGACCTTCAAATTGGAGGTCGAAATCGATGCTGCTACATTTAGCCATTTTTTTTCTACATCATTCTTGTGCGACCGCGGACAGTGTGTCACCCAAGAGCAATCGAGTGTGGTGCGGGAGGTCGCGCACGAACTCAACATGGACACCAATTCCTCCTGTCCCAATGGGAAGACTGGCTGCTTTTTTTTTCCCGGAAAGACAAAAAGGAAAAGACAACGAGAGGTCCATCAAAGCAATCAAGATGAGATCGAATAACACAGGAGATGCGAAGGTCAAACCGGCTGTTGCCATGAAAAGCCCGAGTCTTACAGATATACCGCTTTGGGCCTCCAACCATCCTTCATCGTCGGTCTCTTCGCTGCCCGTAACCGACCGCACTCCTCCCGCACATTTGAATAGAACACCGCCGACTGCAGACAACGCCGGTGTCCGATCGGGATGGACGGTTCCCCGGCGCTGGGTCGGTCTGCTAGTAGACGAGTGGCAGTTCCGCGTTGAGAGCCTTGACTCCTACCGCCGTGTGGTCCGAAGCCGGTTGGATGACTCTTTAACACGTTTTCAGACACATTACGAGGCGGCCTCCCGGGATGTGCGCAGGGATATGGATAAGCAGCTCGCCAAGGCCTCTGCTCTACAAGAGGACTACATGGAGCGCATTGCCCAGCAGCAGCAGCGCCTGGCAGAGCTTACGCGTTCTGAATTGCGCAGTCGCCAGCAGGGATTCAACCAAAGCCTCGAGCAGTTCAAGCGCCAGTACGACGACACCTGGGGCCGCTTCTCGGGAACGGTGCGGAAGCTCGGTCCCTTCACCAAGGCCGAAGTGGCGGAGCAGCAACGCCGTCTGGACGAGACTTTTCAGCAGTTTATGACGCAGTACCTGAACAGTACCGCTGAGGTCCGCGGCTACATTGATCGGATGATGCACATCTCTAGCGACGTCTTCCCTCGCCTCTCCATGGAAGACGACCAAGTCCGGGGCCTGGTGCAGCGCCTGCGGGAAGAAGAGGTAGCCAAGCTGGCCCGGCTGGGGAAAGCCGGTGTCCGCGTCGAGCGAGCGCGGCTGGAAGGCGTGGTGGAGAGGCTGCGGGAGCAGCAGGAACGGATGCTGCGGCACTGGTCGCACCAGCGCGGGGAGCTTGACGCGACGCTGAAGCGAGTGATGGAGCAGCTCTTGAATTTCAACCGGCTCTACGACGACTTGATTGCCCGCAAGGAGTCCAACCTGTATGCGGACTCCCTCAACGACAAAGTCCTTCGTCGGGTGCTCGAGTGCCTGGACCAAGGAGAGGCAGACGGATGGGAACTTGTCTCGGACGCCAAGGGCGTGACCGTGCACCGCAAGAATCTTCCCTCCATGGACGGGCGCGTGTCCAAATACTGCTGCATCAAGGCCAGCGGCACTCTGGCCGCCAGCCCGGACGACATTCTCGCCCTCTTCGCCGACAATACGCGAGTGCCTGAATACAACAAGTTCTACGCGGAAGGTCGTGACCTGGAGGCAATCAACGAACACACCAAGGTGGTATGGGCGGCCAGTCCACCTATGTTTTTCTTCAAACCTCGAGACTTCTGCACAGTTGTGCACTACCGCAAGCTGCAAGACGGCACTGTCGTTGTCGTCAACCGCGGAGCCGAGCATCCTGAGGCGCCTCGGACGGACAAATACGTGCGCGCTGAGATTCTCATGGGCGCCAACATCATCCAACCCGTGCCCGGCAAGCCCCACAACGCCGTTTTCACGATCGTCACGCAGGTCGACCCAGGGGGCTTCGCGCCCCCCGCGATCGTCAATAAGGTCACCTCTTGGGGCCCTCCAACCTTTTTCAGAGAGGTAGAGGCGGCAGCGAGGACCACACACAAAATCCCTGCTCCGATGCGGGTAAAGGATGCGGCCCCTAGCCCTGAGTCCCCGGCCACAGCATCGACTGCCCCGTCTAGGACCTCCATGCCTAATAGGGCTTCCCGCCCTCCGCCTTTGTTGCCCTCTGAAAGGGCTCGACGAGGGATGTGAAAATCGTTTCGGCTGTGTTTAGAAGGTGTACAAAGGCCGCAGGATAAAAATGAAGCTTATCAAAAGCTAAGCGTTCCGAAAGCTGAGTTTTCCTTCTTCTGTTACTCTCTTTTCAGTTTTCTTTTTCCCTATCCGAGAGACAGAACCATCTTGATGTCGATTGAAACGTCTTACTTCACGAGATTGATCCACGTCAGTAGCCCTTGGGCCACCGACTCCTTCATATCTTTAGAGACGGCATTGTTGTCGAGGTAAGTTTTAAGCAGTGCCTGAGCTAAAGGACCGCTGGCTATCTCACCCTGTTTCTTTCCGTTAATTGTCACGATCAATTTACTGCCCCCCTGAATACCAAAGCCGAACTGCTTGCCGGTCTCGGCCTCGCCGCCCTTGAGGCCTGCCAAAAGCACATCTTGGAACTGCAGAAGCGCCGCTTCCGAGCCCTTTCCGAGGCGAGGCTTCACGCTTTCTGCCAAGGCATTGACCAGGGTCGCCGCACCCACCTTTCGCGCCATCTTCAAGAGCACAATTTTATCGAAGTTTCCAGTTTCCAGGGCATCGAATAGTGCCTTGGATCCTGCTTTGTGGCCCTTAAATTTGCTCAATTTTCTCACCGCCACGCCCTTGTCAACGTACAAACCCACGCCGTAGACCTTGACAGCTAAAGGTCCGACCAACTTTTTCACACGCACACCCACACCGGCAAGACTAAGGCCGGCAACGCTTCCTGGCAAAGAAATGGTTTCCTCAAACTTGATCTTGGTAGCCGGCTCAATCATCGCATATGTTGTCAAGGCCAGAAGGGCCGAGACACAGCAAGCAAGTGACAAGCGGCCCATCCTGCTTATACGTGACTATGTGCTGGGCAATAAGAACAGAAAGGAATGAGGTATTGAGTGCTGCAAGGGTAGACTTGGGGGGGGGGGAAGCAAGGCCGTAGCCAAAACGATGCCATTTCTGCTCATAACTAGTATCCTAAACGACACTGTCAAAGTCGTGCAACTGTGCTGTAATGCTGGGCCTCAGCATGTATGTGTCTTGTCGCTGTCGCATTGGGAGACCACCGCATTGTCCGCAGAATCTCGGGCATCAGCTTCATAGTCATTTTGCAGTGAAGGCGAGACGAATTCTCTTCAAGCATCAGGCGACAGGCTGCAAGGAGAGACCGCACGTGCCGGCGAAAATTAAGTCATTTAGCCAGCGATAAAGGGTGTGCGACTTCGTGCACACGTTCTAACGCACGATGAGCCTTCGTGCACCATTCTAAAGCAAGCAATCAGCAGGTACAACACGACACTGTCGAAGTCATTGTACGATGGGTTCCCTGATCCTTGATACCTCCTTGATACTCCCCAACCAAGCCATCCAATGGCTTTTAGATAATGATACGTCCCTACGAAGTGAGATCGTGTTGCACATCCTACTTATCGTCTATATATAACCTTTAGCATGGATTACCGACTGACTTGCCGGTTTGGATAACTCAACATATAGCAAGCGAGTCAAGGGCACATGAAGAGGAGACACGAGAGCTTGCTGACATGATGCGAGGATTTGCGATTTGTAACAATTTCTTCTGATCGATTCCTTTTCCTTTGGCATATCGTACCCGTCGTCCACGGTCCAACCTGTCAGATCAAGCTACTTGCTTGACAGATTTCACCATGCCTTTTGTCAATATTCGCACCTCTGCTCAGTTGGATGCCTCGGGAGTCAAGGCTGTGACAGATGCTGCACACAACGCTATTCGTGACGTGCTCAATAAGCCTGACCAGTACATTGCAGTGGACGTGACAGTGAGCCCAAACCTTCAATTTGGAGGAACTAAAGCACCTGCAGCAATGATAAGCGTCCACTCTATTGGTTATGGTGCCAACGCGAAGGCGAACAAAGAAGCTCTTCTCAAGGCTCTGGGAACTGCTATGAAAGCTGCTGGAGACGTTCCTGGTGACCGACTTTTTGTCTCCTTCGAGGACGTTCACAAAGATTTTTGGGGGTTCAACGGACAACTCTTCTCTACAATTTTCGGTGAGAGAAACAACGCAACACAGAAGTTTGCATCAGAGACTTAGAAACAAAATTCATGGCATCATCACGCTCTTCCTCGACCTGTGATACGCCATTCCTTTCCTCATATGCCTTTGTTGATCCAATCATTATTTAATTTATTCACAGGCTGACGAGTCCAGATTCGAACGTCATGGATCCTTCCGTGGTGTCACACTGCCGACGTGATCAACCAGTCTTGGCATGAGCAAGAGGAAAAAAATCAATTCGGGCGATTCCTGGGCTAGAGTTCTCTGTTAGCTAGCTTTACTTCATCTCTACAATTACTTGGTCGGCGCGTTCCCCAAACACCTCAGCTCATACTCAAATACCTTCAACTGAAAAAGGGATAACTAAGCGCATGGGCTCACTTTACCTCCACTTGTCGCTCACCATATCAAGTGGATTTCATCCTTCGAATGTCTCCATTTCCGCATGGTAAATCATGGCATTCGATCCTAAAATTACTTATGTGTTCCATCGCGTGTATTTTCAAGATGCCAGTAACATAAACGTTATACGTAAGTTCCATCTATTCCTACACATCGCTTGCGATCGAGTTGTCCGCTTTATTTGTGGTTAGGGTAACCCTAACCAAAAAATCCCAGAAATTGCGCGGAAACCGAAGTGCCGCCGGTGTTTGTCAATCGCCATATTTCGACAATCGCTAAGAACTCGGTTTGAGACTCGAAACAAATAGCGAGGAGATGGAGGAGGGACGGAACAACTATGGTTGCGCCCGTCAGTGCTCCTCTGTTGAAAGTTCTGCTACCAAGCAGCGGGAAAGACTGCCAGTTTGAGACAACAAAGAGCATAATTGCTTGTGTTCGTCGTCGTGAACATTTAACTACACTAGTCACCATTTACCACGCTATAGGCCCCAGAGGGTGCTGCTGCCAATCTGGGTTTGTCGAAACTGTCGGCTACCGGTTGGAAAAAGCTCACCGTAGCCCCCTGCCAGGTCGCCGTCCGAGCTCTCCCCACCTTCCCCGGGTCCATTCCGCTCACCGCGCTGTCGTGCGTGGCCACGCTGTCGCGACTCGTGCACAATCTTTGTCAGGCGCTCTCCTTCCTCATCCCCGGCACGACCCGCCGTGCTCAAGGCGGTGCGATAGGAGACCGAGTCTAAGCGAAGGCCACGTTGCACCATTTGCTCCAATACAGCGGACGCCCTATCCCACTTACCCACTCGATTCATCGCGTCCATAGCAATGGTGTAGGAGACCACGTTAGGCTCGACCCCCTTTCCGTCCATCTCCTCCAAAAGCACAAGCACCCGATCCACCGCGCCTCCCCGGCAGCACGCGTCCATGGCAGCCGTGTACGTGTGCACGTTGGCCGGCACACCCCTAACCTCCATCTCCTCCATCAGCTCCAACGCCCGTTCCCACTCCCCTGCGCGTCCACAGGCGTCCACAGCGATGGTGTAGCTCTTCACGTTCGGGGCGATGCTTCGGGCCTCCATTTCTCTTAGAATCTGCAGTGCCGCCTGCCATTTCAGGGCCCGGTTGCATGCGTGCATCGCAGTGTTGAAGCTCACGCGATCTGGGGCGACTCCCACCTCCTCCATCATCCCGAAAAGGTCCAATGCTTGCAAGTACTCGCCTGCGCGCCCGCAGGCGTGCATAACGGTGTTGTATGAGACCACGTCTGGCTGCAGCCCCTGGCCCAAAGCCTCGGTCAAAAGCTCCGTAGCCCGCTCCCACCTGCCCGCCTTCGCACAGACGTGCATGGCGGTGTTGTACGAAATCAGATCTGGATCGACTCCAGGTGCCTCCTTCATTTCTGCGAGCAGTTCCAGCGCCGCCTTCCATTGATTCTTCTTCGCAAATGCGGCCATAACGGTGTTGTATGACACAGAATCCGGGCGCACACTCAGCCCTTGCATTTCTCGAAGGAGCTCGTGGGCCCGGTCTACCATGCCAGCTCGCCCACAAGCGTGGATCGCAGTGTTGTAAGACACCAGGTTTGGCGCAAAACCGTGGTCTTCAATCTCGGTGAACAATTCGAGAGCGAGATCGTACTGTCCCGCCTTCCCCAAAGCATCCATAGCTGTGTTAAAGGAAACCAAGTCTGGGCGGAGACCCCGCGCCTGCATTTCGCGCAGCACGCCAAGAGCCTCCCTCCACCGTCGCGCCTGGCCGCAGGCCTTGATGGCCATGGTGAATCCCACCACGTCCACCTCGATTAAGGGCGCGTCCAGCACGGTCAGGGCACGTGTCCAGTCCCTGCGCCGCATGCAGTTGTAGAGAACGAAGTTGACTAGAGCCCGGTCAATCGCATGAAGGCCGTCCTCCTCCTCACTAAGTGACACCAGCAAATCCACTGCTTTGCCGAGTCTGCCCTGAGCTACAACCTGCCGGACAGCACGGTCGGCACTCGATTTCTTGCTCGGAGAGGGGCTCAAAATTACTTTACTTCCAGATGAGGACTGCGCAGGGCGTGTCAATGTGCTTCCCATATGGCTCAGTTTCGCCCAGCCAGCCCGCATCTCGTTTCTTCCACTCATGGCTGTCTCGTTTACAATTGGGAGATCTGGCCATGCTGCCACATTCCAATCCATGAGCGCTGGGATCTAATGAAGAGAGTCAAATTAACAAAAGGTAAGAAGTTCATGAAATGATAACAATCAGTAATATCCTCGTTCAACAACGAACAACGAGTAAGAGCTTGGCAAACGCATGGGGACATGACACGTCCTTTCAGGTCGGATTTCTCAATGTACTGCTCCGCGACATGAGCGCCGTCTAGAACGTACCTGCGCTACTTGTAGTCTGGTTCGACCGTTTAGAATGGAGTTTGCGACGCCATCATGCCTTGATTGGTAGGTCAGAGGATGAAATGTCTGAGCTCTAACGGGTGTCGACATCGGCCCTACACCCATGCCTGCACCCAAAAAAGCTTTGACGGGACCGCACGAGGCGAGGCAGCAGAATCCAGCGAGCCTTCGTATTCTCTTATGACCTCTTGATGTGCCGGAGGCATGGTGACCACATTGATTGCCAACCCTGCCCTTGTCGGATTCGGTCATGGTCGAAACGGGACAAAGCCCAGAGTATCACGGCTTGCGGTGCAGTTGAATTGGGTGGCCTAGAGTGAATCTCGGCGCCGGTCAAAAAACAGGAGCCTATTTCCCGTCAAAGGAATGCTCTCGCTGCTATGACTGTGATGTGGGCTGCATATGGTGGTTGACGTATTGTCGGACGTCAGTTTTGGAATGGGTGACATCGCCAGACGGGGTGAGCCCAGGCTTGGGGAAGATTGGGAAGGGCGGACAGGGAGAGGGAGATGGGCTCGGCAAGGACTCGGGAGGAGAAATGAACGGTCAACAGCGGCCGAGCTCCAAGGGCCAGGGCAAACGTACAGACATCAAACGCGCGCGGCGCGTGGAAAAAGAAATCGCGCAGTGTGATCGCAATTGATGTTTCTTCGCAGACGCGTGCCTCGTGCTTTGTCCCGTGTCCATGTGCTCGACGTGGAAGGCAGCGACAGCGAGAAGCAGCGACGCACTCGACAGGCTCAATGATGAGAACAGGGCCTCAGGAACTCATCGAGGCTTGTAAATAGCGTTTCTCCTTTGCAAGACCAATACAACGTCAAAACTTTGTTACTTCAACACACCAAATCAAATATAAGTAGTCCGTTGGCGGCGAGAAATCGCAAATTGCTACCTCTTGCGTAGGAGGATTTCTATTTTTTTGCTTTTTTTGTCTTTCTTTTTCAATCCTTTCAAATTCAACTTCCTTAATGGGTTCTG
>Ga0209925_1000555_pt1 | contig 19003 bp, 17 predicted proteins | sample SalPonR2_A_D1_MG_FD_185702 | JGI IMG/M metagenome (GOLD analysis project Ga0209925, IMG submission 185702) | Salt pond soil microbial communities from South San Francisco under conditions of wetland restoration - Salt Pond MetaG R2_A_D1_MG... ...
ACAGGATTTGGACCATTAAATAAGTATTTGACTGGATATTAAACTTACAATACTATTAGGTGAGAATGAAATTTAGAATTCGTTATGCAGAGCAGGTAGTCGGACTCTTTGTATTAGTCGCTATTATTTCACTTGCGGCTATCTTGATATTTATGGGTATCAATCAACGCTGGTTTGCCAAGGATTACTCTTTTACCAGCCGCTTTCAAAGTGGAGAGGGTTTAAACCGCGGAATGGCCATTAAATTGAAGGGCTTTACCATTGGAGCTGTTGATACTATTGATCTGCTGGATGATAACACTGTACAGATCGAATTTCATATTTTTGATACCTATTACAACCGGGTCCTCCCAAACTCCGTACTCCAGCTTACTACAAGTCCAATCGGCATCGGTGGCGGAGGATTAGTCTTCTATCCGGGCATTAGTGATAAGCCTCCCCTGGAAGAGGGTACTTTTATACCTTCCACCGATTTTAATGAGGGCCGTGAACTGATAAAGTCCGGGCTGGCTAAAGCAGCGGACAAGGAGGACGCTATCTCCGGAGTGGTCAACCGCATTGGTCCTATCCTCGACAGTACCTATGAAACTATCAACGCCCTGAATTCCACCATCACAACAATAGACAATACCCTCAAAGGTACCCAGCAGGGGCCACTACTTGATGTGCTTCTTAAAACCCAACAGGCAATGGCCCAGCTTCACACTACTCTTGAAAATACCACCGGAATTACCGCTAATTTAGAAAAAACTTCAGAGCAGCTTGCGGACACCCAGGGCCTTGTGCAGCGTCTGCTTGACCCGAAGGGGTCAATCGCCAAAATATTGGACGATGATGAGGCCCTGTATGTACAGATTCAGGACATTATAGCCGAATTGCAGGCATCAGCCGCTGAACTAAGCAGTTTTGCCGATTATGTAAATGATCAGCAACCGAATATTACCGCCGTTCTGCAGGAGGGCCGCACAACTCTTCAGGAAAGCCAGGATGTAATGGAGGGTTTACGGAATAACCCGCTCCTCCGTAAGGGAATAACTGAGGACTACACTACTCCCTCAACTTTTAGAGGAATGCGGGACGGAGAGTATTGATGAACCCCCAAAAGGCTTTTTGTAAAGACTGTAGAGTTGTTGCAGATGGTAGGGGTAAAACGGCGTGCCCACTCTTCTCTTTTATATCTTTGACATTTGTGTGTGTGTTGGTGTTTTTCTCTTCAGGATGTTCTTCCACACCAAAAAACCAGCCCCTTCCCCGATCAACCGCTTTGGAGGCTGAAAAGTTTGCCGAATACGGTAATTCTTTTTTTAATGAAGCCCGCTATGATAAAGCCGCGGAGATGTACAGCCTGGCGATGAACAATTATATACGTATTGATGATCAACTTGGGACTATTATCTGTTATAATGCGCTCGGCAAAACCTATTTGGCCCAGGGAGCAACTGAATCGGCCGAAAGGATGTTCCAGTCGGCAGTATCAACCTTGCATATCTTCCAGCCGATTGATACAGCCGATGAGACAGTAAAAAAGGCCGCCGCCGAAACTTATAACAATTTAGGGGAATTTTCGTACCAATTTGAGGAATTTGTTGCGGCACTCAAATGGTTTAATAAGGGTATTGAATTGTTGGCTTCCGAATATGCAGATTCTGAAGCGATGGCCGTTTTACGCCATAACAGGGGTAATGTGTTCAGGATACAAAACAAGCTTGACATGGCCCGTAAAGAGTTCAATTCGGCGCTGGAGATTAATACACAAAAGGAAAATTTGATTGAACTAGCCTCGAACCATTACATGCTGGGAGTAGTCGCTCTTCAACAGAATCAGTTTGATACGGCTGTGTATCATGCCCAAAACGCCCTGAAATACGATAAGCGAAGCGAGCACAGTGTGGGTATCGGTCACGACCTCTTTTTACTTGGGCGCGGAACAGTCGAAGCTGGTGAAAAAGAGGTTGGATTGGAATATTTGCATCGCGCCCGAAGGATCTTCACCACCCTTGAACTTGATGGAGAAGGAGAAAAAGTTGTAGAGTACATGAGAAGGAACAATTTAGAATGAATTCATCCATACTTCGCTTTACATCTCGCATCGCGGGAGGATATTTATCCTTCTTCAAGTCGGTTTTAAGGGTAATTGCTTTCTCTCTTGCTGTTGCAGGAATTGCTACTCTGGTAACCCTCCCTCTATGGTATTGGGCTACTACACATCGAGCCAGCTTTACGACCGCAGTTCTTATTGTGTTGGCCGCCGCTGTTCTGTTTTTAGTAATCAAACAAATTCGGTCCAATGTGATCAATCAGAAAAATCGAGGTTATACCACCTTTACAATCATTTTATCTCCGCTGAAAAAAATTGGTAAAATTCTTGCTGCATTCATTCTCCTTTATATTACCCTTATAGTTTTTGTTTCAATCTCGGTACCCGCCGGTGTTGTATCTGCTTTGCTTACAATAGCTTTGGTTGGTATGTTGTTTTTTGCTTCCCGATAGGGGGAGAAAAATTTTATGAGTCGGTTTTTCAGGTGTTCTTTCATTATTCTTTTTATGTGTAGTAGTGCCGCTGTGACCTGGGCTGCTGATACTATCTATCCGCAGATAGATTATTTGAACCGCGACGATCCGGTGTTTCACCAGGCAACTGAAGATATAAGCCTCTATTATAAGGCTGAACATACCGATACAACACCCCCGCCTTTGGCGTTTTTCTCTTATACCCCTGGTAAAACCGATACGCTTTTCTCTATTGCCGCCCGCTTTAACTTACCCTATGAAACAATTGCCCTGTTAAACGGCCTTCGTAATCCGGAAGCACTTAAAAATAATTCTCAGCTGCTTATTCCCAATACTCCCGGACTCTTTATTCCCGAAACACCGAAAAATGATATTGAAAAGCTTATCTGTTCATGGCGAACCCGTGCCCCGCAACAGGGAGCACCGGTGTATGTGATTGACGGTCCTCACAAAAAACTCTACTATTTTTTGCCGGGAGAGCGGTTTCACCCTCTTGAGCGACTTTTTTTTCTGAATGTACTGTTTCGATTTCCCCTGCCAAAGGGAGTTGTAACATCCAACTACGGGCTAAGGGCCAGTCCTTTCACTCACAAGCAGCATTTTCATCACGGGATTGATATTGCTGCTCCCCAAGGTACGGAAGTACAGGCAGCAAGGGGAGGAACTGCAGTTGCAACTGGTGCTGGAGGGATTCTAGGCAGGTATGTTGTTTTGCAACATGAAGGAAATTTTACTACAATATATGGACATCTTGAAGAAATTTTTGTAGAGAAGGGACATAAAATAGGTGCAGGTGCTATAATAGGGACAGTGGGGAGTACAGGAATGTCGACAGGCCCCCATCTTCACTTTGAAATTAGAAATGCGGGAGAATCATGGGACCCATCAAAAATGCTACCAACAACAGAGTAAGTACTCTTGGGATGCTTTTGGTAAGTGTATGTGCATTGCTTGTGTTACATCCATTTACTTTGGAGGCTGAACAAGTAAGAAGTAAAATACAGCATACCCTCACTATTGATGAAAGCTATTCTGAAATACATGCGTCAATAGGTCTAAGAGAATTAAGCGTGATTCGATTTGAATCGAAGGAGTTTCTGCGCGGTGTAGTAGTTCAAGTTGAGGCCCCAAATGCGGTTTTACAGTTTAGAGAGAGTTTTTTACTACAGATTTACTACAAGGCCTCCCCTCGTCCTCAGGACGGGGTGAGCCGCTATTCGGCCACAAAGCTGTATTCAGAGCCTTTTCCTTCGTCGAGAAAAACCTTTATAGATATACCCTTTGCATCAGAAAAGAGTTGGAACAAATCCACCCTCAACAGTACTGTTGTCGCCCCCAGCCCCGGTCCGGCGGACTACCCCTTACTGTTTACTATCGACCCGATTATGAAGGGTATACCCTCTAACGTAGCCAATTCACACTTTAAGATTGCAGTGATACCGGTTTTAGTTGATAAGGGCGCACTTGTTGTTGAAATTCCTGAAGATGTGAACCGTGATGACATTGAACTTCGTATCGACGGTCAGAAAAAGGAGCTTACCTCCAGGCGGTTTACACTTTCAACGGGAGTGCATGAGGTGTCTGTTGAAAGCACTCACTATCTTCCCTTTTCCAAATCAATCGGAATAGAGAAGGCCCAGACAAGCAAAGTACAGGTTTCACTTACGCCGACTCGCTCAAAGGTCCGTTTTGATGCTCCTGAAGATGCGGTAGTGTTCTTTGATGGAGAACAAATTGATGTAGGTTCCACTTCCGAATTACACGTCGAACCGGGGGAACATATGGTGCTTGTACGGATTGGAGATTATTCGGTTAGCAAAAAAATTGACATTAAAGGCGGAAAAGACTACAAAGTTTCACTTTTTTTTGATATTTTAATTAATGACGACTAATGTTTTACCCGCATGGGACGATAATAAAAGTGTCGGCGGCAGTCGTATAGTTCCCCTCCCAGTTTACTATATGTTGCACCGGCATTTAACCCACAGGCCGATTCTTTTGAATCGGCCTTTTTTTATTGTCTGATTTTTATTGTCTGATTTTTATTGTCTGATTTTTATTGTCTGATTTTTATTGTCTGAGGAAGTTCAGCAGCTGAGACACGTAGTCGCCTTCCGGCTGCGGAAGGAGTAGGCCGCGGTGCATGAGTTCGCCGCCGGTGCAGCTGAGTCCGGTAGACTCTTCCACATACAGCGCATCAGGATCGAGGCCTGCTAACTTTACCCGCGGTGAAGGGGTGTTGGCCTCGGCGTGCAGCCGGAACCAGAACAAGAGAAAGGAATCCTCATCAATAAACATCCAGGCGGCGTCATCTGATTCGAAGGGACTCTGGAGCCTGATGAATCGGCCGAATTGCAGCAACTTTCTGTGGGTCTTATAAAAGGCGATTTGCTCTTTGATCTGCCCGCTTTCTGATTCCGACAAGCTCCGGAGATCGAGCTCGTACCCAAAGTTGCCGCTCATGGCGGTGTGGCCTCTGATCTCCAGCGAGGTGCTGCGTCCTACCTGGTGGTTCGGTACCGCCGATACATGGGCACCCATCGAAATCGGCGGATAAAACAGGCTGGTGCCGTACTGTATTTTGATTCGGGAGACCGCATCGGTATTGTCGCTGGTCCAATACTGGGGCATGTAGTACAGAATACCCATATCGAAGCGTCCGCCGCCGCCCGAGCAGCCTTCGAACAGCACCTGCGGATGCTTTTCGGTAATCTGCTCCAGCACCTGGTACAATCCCAGCACATAGCGGTGGTACACCTCCCGCTGCTGCCCTGCAGAAAGCTGCGGCGAGGCAACATTGGTCAGATAACGGTTCATGTCCCATTTGATATAGCGAATCGGCGCACTTGCGAGAATTTCATCCAAAGTGTCTACCAGAAAGTTGCAGATCTCCTGCCGGCTCAGGTCGAGCACCAGCTGATTACGCCCTTCGGCAACCGGCCGGTCGGGAATCGATAAAAACCAGTCAGGATGCCCTCCGGCCAGCCGGCTGTGGTGCGAAATCATCTCCGGTTCTATCCACAGGCCGAACTGCAGCCCCCGCTGCTCGATTGCTGTTGCCAGCCCCTCCAGCCCGCCCGGCAGCTTGGAGGTATTTACCTGCCAGTCGCCGAGGGACGTGCGGTCGGAGTTTCTTTCGCCGAACCACCCGTCATCCAGAACGAAGAGTTCAGCGCCCAGATCAGCCGCCGTTTCAACGAGCTCCGTCAGATCCTGCTGGTCGAAATCGAAGTAGGTAGCTTCCCAGTTGTTAAACAGAATCGGGCGCTCCCGGTTTTGAAAATTCGGCGGAAAGATGTGGTGTTGTATGAACCCGTGAAATTTGCCGCTCATACCGTTCAAACCTTCGTTTGAGTAGATCATGACCGCTTCGGGGGTGTGGAAGCTCTGACCGGGCTGCAGCTGCCATTCGAAGGTATCCGGATGAATCCCCAAATTGACTCTCAGGTTGTTGTCGTAGTTCAGTTCCAGCTCAGTCAGAAAATTGCCGCTGTAGATGAGTGAAAAGCCATAGGCTTCACCGGAGAGCTCGGTAGTGTCGGCGGCTACCAGGGCAAATGCTGGATTAAATTGATGACTGCTGGTACCGCGGGCACTGCCGAAGGAGGTGGTGCCGTTCTGCACCGGGCGGCGCAGCAGCTGCCTCTCCCTCGCCCAGGCGCCGGGCAGATAGAGCAACTCGTAGTCCCAGTTGAACAGGTCCAGTGAAAGGCTGGCGGCCTTTTCCAACTTGACGGGGCAGCTCCCCTGATTGGTAAAGCGCACATGACGACAGACCGCATCGTATTCAGGAAACATTGTGTAAAACAGAGTAATCCAGAGGTCTGTTTTTGGGTCGTGCATCTGCAGTTCAACCGTTTCTAGGTTCTGCTCAGCCCCTTGGCGGGCAGAGGGCATACCCGGAATCGCCTTTTTTCCGGAATAGATGCGGGACTGGAGCTCAAAGGGCCCGGTAATAGGATAATTTCGCCCATCACGTACGCGAAAGGCGGGCAGCCGAAAATCCCCGTTTTCGGCAAAGCCGTATTCACACTGCAGCTCTTCTACAGAAACAGTTGATTTTCCTATCCGCGGCTGAATGGAATACCCACGATTGTTAAAGGGAAACAGTTTTTTTTCGCTTTGAAACTGAGTTTTTGCTCCCCAATGAACGTGCAAGGGCAGACTTTTTTCGAAGGGGAGAATACTATAGCTGCTCTGACTACCGGTAAGAGTGATCAAATCCATATACTTGCTCCAAATTTATAAAGCGGGCTGGAAAACCAGCCCGCCACACAATAAAGAAGAGTATACTCAGTAACACTGAGCACCTCTTTTTTTTTCACCTATCTTTATAAGCCCCCTAGGTAGTGATCTTATCAGATTTTCCCTTCATGAAGTCTTTGTTTTTATCGCCCACCCAGTATCGCTCGCCGGCAATGCACCAGATGAAAGTGACGGGGTCTTCGTGGCTAAAGACCGGATGATAGTTCAGCATGGGAATCGTTACCTGATCGCCTACTTCAACTGAGGTTACAAAGGTTTTATGCTCGTCGTCCTCATAGACCTCCATTGCACCTTCCCCTTCAATAAAGGCATACACCTCTTCCTGGTCGGTATGATTATGGGGAGGCCATGCCCGGGTATAGCTCTCATAAAAAGTGTAGCCGGCGATAAACTTATTGGCCTGCTCCGCTACATCAAACATAAGATATACCTCTTTCTTATTCAAGTAACGGATGCGATCTTTATTCTCTTTGATTTCTTTCCACTTTGAATGGTGTACCGGATAAGCCTTGTCACCGGTGGCACGATAGATGTACAACAAGCCCTCTTCCTGCCCGGCATGACGAACTATAAAAGCGGTATTGATCGGGATATACAGCACATCGTAATGCTCAAGCCGATAACTATGCCCTTCGACTTCTACCTCACAAGTATCTTTTAAATTGTAGATTAAAGTCTCTTCGTATTTAAAAGATAGTTGAGGGGAAAGAGCCCCTCCCCATATTTCCATCTGAGAACCGCTCAGGTATTCAAGGTTTGAGTCGCCCTTGTTAAAGAGTTCAGTTATTACACATTGACTTTTCTCTTTGAAGAATTTTTTACCAGGTTTAATACCCATAATTACTCCTTATTATGAATGCTTTATAATGTTTACTTAGTTTTTATTTTAATTAGTTTCTGTAAAAAAGTAAAGAGAGAAAAAAAGTAACCCCCAGGATTCCCCAGCTAAACGCCCACGGGTAACTTCCTTTTTTTGAGTGGATAGTTCTATCTTAGTGCTGCATCTTACAGACGCAGGGGGAGTTTAATGCTCACCTCGGTTCCTTCACCTTCCCGACTGTCAATATCCACCGTACCATGGTGTGCCTCAACAACACTTTTTACAATTGCCATACCCAGCCCTGTTCCACCATTCGGCGATGAAGAGTAGAAGGGCTCAAAAATATGCTCGAGGACTTCCGGACTCATTCCGCTGCCATCATCATGCACGGCGAATTTGATCATTCTATTTTCTTTTACCGCGGTAATACGGCACGTTCCCCGTCGACCAAGTGCTTTACGGGCATTTTCAAGAAGATTCGTAAAAACCCGTAGTATCCGCTTATGGTCCATCACTACATGGCCGTCATACTCATAGGAACACTCAACTTCTATTTCCTTGGAACTGAGCCTGTGTTCGGCAAAATCACAGATCTCCTTAAAGAAGTCAGGAATAGAAACTATCCCCATATCGAGCCGTATTTCCCCCCTTGAATAATCAAGCAACTCGTTGGCCAGCTGGTTAAGCCGTTCCGTTTCAAAACTAATTTTATCAAGATAATTGTAATCCTTCGAGTTTTCATCACACGAGAGTTTAAGCATATCCGCATAGGCTTTTATTACCGAAATAGGATTACGTATATCATGAAGTATCATCGAGGAGAATTTGCCGAGGGTGGTAAGCCGTTCATTGTGCAGAAGTTCGTGCTGAGCAGTCTGGAGTTCGTCGTATGCCTTTTGTAATTCCTGGTTACGCTCACGCAAATCTTCCACAAAGGTCTCGTTACTTTTCCGTACCATAGCACTGAGAGAACGAATAATTGCCAGGGCAACAAGGGAATTTTCCTTCAGGAGCCTCTGGAATTCTTCTTCATTGATATATAAAAGACGAGTATGGGTTCGAGTCACTACCGTAGCGCTTCGGGGAAGATCATCAACCAGGGCCATCTCGCCGAAGAGCTTGTTGACCCCATGTACGGCTAATAAGTCGGCATCAGAGCTGTCGTAATCTTTCCAGACCTCGACCTCCCCCTCCATTACAATATAAAAACGATCGGCCGTGTCCCCTTCATAAAAAATCACCTGGCCGGGTTCAAGATCTTCTTCCCGGCAATATCGCATAATTTCGCGAATATCCTCATCATTGAGGTTTTGAAAGAAAGGAACTTTTCTTAAAAAGTGATAATACCCTTTCATTACCGGGGTGTCCTACTCGCCTATTATCTTTATTAAGGCCCGTTTTCGCCGCCGGCCGTCGAATTCACCATAAAAAATAGCCTCCCACGGTCCAAGGTCAAGTTTCCCCTCGGTAATTGCGATAACTACCTCGCGTCCCATTACCTGCCGTTTAAGATGGGCATCTCCGTTATCTTCTCCCACGTTGTGGTGGTACCCCTTTCGGTTATAGGGGGCAAGCTTTTCCAGCCACTCCATATAATCCTGATGCAAACCGGATTCATTATCATTAATAAAGACACTGGCGGTAATGTGCATGGCGTTCACCAGGCAAAACCCCTCTTCAACTCCGCTATCCATCACCGCTTCCTGAACTTCCTTGGTAATGTGTACAAACTGGTAACGCTCTTTGGTATTAAACCACAACTCTTTCCGATAACTTTTCATTTTTTCCTCCGAATACTTTGAATACTCTAATTCCAATACTAAAATTCAGTATTGAATAGCCAGATCTATAGCTATATAGACCGACGTTTTGGTCTACGTTAGGACCTATTTTTGGGCTTTTTCGACCCAGGAGTCGATTGTTGAACGGATCTTTTCAAGCCGCCGGCCTACTTCCCGCTGTGCCTCCCCAAGCTCTGTTCCAGCTGCTCCGCTGCAGGAGGCGTAGAATTTTATCTTCGGCTCGGTACCTGAAGGCCTTGCGGTTACTATACTGCCGTCTTTGAGGATACACTGCAGCACATTTGAAGAGGGAAGCTCGATATCTTTGACGGTTTCTCCTCTCTGCATATCCGTAGTAGTACCCTCTCGATAATCCTTGACCTTAGATACGGGGATTCCACCAACTTCGGTGGGTTTATTGTCCCGAAGCTGTCGCATAAGTCCGTCCATTGCCTCTTTACCACTCATGCCCTTGAAGGCCCGTGAAATGAGGATTTCCTGAAAATAGCCGTATTCAGTGTAGATTTCCTTTAAACGGTCGAGGAGGGTTTTACCACGGGTGCGGTGATACAGGGCCATTTCGGCGGTAAGAAAAGCTGCAGACACTGCATCCTTATCCCTTATTTTATCGGTTACAAGATACCCGTAACTCTCTTCTCCACCGAACACATAGGTTTCACCGGTTTTCTCAAACTCTTTTATTTTTTCTGCAATATACTTGAACCCGGTCAGCACGTCATAAGAGGCTGCACCATAAGATTCGGCTATCAGCCGCTGAAGTTCGGTAGTAACAATTGTTTTCACGAAAGCCGGTTTTGCCGGTAACGTTCCAGTCTCTTTGCGGGATTGAAAAATGTAATCCCCCAGGAGAGACCCCAGTTGGTTGCCGTTTATAAGCTGGAATTCCTCCCCAGTTCCCGGTACCGCAATTCCCAAACGGTCGCCGTCCGGGTCGGTCCCCATAACCAAATCAGCCTTTTTCTCTTTTCCAAGATCAATGGCCATTTTCATCGCGGAGGCTTCTTCCGGGTTCGGATACTCTACAGTGGGAAAATTGCCGTCGGGCTCAGCCTGTTCCGGCACTTCGATTACTTGGATGCCCATTTCACCAAGCACGCGGGGCAGCATTACTCCCCCGGTCCCGTGGAGGGGGGTAAACACAACCTTCAATTCACTTCCGTGGTTCTGCATTAATTCCGGTCGCATACTGCAGTTTTTGATTACCCCGCGGTATTCAGCATCAATTTTTTCATCGATTATTTCGAGAAGCCCCTGCTCCTCAGCCTCTTCCCGGTCCATCAGCTTAATATCTTTTCCGACATTTCGAACTTCTTCGATAATTCCCTTGTCATGGGGGGGAACAATCTGACCGCCGTCGGACCAGTAGACCTTATAGCCGTTGTATTCGGGGGGATTATGACTGGCGGTGACTACTATTCCGGCGGTTGCCCCTAAAGCGCGCACTGCATAGGAAAGCTCGGGGGTCGGCCGTAAGGCGGAAAAAAGTTTTACCTTGATTCCGTTGGCACACAGCACTCTGGCCGCTTCTTCGGCAAACAGGTCGGAAAAATTGCGGGAATCGTAGGCTATAACCGCCGACCCCTTGTCTACAGCCCGGTTGATGTAATTAGCCAGCCCCTGGGTTGCCTGCTGTATAACAAAGGGGTTTACCCGGTTATATCCTCCACCGATTACTCCTCGGAGGCCTCCGGTACCGAAACTCAACTGAGTATAAAACCGATCATTCAGATCTTCTATGTCATTGTTGTCCAAGACCTTCTGTAATTCTTGTGTAAAGTAGTGATGGGTCTCTAATGATAGATATTCCTGCGCTGCGGATTTTAGTTCGCTTTCATTCATATACGCCACCTCATTTTCTTATTCTTTTCTTACAGTATAATAAGTAATCTCACAATCTGTCCAATAGCAACTCCGGAAACAGGCCCATAAGCTCTTTAGGTTCATGTAACACTACTTCCGCCCCCCTCTCCAGCAGCTCTTCCACAGGGCGGTAGCCCCAGGCCACGCCAACCGGATAGAGCCCGGCCCTTACCGCTGTATCCATATCTACACCGCTGTCACCGACGTACAGAACCTCCGAGGGAGGAATACCGGTATTCCCTAGAAGCAGTTCTACCCCCCTAGGATCGGGTTTCGGAGGAATATTTGCAGAGACCCCTTGTACTGTAAGAAACTCCACAGGGGAGAGAAGCTCTTTGACTATAGTAGTGGTGAGCAGGTGTTCTTTATTCGACAAAATCGACATCGTTATATTACGCTGCTGCAGACTATCCAGAAGTTCCGGTATACCCGCATAGGGGGTAGTGAGCTCGTAAGGATTTCGTCGGTATTCCTTGATAAGCTCGGCGGTAAGCTCTTGCAGCATCCCGCTTTCGGCGGCGGTCGATTGAAGTTCTTCAGGCAAAGCCCTGCGTACCGTTTCCTCAAGGCCCCATCCGACTTTATATTTATACTCTTCTACAGGCCGCGGAGGAAGCCCCTTTGTCCCCAGGGCGTGATTTACTGCAGCGGCGATATCAGGTAAAGTATACAGCAGTGTTCCGTCAAGATCGAAAAAGACCGCTTTGAATTCTATATGTTTCATCACGGTTCTACTGTAACTCAATATCTGCAGAGTTGAAATGGGTAATTAGAATGGGAAAGAAAAAAAAGGCCGCGATTACATTTGATGATTTCTATGAGGACCTTTTTGAGACACGCTGGCCGAAGCTAAGACAGGCCCTGTTACAGGAACCCTCTTACTTCGAGTTGAAAACCAGAGAACAGCCTTCAGAGGAGGCTGAAACAAAGGATACGAACTTCAAACTTCACACGAGCTCGTATTTTCTAGACGAGGCAAGTTACTATACCGCCCTGCAGCTTTCCCCGCGGGCAGGAGACCGGGTTCTGGACATGTGCGCCGCCCCCGGAGGAAAATCCCTGGTATTGGCCCATCGCTTTCCCGGAATTGAGCTGACCTCCAACGAGCTGTCGGGGGCTCGAAGGGAGCGGTTGCGGAGGGTCTTGCATCAGCACCTCAACGTACACCAGTTAGAGAAACTGAGAATTACAGGTTTCGATGCTCTCACCTGGTTTCGCCATGAACCCTCAGCCTATGAGCGAATACTGTTGGATGTCCCCTGCTCTTCCGAGGGGCATATAATTCGATCAAATAAGCATCTGCAAAAGTGGAGTCCCGCCCGCACAAAACACCTCTCAATTCAGGCTTTTGCTATGCTCGCCTCAGCTTTAGAGGTCGTGAAACCGGAGGGGATAATAGTCTACAGTACCTGCGCCCTATCACCCCTCGAGAACGATGGAGTACTAGAGAAGCTGCATAAAAAGCGAGCCGGCCGGTTTGAACTTCTACCACTCCACTTGCCCTTCGGCGAAAAAACGCGATATGGTTGGCATGTACTTCCTGATACGGCGGAAGGGCGCGGCCCAATGTACGCGGCGGCAATTCGTAGAGTTGATTACAGTTGATCCAGGAGAAAAATATGAAAATTCCGGTCTCAATGATACCTTGTGCGGCCTATAAAACAGATGAACTAAATAGGGCGATTGCTTCGGCGGTTGAATTGGCGGGCGGTTTAGAGGTGAAGGGAAAAAGGGTCCTGCTGAAACCGAATATTTTACGGGATGCCCCCCCGGAGCGTGCACTTTCAACCCATCCGGAATTTGTAAGGGCGGTCATACGCTATGTACGCTCCGCCGGAGCAACACGCATTCTGGTCGGCGACAGCCCAGGCGTGCATAGAGGTGATTTTGAGGGACGGGGATGCGGAATACGGCAGATTGTTGACGAAGAGGGGGTCGAGTGGGCTGATTTTCGCAGGGGCAAACGGGAGTTCCGGGTCGCATCGCCCCTCATTGAGCCTATTTTCAATTTGACGGATGTTTTAGATACTGTTGATGTAGTGATCTCTCTTCCTAAACTTAAGACCCACGAATTGATGTTTTACACCGGCGCTATAAAAAACTTGTACGGTCTGATTCCCGGATATACAAAGGCCGCTTTCCATGTAAAATACCCCGGACGGGATGATTTCGGGAAATTACTTATTGATTTGCTGCAGGCACTTCAACCCCGTTTTTCCCTGTATACCCTAATGGATGCGGTAATCGGGATGGAGGGGCCCGGCCCGGGGAACGGATTTCCCCGTTCGGTCGGTTTGGTGGGGGCCTGTCCAAGTCTTTTGGCATTAGACCTTGCCGCATCCTCTTTGATCGGATATGATCCGAACTCGATACCGACAAACTATCACGCCCTCGGCATACTGGACGGCATAGAGAGGGCTGAGGATTTTGAACTTAAGGGGCTGAACGGGGAGGACCCGAGCCCCCGGAATTTTGAGCTGATAGGCGGCGCCCGGAGGGGACCGATAGCCCGATTTATGATGCGCTTTTCCTTTTTCCGCCGTCTTGAGGTGCGATCCCGCCCTACTCCGCAGTTCGATCATGAAAAATGTATTCGCTGCGGTGAGTGTGTGGCAATCTGCGCATCCCGGGCCCTCTCGTTTACCCAAACCCCGCCGCGGCAACAGGTACAGCTTGATGAATCTAAATGTATTCGCTGTTACTGCTGTCATGAAATTTGTCCTGTAGAAGCTATAACAATTCCCAGAAGGAGTACCCGTGCCGATTGATTTACAACGAGAGTTAAACCCCGAACAATATACCGCAGCCTCCACTCTAGAGGGACCCCTGCTGATAATCGCCGGAGCGGGATCGGGCAAAACCCGTATGATTATTTTCCGGATTGCCCATATGCTGGAAAAGGGAATTCCCCAATCATCAATACTTGCCCTCACTTTTACCAATAAGGCGGCCCGCGAAATGGCAGGACGGGTACGCGAGTTGACCGGAAAGCGTCTTTCAAACCTCACCTTGTCCACCTTCCACGCTTTTGGGGTCCAGGTGCTTCGTACTCATATTGAACACCTCGGTTTTAAGCGCAACTTCAGCATTTACGACCAATCCGATAAAATGTCTCTGCTGAAGGAAGTTGCCCGGGAAATGAATATTACCGCGGACTCAATCGACTTCTACGCAACCGCTAATATCTTTTCAGCGATTAAAACCGGACGGAGCGACTGGACCCGGGAAGTTGAAACTCTAAAACCGGTGTATCAGGAGTACCAGGAACATCTTCAGGTATATAATGCGGTAGATTTCGACGATCTTATTATGCTTCCCATTAAGCTGTTTGAGGAGCATCCCGAAGTGCTGGACCATTACCGCAATCGTTTTCGATATGTGATGGTGGACGAATTTCAGGACACAAGCCTTGCACAGTATCGTTTGATGAAACTAATTTCCGAGGGGTCCCGAAATATCTGTGTGGTAGGCGACGACGATCAGTCGATTTACTCCTGGAGGGGTGCAAACTACCTCAATATTGTGAAATTTGAAGCAGATTTTCCTGAACGGATTGAAATAAAGCTCGAACAGAATTACCGGTCTACCCGCCATATTCTCAACGCGGCCAACGAACTTATCTCCCATAATGAAAACCGGAAAACAAAAAAGCTCTGGACAGGAATTGAAGGGGGAAAGGCCCTGGAGCTCTATTATCCGGATGATGAAATGAGGGAAGCCGAATTTATTACTGAAATGATCAAAACTCTGGTGATGCGTGAGAAGTACCGCTACCACGATTTCGGCATACTGGTACGCACCAACGGCCTGACTGCTGCCCTTGAAAACGCGCTGCTGGCAGAAAATATCCCCTATCGGGTGTCCGGAGGACAAAGCTTCTTTCAGCGTAAAGAAATTAAAGATGTAATTGCATATCTTAAAGTTATCGCAAATCCTGATGACGATGTGAATCTACTGAGGGTTATCAACACACCCCGTAGGGGTATCGGAAAAACAACCCTTCAGAAAATTCGGAAAATCGCTGAAAAAAAGCACTATTCCCTGTATTCGGCAATATCCGCCCTGCGCTGGGCCTCAGATTCTCCTATCTCCGCAAAGGCAAAAGAAAACCTTGAAGAGTTTATCGGGCTTATAGAGTACTACCGCGAACAAATTCTCACTGGAAAGAAAATGGCAGAGACCACCAGGTCCCTGGTCAATCGCATCGATTATTGGGGCCACCTGCTGCAGGAATACTCAACTAATGATAAAGCCGCCCGCTGGAAATACAAAAACGTCGGGACCTTTATCGACCTTTTTGAGCGTTGGGAGAACGATCCCGACAACCTGGACCCAAATATATATACCTATCTCAACCGCATCTCTTTGATTACCCGGGATGAAGATGATGACGGAGAGAAGGGTAAAGTCAATTTGATGACCATCCACGCATCCAAGGGTCTTGAGTTCGAAATTGTATTTCTTGCAGGGGTGGAAGCCCATCTTATTCCCCACGCCCGCTCTGTTGAGGAAGACCCCAACAATTTGGAAGAGGAACGACGCCTCTTTTACGTTGCTATAACCCGGGCGAAACAGAAGCTCTATTTGACCAGCTGTCTCACACGAAAAATAATGCGTGAGAAAACTGAATCAGGCCCTTCTCCTTTTCTTGAGGAAATACCCTCCGAGCTGATCGAAATTCACCAGCCTGATGAGGATCTTGCTCCGGAAGAAGCGGCGGATATGTTTGCAGCTATGAAAGCAAAAATGGGGAAATGAATTAGCCGCAGACCACTGGCTCCGGTAATCTTAAGGTGAGAATAGCTTGCCCCAGGCCGGGGTTGCCCCAGGCCGGGCTTGCCCTTGGCAGGGGTTGTCCTTGGCCGACATAGTTTTCATTTTTTTGAAAATGCGATACCCTTAGTGTATTGAACAATAAATTGGAAGGATAATTTTTCTATGAACGATATTCGAACTTTAGAGTTTTCCAACGGATCACTTCATCTCCTTGACCAAAGAAAGCTTCCCATGACCCGTGATATTTACGTGTGTGGAACGTATGAAGATGTTGAGTTTGCCATACGGGATATGGTAGTACGCGGGGCCCCTGCAATAGGAGCAACCGCCGCCTTTGGAGTATATCTGGCGGCCCTTGAATTTCAGGATTTTCCCCGGGAGGCGTTTTTTTCAAAGCTCCGAGAGGCGGGGAGAACACTGATTAAATCCCGGCCGACTGCGGTAAACCTAAGCTGGGCGGTACGGAGAATGTTGGCCCTTGCCGAATCTTCCTCAGCATTGACTCCGACGCATATCGCTGAGAGACTGTTGGAGGAAGCCCACACCATTCAGAAGGAGGATGTCGAAATAAACCGGAGAATGGGAGGCCACGGCAACGCCCTGGTTCCGGAAAAAGCGACTATCCTTACCCACTGCAATACCGGGGCGCTGGCAACCGCCGGATGGGGAACCGCCTTAGGAGTAGTCCGCTCGGCCGTTGAAGCGGGAAAAGAGGTGTTTGTATACGCCGATGAGACCCGCCCGCGTCTCCAGGGAAGCCGTCTTACAGCCTGGGAACTGGTCCAGGAGGGAATACCAGCAAAACTTATCGCAGACAATACCGCCGCCTTCCTTATGCAGCAGGGAAAGATCGATTTGATCTTGGTTGGAGCCGATCGCATTGCCGCAAACGGAGACACCAGCAACAAGATCGGTACCTATATGCTCTCGGTGGCGGCGAAGGAACACGGGGTCCCCTTTTATGTAGTTGCTCCGGTTTCAACAATTGATTATGAAATTCAAAGTGGAGGGGAAATTCCTATAGAAGAGCGCAGTCACGAGGAGGTAACCCAGGTGGGAGGTACTCAAATTGCCGCGGAAGGAATAGATGTGTACAATCCGGCCTTTGACATTACCCCCCACTCCTATATCAGCGCTATTGTAACGGAATACGGTATTGCCCACCCGCCTTTTACCCAATCGTTGGCCGCTTTTCATGAATAAAAGAGCAGGATACACCTAAGTGGCCGTAAAAATACCGATCCTCTACCAGGATTCTTCAATTATCATTGTTGACAAGCCGGCGGGCTTGTTTATACACCCTAACCAGTACACGCAAAATAAGCCGAATTGTGTAAACATTCTGGGGGGAATCGTTCAAAAAAAGGTTTTGACCTGCCATCGTTTAGACCGCCGCACCTCCGGTGCGGTTGTATTCGCCCTCCGAAAGGACGCCGCCTCCCATGTGACTACTCAATTTAAGCACAAAGAGGTAAAAAAGAGCTACCTTGCCCTTGTACGGGGATACTTAAAGGAAGAGGTATACACCAATCGGCCTATAAAAGATTTTTATAGTAATGAAAAGAAGTATTTAGAAGCTGAAAGTAGAATCCGCCCTCTTGCCCATGGAAGTATGCCGGAGGACATGCTTCCCGAGGACATGAAAGATATACGGGAAACCCGATTCTCACTGGTTGAAGTAGAACTGTATACAGGAAAAACTCATCAGGCCCGGAGTCATCTGAGCGCCCTCAGTCATCCGGTCATAGGGGACAACCTGCACGGTGATAAACGACAGAACCACTTATTCCTGGAAGTATTCAACACCGAAGAGATGTTTTTACGCTCCGCTTTTTTAGAGTTCCTCCATCCGGCTCACAAACACACAATTACCGTTACCCTAGGGCCGGCACAAAGCTGGCTGCCGATACTTGAGCAGCTGCAGTTTCCACCTGAGTATTTATCACCTTCCGAGCCCCAAGTACGTAATGCATAAAAAAAGACCGTCTCAGTAAGACAGCCTTTTATCGCAGGTAAGTGTACTTTTAGTGTACATGACCGTGATCAATTTCTTCCTGTGTTGCTTCACGAACATCGGAAACAGCCACATCAAAATGAAGGGTCTGACCGGCAAGCGGATGATTTGCATCAAGAGTTACCTTCTCATCACCAATAGTCTTAATGGTGAAAATCTGTACCTGCCCATTACTGTTCTGGGCCTGTACCTGCATACCCTCTTGAATTTGAGAAGCATCCTGAAACTGTTCTTTTCCTACTTCAAACATCAGTGAATCATCATATTCACCGTAGCCTTCCTTCGGTTCAACAGACACAGACAGCTCTTCGCCCTTCTCTTTTCCTTCCAGCGCGTTTTCAAGCCCCGGAATAATGTTGCCGCTGCCGAAAATAAAGGCGAGCGGTTCTCGATCCTGAGAAGTATCCAGAACTTCTCCGCCATCATCCTTTAAGGTATAATCGATGCTTACAACCTTATCATTCTCAATTTTCATATTTCCCCCTTGGTAAATTTCTACATCAATACGCTTTTCAACAATGATTGTCGACGATATTTTGTTTTAGATTGGATGTGAAGAAAAGATATCAATGAACTCTTACTAAACTAATAAAATTTTTGCCCAGGGAAAAGGGTATGAGCAAAAAAAATCTTTGTATTGATCAATCCCCCGGTTTTTCCACTTTATCCCAGTCCACCATTATGATGAGTTGTTCCGGCAGTCCGTTCAGCAAGTTCTTTGGGATAGCAAAATCATAGTTGTTGAAGAGTTCGATTATAAACGAGAGGTGATCATAATCCCAGTTGTGAAACTCATCCTGTTCGCATGAGGCGGTCAAAGTGAGAATTATCTTAGCACACACCTCACCGAGCTCCTCAGCCTCAAATTCTTCAACTACCTCACTAAAAATAGCCTCCCCGTCATAGCCTTCGGGCAAATCTTCAAGAAAAGTGGATTTGAGTCGATCGACACTA
>Ga0209925_1000556_pt1 | contig 18987 bp, 17 predicted proteins | sample SalPonR2_A_D1_MG_FD_185702 | JGI IMG/M metagenome (GOLD analysis project Ga0209925, IMG submission 185702) | Salt pond soil microbial communities from South San Francisco under conditions of wetland restoration - Salt Pond MetaG R2_A_D1_MG... ...
AGAGCCTAGGACTGGAGAAGCATCCTAGGGTGTATATCAAAACACTCAATACAGGACGTAGTTCATCTGCCTTCACCTTTGAGAAGACATCACTAAAGCTAATCTCCTACTCTACTATAGAGCTTTTTCAAGCTCCATCTGAATCTTTAGTTTGATTCAGGTGGAGTAGTTGACTACGTTAAGAACAATTAAATGATTATATCAAAATAATTGCAATATTATGAGCATTACCCATTGTTATAATAGACATTATTATTATAATTTTAATATTGATCCTTTAAAAAAGTTGATAATACAGTACCATTCTATCACCAAAATAACAGAATAACAATTTTAAAAAAGATTTACTTCAGCATCTTTTTTAATATTGTTTTATATAAGTAATCAATTTTTAATTATTAGATAAAATTATTTTCCTAATATATAATAAATCATATTTAATGTTAATTATCAAGAAAAATATTAGTCTATAAAGATATTTAAAAGAGAGAAATATTAAAAATTACCTCAAAATATATAATTATATTTAAAAGCCTCAACATAAAATAAGCCCGTTGCAACCTCGCAATTGCAACAGGCGTACTTATACGATTAAAAATAAGATAATATCTAAATAAAATTTTAAATTTTATCTATGTCTTACAATTAATTTAATAGCTGTTCTTTCTTCACCATCTATCTCAATATCAATAAATGCAGGGACACAATAAAGATCAATTCCACTAGGTGCTACAAAACCTCTTGCTATTGCTACCGCTTTAATCCCCTGATTTAAAGCTCCTGCACCTATTGCTTGTAATTCAGCTTTACCTTCCTCACGTATGACTCCGGCTAAAGCACCTGCTACAGAATTTGGACTTGAATTTGCTGCTACTTTTAATACTTCCATATAGACTCTCCTTTCAGTATGAAATTGGTATTATATTACATATTGACCAAAAATATTTTTTTTCCTTCAAAAAATATAAAAAAATTTTCACAATCTTTCAATTAGAAAAAATTGTACGAAAAATAAACTTTTGATATTATGCAGTATTAAAGACTATATAGGAGTATTTATTGTTTAAATTGTTCTAATAAGTTATAAATGCCTCTAACAAACTTTGACCTATAACCTAAGTTAATATATACTATTAATCGTGTCACGGGCTGTGGCGCAGTTTGGTAGCGCACTTGCTTTGGGAGCAAGGGGTCCTCGGTTCAAATCCGAGCAGCCCGACCATTTTTTTTGAAATAACTTAATATGCCCTCATCGTCTAGGGGTCTAGGATACCAGGTTTTCATCCTGGCGGCAGGGGTTCGAATCCCCTTGAGGGTGCCAATTTGGAGGGGTGCCCGAGTGGCTAAAGGGAGCAGACTGTAAATCTGCCGGCGATGCCTACAGAGGTTCAAATCCTCTCCCCTCCACCATTTTTAATTTTGAAACCATCTTGATAAGATGGTCTTTTTTTATTTTAGATACTAAAAAAAGCCTCTTTACTTTAATTAAAAAGTAAGAGGCTTAATTATTTAAAAGCTATTTAATTTTCTATATCAAATTCTTTAATTATTACTTCTCCTCTTTTTCCAAAAGGACCAAGTATTTCTCCTTCATATTCAACCTGAACTGCAATTCCATTCCCTATTTTAATTCTAATACTATCTGAACCATTATGAGTCATTGTTTCATCTGTATTGATAAATCCTTGAAACTTTAATTCTCCATCAACAGTAACCTGCAGCCAACTTTTTTCTTTAGCAATAATAGTTAATTCTTTTGTTTCTTCTTTCACTAATGGTTGCTGTTCTTGTTCATTATTTCCATTTTCACTTTGATTTGTATTATTATTTTGATCACTATTATTTATATCTGTATTAGCTTGATTTTGTTCAGTAGTATTTTCAGTTTCTGTTTCAGAATTATTTGAAGAACCTTCATTATTTTCAACTTTATCATTGTTATTACTGTTTGTTTCTTCTTGATTTATAGAAGTTTGCTCAGAACTTGTATTATTTTCATTATTATTTAAAGTGTCATTACTAGATTTTTCCTGTTGAGTAATTTCGGTCTGAGGACTGTTACTTGCAGTATTATTTTGATTTTGATCTGTTCTAAAAAATATATTATAACTTAATAAAACCAAAATCAAAACCAAAATAATACCCAATATAACTTTTAGTATACTATCTTTATTTAACACATGGTCATTTTTAACACTTCTTTGATTACCATTTTCCTCTTCTATTTTTCTATCTTTATTTTTTTCATTTTCATATTCTGATAACAATTCTTGTGGATTTAAATCAACAATTTTAGCATACCCGCGTATATATACCTTAGTATATACCTCACCTGGTAACTTTTTATAATTGTCATTCTCTAAGGCTTCTAAATAACTCTTTTTAATTTTTGATTTGTTTTTAATATCATCAATACTTAACCCTTTGGCTTCTCTTGCGTTTTTTAATCTTTTGCCTACACTCATCTACGGATATGCCTCCTTTCCTCTTAGAAAGTAAAAGAAGGGGCTATAAAAGCCCCTTATATAACATTTATACTTCTTCCTTAATATATGGCTCTCCATCGGCTGCAGGAGGAGTTGAACGTCCTACTACACCTGCTAATGCTAAGATGGTCACAATATAAGGAGCCATCAGTAAGAACTGTCTAGGAATAAATGTTAAACCTAGAGTTTGTCCTAACATTTGTAATGCATCTGCAAAACCAAAGAGTAATGCAGCTAGCATTGCACCATGTGGTGTCCATTTACCAAATATCATAGCTGCTAGAGCAATAAATCCACGGCCAGAAGACATATTCTTAACAAAGAGATCTAAGAGACCTATTGATAAGCTTGCTCCTGCTAGACCGGCAAAGAAACCACTCATAATAACAGCAATGTATCTCATTTTAATTACATTTATACCAACACTATCTGCTGCAGCTGGGTGTTCACCAACTGATCTAATTCTTAAACCAAAAGGTGTTTTAAATAATACCCAGTAAGAAACAGCCACTAAGATTAAAGCAATATAAACAAATGGTATTTGATTACCAAGTACAGTTTTAAGAAATGGTATCTTATTAATAATTGGAATAGTCCAAGTACCTACATCTTGTACACTAGGAGACTGTCCTGCTTCTCCAAAGACTAATCTTAATAAGAAACCTGTAATACCAGTTGCAAATATATTAATAGCAGTCGCACTTACTATCTGGTCAGCCCTAAATGAAATGGAAGCAATTGCATGGACTAATGCAACCAGCATACCTACTATGATCGCTAGTAGAACACCTGTCCAGGGACTGAAATAATAGGAACCTACCATTGCTGTAAATGCACCAATTAACATGATACCTTCTAAAGCTATATTAATTACACCGGATCTTTCTGAGAACATACCTCCCAAAGATGCTAAGATTAAGGGAGTAGCCATTCTTAAAGTAGTACTTAAAAGGGCTCCTAAATTAGTCAGCATTTACAAGGCCCCCCTTTCTTTCTTGCCATTTTCTATAAAGATATTTAAAGATGTATTCTGATGCAACAAATATAATAATAATAGCCTGGATAATTTCTACAACTTCTTTGGGGACCCCAACCATACTCTGCATCATCATAGCTCCTCTGTTCAAGACACCAAATAACAGGGCAGCTAAGACCACGCCTAGGGGGTGACTTTTACCTACCAGGGCTACAGCAATACCCGTAAAGCCATATCCAATAAATCCAAAGGGTTGATAGGCTCTGTACTCCATACCTAAGGCCTGTGAGGTACCTGCTAATCCAGCTAAGGCTCCACTAATAAACATTGCTAACATCATATTACGCGCTACATTAATTCCACCGAACTCAGCTGCATCAGCATTTTGTCCAGTAGCACGAATTTCATAACCAAAAGTTGTTTTAAATAATAACCAGTAAATTAAGACTGCTGCACCCAGGGCAAGGAAAATTCCATAATGAATTCTCATAGTTGGTACAAATCTGGGTAACCTCGCAGTTTCATAAATTTTTGGTGTGGCTGGCAGAGGTCCATCTGCTTTTAAAGGACCATTTGCTAAATAACCAACCAAATAAAGGGCAATATAGTTCATCATGATCGTTGTAATAACCTCATGAACTCCTAAGGTGGCTTTTAAGTAACCAGCAAATCCACCCCAAATTCCAGCTGCCAATATACCGGCTAACAATGCAAAAGGTAAATGTATATACATAGGAAGTTGGATTATATACCCAATATAAGCAGCTGCGATATAAGATACTAAAAACTGACCGTCACCACCTATATTAAAAAGTCCAATTCTAAAACCAAATGCTACTGCTAAACCTGTAAATATTAATGGAATAGCATTAACTACCATTTCACCAAATCCACGCATACTTCCAAAAGAAGAGTTCCAGAGTACTTTATAGGCTTCAATTGGATCTGCGCCAATAATGAGCATAAAGATTGCTCCTACTATAAGTCCAGCAAGTACTGACATTATCGGAACTAAATAATCCATATAATTCATTGACTTAAAATATTGGGCTCTCTGTTCAGAAATATCTTTATCTACCAACTTCATCGCCTCCTTCAACTTCTTCACTTTCGGCTCCGGCCATCATGAGACCGAGTTTTTCTTCTGTTGCTTCTTCAACATCAAGGATATCAACAATTTCTCCTTCATAGATAACTGCAACACGGTCACTTAAAGCCAAAATTTCATCTAATTCTAAGGATAAAAGTAAGATTGCTTTATTATTATCTCTTTGTTCAATCAACTTATTATGAATATATTCTATTGCTCCTACATCAATACCTCTTGTTGGTTGTGAAGCAATTAATAGGTCTGGTTCTCTATCAAATTCTCTTGCAATTATAAGTTTCTGTTGATTACCACCAGAAAGTGATTTAGCTTCAACATTTTCAGAAGGTGTTCTTACATCAAATTCTTTGATTAATCGACGTGCTTCTTCTTTAATCTTTTTATTATTAAGATTCAATCCCTTTGCATATGGTTTTCTGTCATGTCTACCCAATATTAAATTTTCGGCAAGGGTGAAGTCCATAACTAAACCCCGTTTTTGTCTATCTTCAGGTACATGAGAAATACCTTCCTCAAATAGTCTTTTAGTTTGAGGAGACTTTATTTCCCTGCCTTTAAAACGGATTGTTCCACTTTCTTTTTTTCTTAAACCGGATAAGACCTCAGTTAATTCTGTTTGGCCATTACCGTCTACTCCGGCAATACCTAGAATTTCACCTCGTTTGACTGTAAAAGACGCCCCATTTAGAGCCATAATCCCCCGGTTGTCCTTAGCATATAAATCTTCCACTTCTAATACAACTTCACCAGGTTTAGCCTTTTCTTTATTTACTTCTAAAATAACTTCTCTACCAACCATCATATTAGCCAATTCATTAGTAGTTGCAGAATTAGTATCAATGGTATCAATCCACTTACCGCTTCTAATAACAGTAACTCTATCTGCAATACTTTTAACTTCTTTAAGTTTATGGGTGATAAAGATTATTGATTTACCTTCATCAGTAAGACTTTCCATTATCTTTACCAATTCTTCGACTTCTTGGGGAGTTAATACAGCTGTCGGTTCATCAAGAATCAAAATATCAGCACCTCTATAGAGAGCCTTTAAAATTTCAACTCTCTGCTGCATACCAACCGTAATATCAGCAACTTTTGCATCGGGGTCTACATGAAGTCCGTACTTTTTAGAAATTTTTTCAACTTCTTTTCTAGCTGCTTTGTAATCAATCATGTTATTTTTAGTAGGTTCCATCCCTAAAACAATATTTTCAGTTACTGTAAAGGGAGGAACTAACATAAAGTGCTGATGCACCATACCGATCCCATGATCAATAGCCACATTAGGGTCTGTAACATTTACTTTTTTCCCATTTATAAATATTTCCCCTTCATCTGCCTCTAAAAAACCATATAGGCAGTTCATTAGGGTAGTTTTTCCAGCCCCATTTTCACCTAATAAAGCATGGATTTCACCTTTTTTAAGTTCAAAATCCACTTTATCATTAGCTAAAACGCCTGGAAATCGTTTAGTTATATTTTTCATTTCTACTGCCAGATCATTATTAGCTGTCATAGGTTGTCGATCCTCCTTCTTATAATAAATTATTAATTATCATTTAAGTATTCCTCTAAATCTTCTTCATCAATTAATACTTTGCGCGGTTTTGAACCCGCATAAGGTCCTACAATACCTTCTTCTTCCATCATATCTATTAATCTAGCTGCTCTAGAATGACCAATGTGCAGTCTTCTTTGCAACATTGAGATAGAGGCACGGTACTGTACAACCAATTGGACTGCTTTTTCATATAAATCGTCTTTTTCTTCTCCTAATTTATTAATTTCAACTTCACTTAGTTCATCTAAATCAACCTCAAAATCTCTTTCATCTTCTTCTTTTTGTACTTTTAGAAACTCTACTATATCAACTATTTCGTCATTTGTAATTAAAGCTCCTTGTATCCTCACAGGTTTTTTATAGTCTACTGGATAAAAGAGCATATCTCCATTACCAAGTAACTTTTCAGCACCCCCCATATCTAATATAGTTCTAGAATCAGTCTGTGAAGACACGGCAAAAGAAATCCTACTCGGAATATTTGCTTTAATTAAACCAGTAATTACATCAACAGATGGTCGCTGTGTTGCTACTACTAAATGAATACCAGCTGCTCTCGACATTTGAGCTAAACGACAGATATTATCCTCTACTTCGTTGGCCGCTACCATCATTAAATCAGATAACTCATCTATTATTACCACAATATATGGCAGTTTATCCTCTTCTTTTTCCACCTTTGAATTATATGTTTCAATACTATTTGTTCTGGTATCAGAAAATAGTTCATATCTTCTATCCATTTCCTGTACTACATACTTTAATACATTGGATGCTTTTTGTGGATCTGTCACTACAGGTGAAAAAAGATGAGGTAAACCTTCAAAGTTTATTAACTCAACTTTTTTAGGGTCGATTAAAATAAGTTTTACTTCTTTCGGTGAAGCTTTATATAAAAGACTTGTTATAATACTGCCCATACAAACACTTTTACCTGAACCAGTTGCTCCCGCAATTAAAAGGTGCGGCATTTTAGCCAGATCAGTAACAATTGGATCTCCTTCAATTCCTCTACCTAAAGCTAGAGTTAACTTGCTTTCGGCTGATTGAAATTTATCTGTGGAAAGTATATCTCCTAATCTAACAATTAAATTATTTTGATGTGGTACCTCTATTCCTACGGCTGATTTACCAGGAATTGGAGCTTCAATTCTTACATCAGGTGCTGCTAAAGCAAGCGATATATCATCAGATAAATTGACTATTTTACTTACTTTAACCCCGGTTGCAGGTTGTACTTCATATCTAGTAATTGTAGGTCCATGTGAAACTTCTTTTACTTCAGCTTCTACCCCAAAACTGGCTAAGGTTTCTTCTAATAGCTCACTTTTGTTTTCTAAGGTAATTTTATTTTTATCAGAATGTGTTAAAAGATTAAGTTTAGGTAGTTTAAAACCATCTAAAGACTTATTGTTACTAGCCTTAGCAGTTTTATCTTTAATCTCAAATTCTTGTAAACTTTCATCTTCTTTAGCTTTTGTTTTTTTCTTTTTAGATTTCTTGCTCTTTTTCTTTTTACTTCTTTTTTTACTTTTCGTTGTACTTTTATTATTTTTAATTTGAGTAGTTGGCTTGGATGGATTAGCATTTTGATAACTTGCTTCTTTTTGAGTATTACTAAAGATTTTTTCCGAAAAATCAATAACAGCTTTTTTGCTTTTTTCATATTTTTCAATAATTTTTAATTTTAAATTTCTGAAAAAAGCATGTAAAAGAATATCTGTCCATAACAAAAATCCTATCAGTAATAAAGCTGAAAGGATTATATATGAACCTATTAAACCTAATCCTTTTATTAAAACCCAGGTGATTGCACCCCCGATTACTCCACCACCATCTCTTAAAAAAATGTAGCCATTTATTATTTGGGAATGATTATAGATATGTATAAAGGAAATTATTGTTAAAAATAACAATAAAAAACCAAATATTTTTAAATTAAATTTAAGTGTTTTATTTCTTATCAGTAGTATTCCCCATAAAAATAGCATGATAGGTAAGATGTATATTCCTTCTCCCATAATTAAACGAAATATTTCAACTATTCTATCACCTAACATACTGTTATAGCCAAAATAGATGGTTAGAAAAAAGAATATACTAAAGGCAGTTATCATGATACCTAAAATTTCATTTTTTCTTTTTTCTATTTTAATATCTCCTTTTTTTTTCTGCTTTGACAAAACTTTCACCTCAACTATATATATTCGATAATATTTAAAATAATCCTTCATATAATAAAATGATTGTCCCTACTATCCACAAGTATACTGAAAAATAGATTAACTTCTGTCTTTTTAAAATATAGATAAAATACCTGATCGCTATATAACCGGATATGATAGAGCTTAAAATACCTAAGATGATGGCTGTAATATTAAAATTACTAACACCTGTACTTAAAGCATCTCCTACTTTTAACAGGCCAGCTCCTCCGATCACAGGAATCGATAAAATAAATGAAAAACGGGCAGCGTCTTCTTTGTTAAGCCCCTGGACTAGAGAGGCTGTAATAGTACTGCCTGATCTAGAAATACCGGGAATAATTGCAATGCCCTGAGCAATTCCAACTAGGAAAGCATTTAACCATTTGAAGTTAGTAATTTTCTTATCATAATTAGCTAGTCTATCACCTAAAAGTAAAATAAAACCGGTAACAATTAGCATTAAAGCTGTACTTAAAGTAGATGAAAAGAGTTTTTCAAAGAAGTCTTCAAACAAAACACCCATCAAGGCAGTGGGAATAGAAGCAATAATAATTAAATATATAAAATATCTTTTGTCTTTTTTAAAATATAATATTTCTTTGATATCTTCCCAAAAAACGATTAAAACTGGAATTAAAGTTCCAAAATGTAATAAAACTGAAATTAATAATTGGTTCTCTTGGATATTAAATACCTTTTGCATGATTACTAAATGGCCAGAACTACTTATCGGTAAAAATTCTGTTAAGCCCTGTATTAATCCTAAAACTACTATCTTAACAATTTCCATAAAATGTCCTCCACTATATGTAATTTAAAGGGATGAGTTTAAAACCCATCCCTTAAACTTTCTTATTTATATTTCCATTATTATTGGCATAATCATGGGTTTTCTATGAATTCTACTGTAAATATAATTATTTAATGAATCCTTTATAGTTGATTTCCATTTAGACCATTCTGTAGTATTGTTTTCCTCACATTCTCTTAATGCTTCTCTTACTCTTTCTTGTGCATCAGAGATAAGTTTTTCAGATTCACGGATATAGACAAAGCCTCTGGTAATAATATCAGGGCCTGCTATAATATTACCGTTCTTATCAATTGTAACTACTACAATTAAGATACCGTGTTCTGACAACATCTTTCTATCTCTTAAAACAATATTACCAACATCGCCGACTCCTAATCCATCAACTAATACATCACCGGCTGTTATATTTCTTTTCTTTTCAACTTTTTCGGGACCAAATTTAATTACATCTCCAATTTCTGCGATATAAACATTTTCTTGCGGTATACCGACTTTTTCAGCAAGTTCCGCATGTTTGTGCAGATGTCTATATTCACCATGAGTAGGTACAAAGTATTTCGGTTTAACTAGATTAAGCATCAACTTTAACTCTTCTTGACTAGCATGTCCTGATACATGTACACCAGAAATATCTTCGTAAATAACATTTGCGCCTCTTTCAAACAACTGGTTAATAGTCTGACCGACAAACTTTTCATTACCCGGAATTGCATTAGCAGAAATAACAACTGTGTCATCCTGTTTTATATTAATATGGTAATGGTCTCCTCTAGCCATTCTAGTTAAAGCAGCCATTGGTTCTCCCTGACTACCAGTAGTAAGTAATACTACTTGGTCATTAGGAAGATTGCTAATTTGTCTAATATCCAAAATTACATCTTCTGGAATAGTTAAGTATCCTAATTCACGGGCAGTCTTAACATTTTCGATCATACTTCTCCCGGTAAAGGCAATCTTTCTATTAAATTTCATAGCAGCATCAGCAATTTGCTGAACCCTATGAATATTTGAAGCAAAAGTTGCCACTACAATTCTGTCGTTTGTTTCGCGGAATATATCGTCTATTGTACCACCAACAACTTTTTCGGAAAGTGTATAACCTTTTCTTTCTGCATTAGTACTATCAGAAAAAAGTGCTAAAACTCCCGGTTTAGAATCCCCTAATTCCGCCAATTTATGAAAGTCTGCTACTTCTCCATCAATAGGAGTTTGGTCAAACTTAAAGTCACTAGCATAAACAATTGGTCCGGCTGGGGTATGAATTGCTAAAGCACAGGTATCTGCGATACTGTGGTTTACTCTAATAAATTCTACCTCGCGAGAACCTACCTGATAAGATTTACCAGGGGTCACTACTTTTAATTTCCTTTTTCCTTTTAAATTGTGTTCCTTTAAATTTCCTTGTAATAATCCTAAAGTCAATTTTGTCCCATAAACAGGCACATCAAGTTCCTTTAATAAATAAGGTAGTGCGCCTATATGATCTAAGTGTCCGTGTGTTAAAACTATTCCTTTTACTTTGTCTTTGTTCTCAAGTACATAAGTAAAATCTGGTATTACCAAATCTATACCTAACAAATCATCTTCAGGGAATTTAACACCTGAATCGATGATAATCATTTCATCGTCCATTTCAAATAACATCATGTTCTTTCCAATTTCACCAACACCACCTAATGGTGTAATGGTAATATCGGAGTGTGTATCGTTAGCCAAATCATTCACCTCCGTAATTAGTTAATTTGTACTGTATTTAAAGAGCTGTATTATGCTATATTATTTTCAATAATTAATAACATACTTATATTTAAATTAATTCAGCTTCTTTTAGTACTTTGGCTAATTTTTCTCTTTTTTCTTCTTTTAGTTTATATAATGGGGGTCTTGGTGACCCAGCTTCAAAACCAGTAATCTTTAATGCTTCTTTAACCGGTATCGGATTTGTATCAATAAACATTGCATCATAAACCGGAATCAACTTTTTATTTATTTCTCTGGACTGTACAGGATTACCAGTTTTATAAAGGGTAATCATTTCCTTAATCTTACTGGCTGCTACATGTCCAGCTACACTAACAACACCTTCGCCCCCTAAAGACATAATAGGTAAAGTCAGCATATCGTCTCCACTGTAAATATAAAAATCGTCTCTTTCAATTAAACTTAACTGTGCTACTTGCCCTAAATCGCCACTGGCTTCTTTAATGGCAATTATATTGTCAACATCTTCCACAAGTTTTTTAACTGTGGCCGGTTCCATATTTCTAGATGTACGAGACGGTACATTATAAATCATTACCGGTAATTCAGTACTCCCTGCTATTTCTTTAAAATGATTATACAATGCATACTGGGGAGGCTTGTTATAATATGGTACTACAAGCATAACTCCATCAACACCAATCTCTTCAGCTTCTTTTGTTAATTTTTTACTCGCTTCTGTAGAATATGAACCTGTTCCCGCTACAACATTAGCATCTTCTCCTACTTCGTTTACAACTGTCCTTAAAATTTCTAATTTTTCCTGAAAGTTTAAGGTTGGTACTTCACCAGTTGTACCTAATACTACTAAACCATCATTACCTTGGTCTACAAGATGTCTTGCCAATTCTCTGACTTTGGAATAGTCGACTTTTAAATTCTTATCAAAGGGCGTTACCATCGCAGTTAATAAGTTACCAAAGCTTTTATGCATTTTTTTTAACCTCCAATTGTATTTAAATTAAAGGCATCATGAAGGGCGTTCTGAGCCTTTATTTTATCCTTTTGCTCTATTAAACAAGAAATTACTGTATGTGAGTCTGTAGTTTGATAGATCTTAACCCCAACTTCATGGAGTGTATTTACAATTCTGGCCATAATACCAGGTTGCCCGGTCATACCTCCACCAACTATAGAGATTTTAACATATTCCTGGTTAATTTCAAAATCAAAACCATTGGCTGCAAGGATTTTTTTTGATAGTTCTCTCTTATCATTGTCAATGACAAAGGAAATTACAGACTCTCTAATATTAATGAAATCAACACTGATCCCATTATCAGCTAATAGCTGAAATACCTGTAATCCATTATCATAATTGATTCCCTGATGAGCTGAAATTTTCACATAAAATATTTCATCACGACAGGCAAGACCTGTGATAGGGGTTAATTTCTTTTTATCACCTAACTTATCTATAACTGTTCCTTCTTTATTATTAAATGTAGACTTAATTTCAACTGGAATCTTATTTTTCATTGCAATCTCGGCAGCAGCAGGGTGAATTACTTTTGCCCCCTGATAGGCTAATTCACAGGCTTCTGTATAATTAGCCTTCTTTAGAAATTTAGCGTCGTTAATAACGGAAGGATCACCTGTTAATAAGCCTTCTACATCAGTATAGATTTCAATCTTATCTGCTGATAGACCGGCCGCAATTATGGAAGCAGTTGTATCACTACCACCTCTGCCTAAGGTTGTTATTTCCCCGTTTTCACTTATGCCCTGAAAACCAGCGATAACTGGAATAATATCTTGATTTATTAACTTCAAAATATTTTCAGGATTTATATTTAAAACATCAGAATTACAAAAGTTCTCATCGGTTAAGATACCAGCTTGGGCACCGGTTAAAGCCTGTGCATCCATCTCGTTTTTCTTAAGATTTTGCACCATTATTACAGAAGATATGATCTCTCCACAAGACATTATTAAATCTTTTTCTCTTTTGGCTAGTTCTGGAAAGGTATCTTCTGCTAACTTGATTAATGTATCAGTAGCATAAGCAGACCCTTCTCGCCCAATAGCCGAAACTATTACTACCGGTTTTTTACCTTTTTGAATCGTTTCATCTATTCTATCTACTGCAGCGGTTCTCGTTTTTTTATTTTTTAAAGAGGTACCACCGAACTTTAATACAACTATCGACATTATTCTCCTCCATCAATTATATTATTTTTAATGACATAGTCCGCAATTTGAACTGCATTTAAGGCTGCACCTTTTCTAATATTATTACCAACTATCCACATTTCAAGTGAATTTGGATTATGGAGATCGGTTCTGACTCTTCCCACCATAACTCTATCATCATCTTCTGACATAATAGGTGTGGGATATACATCATTAGCCGGATCATCCATTAGTTTAATATTATCATCATTTTCTAATAGATATCTAATTTCTTCTAAATCAACAGTAATATCAAATTCAATGTGTACATTTTCACTGTGTCCATAAAACACAGGAATTCTAACTGCAGTTGCTGTAACCTTAATCTCTTTATTGGCAAAAATCTTTTGAGTTTCACGATTTAATTTTAATTCTTCCTCAGTATAACCATTATCATTTAATTTGTCAATTAATGGTATTGCATTAAAAGCAATTTGATGTGGATATACATCTGTTTTTACTTCTTTTCCCTCTAAAAAATCTCTAGTTTGTTCTCTTAATTCATTTACAGCTTTTTGACCTGTACCTGAAACGGCTTGATAAGTACTAACAATTATTTTATTAATAACATGTGCTTTTCTTATCGGATTTAAAGCAACTACCATTTGAATTGTTGAACAATTAGGATTAGCAATAATACCATTGTGTTCTTTAATAGCTTCCGGATTAATCTCTGGTACTACTAAAGGTACTTCATCATCCATTCTAAAAGCATTACTATTATCAATAACTAAAGCTCCCTCATAAACTGCCTGGGGAACAAACTTGTTAGAATTAGAACTGCCAATACTAAAAAGAGCAATATCTATATCTTCAAAAACGCCTTTTTCGATAGTCTGTACTTTATACTTTTCACCTTTAAAGGTAAGTTCTTTACCTTTAGAACGGGGAGAAGCGATTACTTTTAAATTATCTATCGGTAAATCATATTCTTCTAATACTTTTAGCATCTCAGTGCCTACCGCACCAGTTGCTCCTACTACAGCTACATTATATTTTTTCATAACGAAGCTCCTCCTTTATTATAGTAATATTATATATCCATAATCTGATCTAAGCCGTATACCAATCCTCTAAGTTTTTCAATCTTATTAACAGCTAATTTTATACCAGGCATAAATGATTCTCTATTAATAGAATCATGTCTGATCTTTAAAGTTTGACCTTCTCCACCGAAAATTACTTCTTGATGAGCAACCAAGCCTTGTAGTCTAACACTATGAATATGAATATCATCAAGCTTTGCGCCACGGGCTCCTTTTAATTTTTCAATAAACTTCTTATTAACCTTTTCTTTTGGTTTTTCTCTACTTTCTGAGATCATTTCTGCTGTTTTAACCGCAGTACCGGAAGGAGCATCCATTTTGCCATCATGGTGTAGTTCAATTATCTCAGCTTGCTTGAAAAACTGGGCAGCCTTTCTAGAAAACTCCATCATCATTACTGCACCTAAAGCAAAATTAGGAGCTATCATAATGGAAGTATCATATTCATTAGCCCACTTTCTTACTTTTTTTAAATCTGCTTGGTCAAACCCAGTAGTTCCTACTACCATATTTGTTTTTGTCTTTAATACCTTTTCAATGTTTTTCATTACTACTTCAGGGTTGGTAAAGTCAATTACCACATCCGCTTTTTTTCCATTAATCTCTTCAACTAAATCATTATTAATATAAAGTTCTTCTTTACTTTCCATACCCAATAAGCTATATATATCATTTCCTTGCTCAATTACATCAACGGCACCTACTAGTTCATAACTATCTTCATTTATAACCATTTTGCAGATAGTTTTACCCATTCTACCAACAGCACCACTGACAATAATTTTCTTTTTATACAAATTCTTCACCTACCCTTTTAGTTCTGTTTCTTGTTCTTCTATTTTACCATAATAGTTTGTACCCCAAACTCCTACAATAATTAAAATACCTCCTACAATTTGGAACCAATAAAATGGTTCATTTCTAATAAAGACCCCTGCTAATATTGATACTACTGTAGCAAAGTTAGCAAAAACAGCCGATTGTGAAGCAGGTAATTTTGAAAGAGTATAGTTAACAAAAAAGAAAGCTAATACAGAAGATAATACTCCTAAATATATCACAGGAACTAAAACATCAAAATTAGATAATGGTTCAAAATAATTTGTAAAATCTGTTGAATCGGTTGAAAGGAGAATTGTATTAAAAACTAAAGCACCTACTGTCATCATAAAGTAAGTAATGACTTCGGGTTTAAAATCAACAGAAAGCTTTCTTGATAATATATTATGAATCCCTGCCATCAAGACAGCTCCTCCTATAAGAGCCATACCTAAAAAATTACCACTAACTTCTGTAGTTCCTTTCATAATGGTAATAAATATTACTCCGATTACTGAAGAAGCTATAAAAAATGATTGTCGACGGCTAGGTGTTTCATTTAAGAAAAAGATAGCCAGTATTGTAACTACTACCGGTATTAAAGAAACTAAGAGGCCTGCCTCTGAAGAGGTAGTAAAGTTCATACCAACTGTTTCAAAAATAAAGTATAAAACCGGTTGTGCAATTGTAACCATAAGTAAATATTTAATTTTGCTTAAGGAAACATTAATCTTTAATATCCCTACTAACCAGAGTATATTAACTAAAAGGCCGGCTGTTAGAAAACGATAACCCATTAATTGAAAGGGAGAAATTATTTCTAAAGCTTCTTTGGTAAACATAAAAGAAAAACCAAATATAGTACTAAATAATAGACCAGAAATATATGGTAAAAATTTCTTCATTTAAAAATTCTCCTTTATCTAATTATCACGTGGAGGCCAAGGACCATAATACTGATAATAGTCTACTTTTATACCTCCATTATATAATTTTCTTCGTTTAGATGCTTCTTTGCCAAATACTTTTTCAAAGTCCTCATAAGCACTTAAGATATAATAAGACCAGGTATCTAATGGTAATAACTTTTCTCCCATTAATTTATATAACTTTTCTACTTCTGATTGATCGGAAAGTCTTAAACCATAAGGCGGATTAGTTATTATATAACCATACTTCCGATTAGTTGAAAAATCTTTAAAATCCATCTGCTGAAAATGAATTATATCAGATACACCTGCCTTTTTAGCATGGTATCTGCCCATACTAACCATATCTTCATCTTTATCATAACCAGCAATTAAACGTGGATTTAAATCCTTTTTAATTTTAGATCGAGCTTCTTCTTTAACTTCTCTAATATCTGTATCTTTAATAAAATGCCAGTCTTCAAAATCAAATTCTCTATTTAAGCCGGGCGCTATATTTTTAGCGCGCAGGGCTGCTTCAATAGGTATTGTACCTGAACCACTAAAAGGATCAATCAATATACGGTCAGGATCCCATTTGCTTAATTGGATCATCCCGGATGCAATAGTCTCCTGTAGTGGAGCTGAAGAACTAAGCTCTCGATAGCCCCTTTTATGTAAGCCCTGACCACTTGTATCTAAAGTGAGGGTAGCCGTATCTTTATATAAGGCAATTTCGATTTTATAAGTTGGTCCATCTTCATCAAACCATTCAGTATTATACCTCTGCTTTAGATTATCTACAATTGCCTTTTTTACAATAGATTGACAGGTTGGCACATGGTGTAGTTCAGACTTAACTGATTTACCTGAAACTGGAAAATGAGCATTCTTAGTTAAAAACCAATCCCAAGGCAGTTCTTTGGTCTTCTCATATAATTGATCAAAATCGGTTGCCTTAAATTCTCCTACCTTAATTTGAACTCGTTCAGCTGACCTTAACCAAAGATTAGCTCTACAAATATCTTTTTCATTTCCTTTAAATTCAACTTTACCATTTGATACTTCTAAATCATCAAATCCTAAATCTTTAACTTCTTTTTTTACTACACCTTCCATACCAAAGGTGGTAGTTGCTGTTAAATTATACTGTGTCATCTAGTTCTTGCCATTCCTCTCTTAAAATACCAAAGAATACTTCATCATGGTATTCACCATCAAAAAATCTATTTTTTCTTTTTCTTCCTTCTTCGGTAAATCCTAATTTTTTATATAAATTAATTGCTCTTTCATTATAATCCCAACAAGATAGTTCAATTCTATTAAGTCTTAAATTATTAAAACCGAAATCCATCATAAGTTGCATTGCTTCTGTACCAATACCTTTAGAGGCATCATTAGTATCACCAATAACTAAAGCAACTTCTGCACAACCATTTTTTTCATCGATTTCAACAAAATCTATTTGTCCTAAGTAGTCACCGGTTTCACGATCTGAAATTACAAAACCAGCCCAATTTTCATCCATTGTTTTATTTAAAAAATTCTCAACTTGACTTCTAGATTGAGGGTAGAGAAAACGATCTGATAAGAATTTTACAATATTAGGGTCATTAATCCAGTCCATCATATGTCCTAAATCATTTTCCTGATATTCTCTTAACATTATCTTTTTTCCATATTTACGTGCCATTAAATCACCTCATTTTTATTAAAAGTTAACTTATTCTTTAAAGTTTATACCTTTATCTTTCATTTCATCTAAAATACTTTGTAATTTTTCTTCATCTTGTTCTATTGCTTTAGTTCCAGACAATACAACTGTAGTATCAAATCCATTAGTAACTGCATCTTCTGCAGTAGCTTTGACACATACATCTAAAGCTAAGCCCACAATACAAACTTTCTCTATACCTAATCCTTTTAAATAGGAATCCAACCCAAGGTTAGTACCATCATTTTCTTGAAAAGCAGAATAACTATCTATTTTATAGTTATAGCCTTTTCTTAAAATAAGGTTAAACTTTGCAGTTTTTATAGCAGGATGAAACTCAGCTCCAACTGTTTTTTGTACACAGTGGTCAGGCCATAAAACCGGTCCAAGGCCGGCTGTCTCAAATTCTGTAAAAGGTTTCATATTATGAGTACTAGCAAAACTCTTATGGTTTTTAGGATGCCAGTCCTGAGTTCCAACTATTGTTTCATATCGACCACTATCCATAAGTGCATTTATCTTATTATTAATCTCATCAGCATTTGGAACTGCCAATGCACCACCAGGATAAAAATCATTCTGTACATCTACAACTAATAAAGCTCTATTCATCATTTAAACCTCCTTAATATTTTATTGAAAAGTTATTTAAATTACCAGTGGGAGGTTCATCATTAATTTCAACATCAGTGACATTAGCAAAACTAGGTCCTCTTTTCAGAAAATTAATCATCTGTTGGACAGAGTCTTTATCTCCTTCTACAACAGCCTCAACTCGACCATCAAAAAGATTTTTTATCCAACCATTAACTCCATAAGTTTGCGCTTTTTGTCTTGCATTTGCCCGAAAACCAACACCTTGCACACGTCCAGAAATGTATATATGCTTCCTTACTTTATTATCACCCATGTATATCCCTCCATAGATGAATCTTATATCCTTACTATTTTTGTTAATTATAACAGATAAATAAAGCTAAAACAAGAAAGTTGCAGTTAAAGACTAATATGTGTATTTAATAATACTTTATCAAATTAAAAATGAACGGATATTAAATACAATACTAATCTAATCCATTCTTTAAAATATGTATATATGTATTTATATAGACAATTTCTTCCTCTCTTTTACTAATTGACCATATTAAAATTTTTGTGGTTTTAAATATTTCATCAAAAATGTAGCAAGGAAACTCCATCTAAAACTTGCCTTTGATTTAGGTGGAGAGGAAGTGCTACGTTCTTCACTTTCCTTTCCATTTTTTTCTATATTTTCTTGCTAATACTAATTATGTCTTAAGAAATAACTTTAATCTACCTTCACAAGTGGCCATAGAAGCCAACCGCGAGGCCGTAAAGAACTATAAAGGTAATAGAAAGGCTCTCTTCCACGGACAAATTGCAGTTAACTTAGT
>Ga0209925_1000558_pt1 | contig 18964 bp, 13 predicted proteins | sample SalPonR2_A_D1_MG_FD_185702 | JGI IMG/M metagenome (GOLD analysis project Ga0209925, IMG submission 185702) | Salt pond soil microbial communities from South San Francisco under conditions of wetland restoration - Salt Pond MetaG R2_A_D1_MG... ...
CGTTGATCCGCGCCCCGCCACAGGCGCCACCTGGAACTGCCCAAAACATGTCCTTGCTGCCAGTGCTGCCACTGTTACCCCGCCCTTCTCCTCGACCTTTTCGCTTGCCCGTCTCCCGTTGAGCTTTTTCCGCCGGCCGGAAATCCACGCGTATGGGGACATGAGAGCCGTACCCAAATTGAAAGACTTTGTTCGGGCCGTATGGTCCAGCGCCGGCCACAACCACCAGTGTGCAACTGCAGCCGGCGGAGACTTGGATAGCACGCCGAGGATCTTTGCCATTGGCTCTGTGGTAAAGCAAGCTCACCATCCGTGGCACCCCATCCCCGATCGCCCCCACGCCCTCGTACCCTAGCTGTCCGCTCTTGTTCCCCCCCCAGGTGTACACTTCTCCTTCCCGCGTGACGGCCACAGTGTGTGTGGCACCGGCGGAGACGTCCGCAACCATGCAGCGGCGCAAAGCCTCCACACGACGGGGAACGAGACGTGCCGTGCCGTGCCCCGCCGAGGACCCTCCCACGCCGAGTTGCCCGAAGCGATCCGAGCCCCAGGAAAAAACCAGGCCCTGATCTGTCACACACACGGTGTGGTTTTCGGCAGCTGCGATTTTGACCACGCGCAACCCGTCCAATGCAGCCACAAGCTTCGGAAACATCTGAGGATTCTCGTCCCCATGTCCCAAGCGCCCCCCCCGACCGTGGCCCCACGTGAAGACGCGACCATCTTTATCAAGAACAACAGAATGATGCCTTGCCGCGGCGATGGCCACCACGGCCACGTCTGCCAAAGCCTCCACACGCCTCGGTTTTTGCACGTTTGATGTGTTGGGGAGCGGGTAACCCAGCGGGAAATCCGCTTTTCCAAACGTCACCACGTCCCCTCCCTTGTTCTCTCGTACAGCCTCCTGCAGATGCTTGCGGAGTCGCCAAGAAAGCAAAGACAGCGGAGTCAAACCGTCTTTGTCCACTCCATCCTTCCTGCTCTGGCTGCTTTCCTTCTTGTCGAGGAAGCTTCTTGTTGTCGTTTGATTGTTTCTGCTGCCGTTGTTCTTCCCGCCCCGCAAATGATGCCCAGCTTGCCATGGGGTCAGCTCATCCCCCAATACCGCTCCTGCACGCAAAAGCAAAAGCGCAATGCGGAGATGGCCGTGGTACAACGCCCTGTGTAAAGATGTCCAATGGCTTTCCCGATCCGCCTTGTTCGGATTGGCTCCCCGGCTCAGGAGAAATCGAACCGCCGATTCCGCTCCCTTTGAAGAGGCCGCGTGCAAAGCTGTGCGGCCATGGTCATCTCGTTCGTCCACGTACATGTCTAAATTCTCGCTACCCCCACCTTCTCCCATCAGCGTGCGCAAAGAAGCGACGTCATCTGCCTCGGCCGACGCCCACACATCAATCGGTTTGTCCAAGGCTATTGACATGATTGGAACTTGAAATAAAAAAAATGTTATTATTTATTTCCCAGGCAGTTTAGCCAGTACACATGCCGTGTAAGCCCTGATGTGGCGATAGGTACAAAAGGATGTGAGTCTCGCAGTTTCTTTTTGAATTCAGCCTCTTTTATTTCTATTTCCTCGTCCGTAATCTCATCATAACTTTCGTGTTGCTATTTTATGGAGCTAAAGAGAACCAAGGTTGACAAACGCTCTCCTCTCGCGAAGTTCTGGAAACAAAGTTTCCCTTCAATCTCCCGTTTGGTTACCCGTGTACACGTACCTCGACGATTCAAATGAAATAAATTTTGGGAATACTTGATGACCTTGCAATGACAAGATCTCCAGTGTGTTGTGGGTGCTGAGTGCTGCAATTAATGTCACACGCTTGTCATGCCCGAGCAATGTCAGTATTCCTTAATTTACGCGGCGGGGTTTGTATTCGATCACGGAGAGGCCTTAGGAAAATACATGTGCATGTATTTTGCTATGTAAGCACAACGAGAGGCTCAAAAGTGCCGCAAAAGAGCCCTATGTTTCCTTGTAAGTGAGAAAAGGTGATTGAACACAGGTTGACCTTGCATCCTCCGACACGCACCAGTAGCTTTGCCGTCAAGCCTCCGAATCTGCACACATGCAGTCCTTGAGTCACCGATCGTGAGAGAGCGTGATGATTCTCGTACCGGAAATTTGAATTCGAGCGGGAAAAAAAATGCTCCCGAGAAATATCCAAGTTAAATGCCTTTTTTGGTATATTTTCTCTTCATTTGTATGAATTTGGTTTGTTTCCATAAAGGACGCCTTCGGAGAACTTTTCATTTGAAGAAGAAACATGAGGACAATTCGCTCAATCCTTGCTTTCGTAATAAATGCTCTACTGTCCTTTGTTTGCTGGTTACGTCCCACCGGCTACGCTTCTCCTTTCAATTTTCTTCTCGTCATCATTTGAGCCCATGATGCCACATTTCGTTGATTCAATGATGCGGTTGGCATGTGCTTCCATTTCCTTTTCAAATGGGCTTGTCCACCGCACGCTGTGTTGCCTCTCGTGCTTGCGCTCCTCATTCATGCCTCTGGATGCACCATACTTTAAAGTGCCTCCATATTCGACTGGGATTTGAGCTGGCTCAATATACTCGCACAATGCCGCAAAGGATTCATCACGGCTATAAACTTTCAAGGATTTGCTGGTGTATTCGTCGGCGGCTCCCTTTACGAGATTCCAGATATACGAAAAGAAGATCGGGGCATTGACGATGAGGATGGCCTGGGCGCGGGCGGGGTAGTGGGCCCCTATCAATGTCAAAGCCTTCGATACGAACTCAAGCGAAAGGGTGGACATACCACCAATAGATAACCCCGACAAGTCCACGACGGAAATGATCTGTCCTTCGGGATCGGGAACCCACCGCGAGTATATGTACTCGTTAGTCCAGACATAATGCCGAATCATTTCGTCCACGTCCACGCCCTGGGACGTAAGAGCCCTGGCGTCAATCCTTGTGCTCATTTCGTAGTACTATGGGGAAAATTGAGTGAAGAGCAGGGGGGAGTGAGAGAGCTTGATGGTGTACAGCGCCTGCGTTCCCCGTCTTACCACGGGATTTCCACTCCGGCTCCTGCCTGCCACAAATTGTGGAAACTGCTTCTTGATGAGGCCGTAGTTTGTGTGAGGTGCTTCTAGGATTGTGTCTGCCCCATACGCAGCGCGCCACCTGAGGGTGGCAGCCCATTTAGCCTGCGCTTTTGCTACGTTGTTGCCTGTTACGGTGAGGTACCGCAATGGTAATGGCGGTCTACGCACACCTGTGGATGTGATGGAGATGTTCTCAATGCTTCTCCTTCTCGGTGCGGCTATTTCAGAGGAAGAAGGATTTTTTTCTGAGTATTCCAATGGACAGGCAAAGGGGCATGCTGAAACTTCAGCCTCTTCAACTTCGTGGACTGTTGCCGCCGTCGCATCAGTTGACCGAGGACGATGCTCGGCGGCGATCACGGTATCAGAGGCCTGACGCTGCGATCCATAAATGCTTCGGTCTGTTTCTTGCGCAGAAACCTCTGAGAGGGCCACTGAATTTCCTGACGGGATCACGGTAACAGCCAGCTCCTCTTCAGACATGGCCACCTGCTCAACGGTCTCCTCGAGGTCAATCATTTCTTCTAGAATCACTTGAGTTTCCCCGAAGACTGCCATTTCTTCTTCTTTCATCACGCTCCTGGTAGTGATTGCAGGCCTGGCTTTTGATATTCTCGGTGAAGCGCAGCTTACTCGGCGCCAGCGCATCAGGCATCTTCCTATATTCACCTCCCAATCCCAAGGCACTGCACGCAGGAGCTGCCGATCACGTCCTCCTTCGCCCAGTACAATCTCAATGGTATGCCATCTGAATGCCTCCGCAACGAGCAGCATACCCAAGAAAAGCAATGTTAAGCCTGGCAAGTCTCGGTGCCAGCAGGCCACATTTACAAGGACAAGAGCCAGGTGTGCTTCCCAATCGCTCGCCACCCTGGGCAACACGGCCTGAAGCTGCACAGAAGATAGCACAGTAGCGATGATATTCTGGAAGCCACAAAGAAAGTCGTGCGAGCGGCCACCAGGACGGGCAAGAAGCGTCATCGAATGCATGGGTTTGCAGATTCTTTTTTCCGTACTCCGGTCCCGTGCTCGCGATCGACCTTCCCTAACGAACAGCATTTCCCCCATGCCTGCTTTCGTAGCAATTGCTCGTGCGGGCAAATGGACCGCTGGATGGTCGCTGAGAACCAAGACTATGTCTTTTTGGTGCCGCGAGTACGTCAGCCTGCTGGTCGCACCGTGCACAGCCTCGCGGGAAAGGATCACCTCTTCTCCATTTTGGTGCCGTATCATCATAAAAATGAAAGCGGGTGAGGTTGAGAGCAATTTATGTTTCTGAGATTCGATTTGCGGACCACATTGGACCATGACACCAGTTACGCCATTGTCCACAGGCGGCGAGGTAGATGAAGCTTTCGCGCCGTCCGAGCGGCAACGATGCCGTTCGCTGCGAGACTGACCGTGATAATGATACCTTGTGTCATTGTTTCCGTCAGTCATCCAATTGCGAACCAGGTCGTCTGTATTTAGCATCAGTGGTGGTGCGGCAAACGGACTAACGAAGGATGAGGTCTGCGCCTGCCCCATTCCTAAACAACCCTGTGCTTTCGATGAGGGTATGTTTGCATTTTGCGTTAAATAGGATATATAAGTGTTAAATGAAGCATTTTCCCGGAGAGTGTCATTAATTTCAAGGAAAGACTCGCGAAACACTGACTGACTGAAATTTAACCACGCATAGCTCGGATCGAGCCCACTGACCCATTTCCTATTTGTTCCTAAAGACGTGACTTCTTTCCCTCGTCTGCAGGATCTAAAAATTCATCTATAGAAATTTATATGCTGGCTGTCTGTAATGTCCTCAATGCAACGTCTTTCTACCCGCAGTGAGGCAGTTCGATAGCAACTAAATGCCGTGCGGCCGATGCCCGGGCGGGTTTAGACACCAGGAACTTCAAAGACGAAGTAGCGCCAGAGGGACCAAGTCCATCTGTCATGCGGCACGCAAAGCTAGCCGCCAATACATCGACACACGCTAGTTCTTATGCGTAGGGTGATGATAGAAGAAATGTGTTCAAGGATTTTTGAAGCTTTGACAGCTTTGGGGAGGGAAGGAAGTCATGTCAGCGACCTGGAACGCCCGCCAGGGTGGTATCGGGGGAGTCGCCAAGACGTGACTCGAAGCATCAGAAGCTTACGAGGAAGAATGACTATGCCGGGAGTTCTAGAGTCTAACGTCGAAAATAAACTACCCACATACTAGGAGAAGAGGAAGAGGTCGACTTTGATGGTACGGCTGCTACAGTTGTCGCTTTTGATAGTCCTTCTCGCCTCGGTCAGTTCCTCGCCTTGCAGCACCACTCCGGCAGCTTTTGTATACCATCGTATGCCGCGTGGAGCGGCATTGCGAGTCGTACAGAAAGATTTTTCAACTCACTTGACTATCCCACAATTATACCAAAAGTCTAATCTATGCATGGTAGCTTCTGGCGGAAAAAAATCTTCTCCTAGTGGCCGCGTGGCCATTGTGGGCGCAGGCATCTCGGGCCTGGCTTGTGCGAAGGAGCTGCAAGCTCACGGGATGGACGTTCTTCTTTTCGACACTGGCAGATTGCATCCTGGAGGGCGGTGCTCATCCAAAATGCTCAAAGTAGACGGTGGGAAAACTCAAGTGCTTTTTGACCACTCTGCTCAGTTCCTGAGTGCGCCGTCCTCCTATGTTTCCACCTCCCCGTCCTCCCCCTCTGACACCTGGAACAAGTGGGTATGCGAGATGGAGTGCGACGGCGTACTCCGCGAATGGGACAGCCAACGTATTGGAACCCTTTCCAGAGGCGGGGTCTTTTCGCCCCGCGCCACAGACTCAGGCGGCGTGCAGCCTCGCGCACTGATCGGAAGCGGTGGCATGCGGGCTATCCCGGCTTACATGGCAAGAAACCTCGAGATTGACAGGCCTAAATGGGTGTCAAAGGCCAGGCAGAACAAAGACGGCACATGGCGCCTCTGGCACTACCAAGAGGAACTGGATGACTTCGACTACCTTGTAGTCGCCCACAATGGGAAATGTGCGGCACGTTTGATGAAATCTGCAGGACCGGCACTGGCGCCCGTTGCCCGTCTCTTGGAGACCAAATTCGGCGCCAACCTCCGCGGAGGCTCGACTCCACGGTTCATGCAACTGTGTAGCTTGTACGTGCTCATGGTGGTGTTAGACGGTCCTGTGCCGCTGCCGACACCGAATTTGGAAGGCGCTTTTGTGGAAGGGGTGCCAGCTCTGTCCTGGGTGGCCGACCAAGGGGCAAAGCTCGGGCAGAACGTGGAGAAGGGCCCAGAAAACGAGGGCACAAGGAGGGCGTGGGTCATCGTCTCTTCCCCAACCTTTGCCGAAGAGCACAAGGTTCCCCAGGAGAATATTCCCATTGAGACAGCCGCAGAGGTCACCTCTCTCTTGTTACAGGCTTTTCGCCTGGCGTTGGGAAAGGAAGGGCGAGAATACGACGCGGCCTTCAAGGTCTCCACTTCCGCTTTACAGTTGTGGGGAGCCGGGAACCCGATCTCTGTGGCAGACGTGTCGGAGGAGGTACCCTTCATCTTCCAGGCAAGCACGGGGTGTGGAGTGTGTGGGGATTGGATGTTGGCCCCTTCGATACCCGCGGCAGCCAGGTCAGGAATAGCCCTGGCAAAGCATATCGCAGACCATCACAAGGCGAAAAAAAAATTGCACGAAGGGGGGTGGGTGGGTCAGATCTTGACGCAGGATATGAATGTGGGCTGTAAATTCAGGCCAGCGCAGGGAGCGAGACCTATCGGAGCCTTTGAGGGGGATAAACCGCCAACAGCCGCGTCCGTGTCGAGGAATCTACAGCGCGGAGGAGGTCATATGCGGGGTGGGAGAAGGGAGGGGCGAGGAGGACGTGGAGGTAAAGGGGGAAGAGGGGGTAGAGGGGAGGGGAACCACATCCCAGGCTGCTAAAAGCAATGTAATTAACTACCCCAGACACTAGAGGGTTAAACGGACGACAGAGATATGCTAAAATCTATATATTGCCATGTAGTGCCTGGTTCGTCTACCAGATCTTCCAGATCTTCTTTCCTTGAACTTAATTAGTTCTCCAGTCGAGCCAAAGCGACCATTGTAACATGCAAGCCCGCGGACCTGACTTTTGCGGAGATCTAAAGCGATCTTTTTTAAAATAATCTAACCAAATATTTCTGTATCTACTGAACAACGTGCGATTCCTGAGGCTATTCTTCACGAAAAGCAGGGCTACACCCGAGAATATGCAGTCTTTCTCTCTATTCGTGGCACTACGATTTGATGGTCTTTGCAAAGGATGAGACCATGAACAGTGGCACGCGTGCACTTACCATATTCCCCGAATTTGTTCCATGAAGAAACTGAACTCTTGTCAGACACCGAAGACATCAAAGTGGCGCTGCATAACGCCGTCGCTTCTCTCTTTTCAAGCGGTCTTAGCCGCCAAATGCGAATAGAATCCAACCAATGTCGTTTTCAAGTCAGCATAGGCCTTTTCCAAGGTATCATTGACGACCACATGCTCAAAATTTCCCTTCGCGAGGCCATACTCGATCTCCGCACGCGCCGCCCCCAGCCGTGTCTCAATGTCTTTCGCAGACTCCGTGCCCCGGCCTCGCAGCCTCGCCTCCAAATGCTCCACGGATGGCGGGGCGATGAACACGTAGTGGGGGTTCACGTCGGTTTCCTTTACCTTTATCACCCCTTGTACGTCGATGTCGAGCACACACACTTTGCCCGCGCGCTGGACTTGCCGCACGGCCTCAAGGCTCGTTCCGTACAAATTGGTGTGCACTCGGGCAAATTCCAGGAAACGCCCTTCCTCGATGGCCGCTTCCATGGCATCTCTTGAGGTAAAATTGTAGTGTACGCCTTCCACCTCTCCAGGTCGCGGTGCCCGTGTCGTGTGAGACACAGAGAAGCCGAAGTAGCCTCCAAACTCCTCAAACAGCATGTTCATCAGCGTCCCTTTCCCTACCCCCGATGGCCCACATATAACCAAAGGTCGCAAGAGTTCTTCTTTCGGGACCTTCACTCGTTGGCTGAAGTACTGCCGGGCGAAGGCATAAACATCCTCGGGCTCCTCCGCCAACACGGCGCTGAAGAAGGCTTGGAGGACAAGTCGGGCTTCCGGGTGTGCATCAATGTAACGAGGCCGTGTTTCTAACTCTTTGGGCCTGTTGTTGTACAGCATGTCCACGATCCCCTTCTTCGATTGCCCACTTGTGCCCATTGGCGTGTTCTCACTTGTCTCCCCCCTCACAGAGAGGATGTCGCTTACCCCAGGCGTAGCAGTTTGCGCCGTTTCCTCATTCTCTTCTTCCGTTTTGTGAGGCAACAAGCTGAAACTTTCCAGCTGGCCTTCAAGGCTGTTGCCGGGAGGACTGCCGGGATTCGGACTCCTCTCCATCCTGTCCTCCATCAGGGCAGTGGACGAGGCCATGTTTGACAAGTAGGAAGGTGAGCTCAAATGGTAAGAGACAACGTCTCTCACACAGTTCACCGTCAAGTGGGACGCCCAGGTCTCGCGTTCCGTCTAAAGTGAAAACAGTCTTTGTAGGGACGTGATGATGTAGGAGGCCCGGACCTGGTCCCAAAAAATGGGGAAGTCGCGGTTAGATCCCTCAGGAATTAAAGCAACTGCTTCATGATCGTTATTTAACCTCGGCACAATGCTAGAAGACCTGTGACTACATTGAAGTCACGGAGTAGAAAAGAAACAGAATCCCCCACGCGCACCTCATCCACACAGTGAGCAAGATGCGCGCGTGATAAGTGCGGTTTCGCTGGCATCGGGCGCTAAACCCAATATTTTGGTGGGATCGGTCATGGCTTTCTTTTCGGTGTGGTTTCGGTTCGACTTCAGCGAGGCGGAGGCCAGACCCCATCGGCGGCCACACGGCCAAGAGGGGCCAGGATAAAAACGTCCTTTGTTCGGTGTCAGGTGCTTCGCACACCAATCACGCTGTAGTCTACGCGCTAGCACTTTTTTTTGCTGTACGCGCATGCTGTAACCCATGAGCAGTCCTCCCTTTGCCCTGCCTCTGCCTCCTGTGGTCTCCCGTCTTACTTGATCTTCACTTGACCGTTCATGTCACACTTTCGCCTTCCCGCAACTTTAGGCCGATGAGTTTTGCTGGTTTTGGGACGGCAAGTCAGCCCCAACAAAATTCCCAAACGCCCAAGCCTTTCAGCTCTTTTGGAGCCCCTGCTCCTGCGTCCCTATTCGGCACGCCTGCCGCTGCTTCCGCCACCGGGGCTTTTGGATCAACAAACGCATTCGGAAGGTGAGGTGCAAAAAAAGCAAAACAAGACTGGAACAAGATGTAGGGTGTCATAAAGAAAGCATAACATCTTGTGTCACCGTTCCAGTTAGTTGCTTTTTTGTGAAGCATCCCGACGCTGATCCCTCATTCCTGTACACGTAACCTTAGTCAACCACAGCAGCAGCAGCAGCAACAGCAGCAGCAGCAACAACAACAACAACAGCAGCAGCAGCCTTCTTTATTTGGTGGTTTTGGCCTTAATGCATCGGGGACGACAACAGGAACCGCCTCGCGCCAACCCTTTGGAGCCTCTGCATATGGCAGTACTGGCAGTACTACAGCTGGCCTCTTTGGAACGCCCGCCGCGTCATCCAGTCCCTTTGGAATGACGGCAGGGACATCGGCACAAAAGCCTCCAACCCCTGGCTTTTTTGGTGGTACCAGTGGGTTTGGCGGCGGGGAAGGGGGATTTGGCGGGATGGGGGGCGTCGGACGACATCCCGGAGCTGGTCAGGGTCCCAACACTGTGGGCGCTGGAGCGATGGGAAGCATGGGCGGGATGCCATTCGCTGCCCCCACACCGCAACAGCAGGAGCAGCAGCGGCAATTGCAGCAGCGACAGTTCTGGGAGCAGGAGCTAAACATGCTTCGGGAGGCCTACCTGCCTCACGACCAGCCAGCGTCGCAAGCACTGCAGCAACAGCAACCGCAGCTTGGAATGTTCGCGTCTTCCCTTCAGCCGCAGCAGCAGCCTTCTCGGGTTGTTGACTACAAATTTGCCTTCCGCGTGACGGACACGAGCACGGGGGTGCCCAGAGAAGTCGAGTTGAGAGATCGAAGCGCAATCGAGGCCAAGCTGAAGGGCCAGCAGGAAGAGATGCGTCGAGTGCAAGAGCACGTGGAAAGGCTGGGAGGAGGGGTCAAAGCCTTGTATAGCCAGGCACGGGCTGCAAAAGAGAGGCTGGCGCGTTGTCGGGATGCGCACATGGAGCTCACCAACAGGTTCTTGGCGGTACTGCAGCGCCTGCAAGTCCTCCGCCAGGTGAACCGTCCCATTTCTCAGGAAGAAAAACAAACGAAAGACCGCTTGGAGAGCATGCTAGGACGACTGGAAGGTGCGATTCGGACTTTGAACGAAGTTGGCGGCGTGGTGGAGGAGGATGAACTCGATCGAAGGGAGGAGCCCCGGCAAGAGTTGACATGCGACCTGGCCCGCGAGGACGTTCACCTGTTGCAACAGGCGTTGGAAAAACAGCAAGGAGGGCTAGATTTCTTGACGACAGCCTTGGGCAGGGATTGTCAAGGGGTGGAGCTTCTCAAGGAGAAGCTAGACGAGGTCCGGGCAGGGAGGGGGGGGGTCGTGTAGGCACTTGGAGCGCTAAAGTTCGTAGAGGACTGCAAATCAACGATGACCACAACACAACCGACGCCGCCTCCCAACAATCATGTGCTGGCTGGGAAACCCCAATCCTCTTTTGTCGATGGCCGCGCACTGAACGAAGTTGAGGGCATTTGGGTGCTTCACGCTGCGTTATTTCTTTTGCCCGTCCTCCCGACTGTCGAGAAGACATGTAGTCACGGACTGATATTTCGGAATCTGTCGCCCTTTCATTTGTACTCAGAGGCTGACTTGGGACTAATTTTGACAGCACGTCTACAAAATACACATATTCAGAACACGGAGGGCCATTCCATTCCTTTCTACCCATTATTACATGAACCCTAAACACGTCCTGACGCTCCTTCCCATCTTTCTTCTGTTCATTCCTCCACTTCTTGCTCCTCTTCTCCCTCCTCCTCTCCCTCCTCGTCCTCCTCGTCTCCCTCCTCCCCCTCCTCCCCGCTGTTCAAACAAGTCGGGCACCGAATGAAGTACGCCTGCTTGGTGAAGTAACCCAACGCCTCCAGCGGTTTCCATCGACCCAAGGACTCGATGTTTTCATCTTCCAGGCAATCCTCGCAATAACTGCGCGGGCACTCCACGCAACGAAAGAGTAAGCCACCCGCCGCAGCCGTCGTACGGCGACACCCGTGACAGTTGTGGTGGGGGCAGACCATGATATTCGCGGGCCCTGCACCCTCCACTGCCTTCTTCGTGAAATTCGACAAACAGGACGTATGAAACACTTTGGGGCAATACCCGCATTTGAAATTTTGCCCTTTTTTGGACGGGTCCGCTATCAAGGCCTTCTGGCAGAGGAAACAACCTGATTCATGGTCCCAGTCGCGGCGCAGACGCCTCGGTCCGCTCGACGTGGTGTCTTCCTTCGACCCACCGGACCCTGTCGCCTCCGCGGCGGCATCCTTTTGCGACTGCAAGTACTCGTCCGCCAGCACGGGCACGGATCGTCCGTATCCCGAGCCACGTCCATCCACCATCACCAAACGCTGCTTCCTCTTTCTCACTCCCAGTTCCACCAGGTCCTGGCTCCCTCCACGCTTCCCATACGCGCCGCCAAAGTCTGGCTTGGCTTTCTCGTAGTTCACACCTTCCAGGTGCCGCACGTCTACTTCCTCCAAATCCCCCGTGGCCGCTTGCTGCCAGAAACCCGCCACCGCTTTCTCCTGATCCTCTGCATCCTCCTCCAGTGCCCCATTCCCATTCCCACCTTCGCTTTTTCCTCCAGCACCTGTCGACGACCCGTCTTTCAACCCCAAGAGCACGTCCAGTTCGTCATCAGTCAAATCGCCCTTGTTCGTGTCGAAAAGGGCCGTCACGCCCGTCCGAATCATCCGAGCCACTTCGTCCCGTGCCAACGCCGTATTCGAGCCCACTTTACCCATCTCCTCGACAGGATCCTCGTCCACGTTCTCCTCTCCGCCGCCCTCGTACGTGTCTTCATCCCCTGCCCCGTCGTCAGCCAAATCATCCAGGGTCGTATCTCCTTTCTCTCCTTCCTCGCGCTCCGCGACTATCTCGTTCAAGAACAATTTCTTGTGCGCACGACTCACCATCCGTTCCTCCACTGAGGCTCGCACCACCAGTCGATAGACGCGTACAGGCTTTGTTTGGCCGATGCGATGGGCGCGCTCCATCGCTTGCAAGTCCACCTGTGTTGTCAAGGGAAGAAATATAGAAGAAAAGCCCCGATAAATAATCGTGATAAGGAAAATAGCTTACCGAGTATATTCAAAAGCAACGAAATGATACAAAGAAGTAGACGTCCCTCCTTCACATCGGCATCCCATTCCAAAATCGTACCTGAGGATTCCAATCTGAGTCATACAACACCACAGTATCGGCCGAGGCCAAGTTAATCCCTACACCGCCTGCGCGGGTAGATATCAAAAATACGAATAGGTTGGACCCTGGAGCGTTGAAGCGACGCATATCCAAACGTCGTTGAACTCTGTTGGTACTTCCGTCCAACCGCACGTATTCGTGACCCCGCATTTGGCAATATTCTTCGAGAATATCAAGCATGGAAGTGAACTGAGAGAAGAGAAGGACGCGGTGGCCGTCCGCTTTCATCTTGGGAAGCATGCGATCCAAGACTTTCAATTTCCCAGAAGCTTCGACCATCTCTTCGCCAACAGTGTACCCGGAATCGGACATCAGGTACGGATGATTGCATACTTTGCGGAGTTGGAGGAGAATATTGAGAAGTTTCCGCCATTCCGGATCGGCCATCTCGTGTGCACCTCCGGCTCCTGTAGTTAGGACCTCATTTCGCACCCCTGTTAGCACCCGCTTATACCACGTACGCTGGTATTCGGACAGACCGCACACGACAGCCAACTCGGTTTTAGGAGGGAGAGTCATGGAGATTTGGTCTTTCCGACGACGCAGCATGAGGAGAGAGAGCAAGGCCCTCGCTTCCTTCATGCGCGCGACGTCCATGACGCCGCGTTGAGCATCGAAGCCCTCTTCGAACTTTTCGGCCGAGGCAGTGGTGAACACGTCGGGAAGAAGGTAATGGAAGAGGGCCCAAAGCTCGCGAAGGTTATTCTGACAAGGTGTGCCGGTCAGAATGATGCGGTAAAAGGCGGGCAGCTTCCGAAGGTTTTCGGAAAGCTGAGACTTCTCGTTCTTGAGGCGGTGGCCTTCGTCAACGATCAGGACACGCCAGAAAAACTTCCGTCGGAAGTAGGATATTTCGGAAGTGAGCATTTCGTACGTTGTCACCACCACATCGAACTCCCGGACGTCCGTCAGCTCTTCTTGCTTGATACGCGCTCGCTCCTGCTTGGGACCATGGAAACGAATGCATCGCATCGAGGGGCAGAAGCGTTCGATTTCACTCATCCAATTCGACATGACAGAGAGAGGAACCACGACCAAGTGGGGCCCTAAGATATGCAAATTGTCCTTCAAATACGCCAGGAAAGCAATACTCTGTAAAGTCTTGCCCAGTCCCATTTGATCCCCTAAGATGGCCGGTACGGCATTGCGGTATTGATGGACAAGCCAGCTCAGTCCTTGCACTTGATGCTCGTGTAATTTAGCCTGGATGGTCCGACTTGCCTCCACCAGCGGTACACCGTCCATCGGAGCGATGCGCGGCAGTGTAACGGGCAGTGGCGTGGAAGAAGCCACTGCTTCGACAGCGTTCCGAGATACGTACCCAGATGATGGGTCGCTTTCCCCCTCCGCTACAGCCTTATCTTTCCTGTCACTCGTTATATCGTCCGCCCTCTTGCTACTGTCCACCTCTTCCACGTCAGCCATTGTCGCCTCCTTGGCAGTCTCCTGAGTCTCATGAGCTTTTACGATAGATCCATCCTCTTTCCTATCAATTGCCGTCGTTGAATTTTCTTCCTTAATTTTTTGCGAGACATTGGCCTTCTGCTCCTCAACTCCAACTTCAGTTTTGCTAACTTCAGATTCCAATTGTTCTTTAAGTTTTGCCTCGGTGCGCCTTGCGTATTCCAAAGCCTCTTTTACAGGAGCCAGCAACGCCTCTGGTTGCGACTGTCCATCCTCTAGCAAAAATCCATATGCTCGTTGTGCGTCGGCCAGTGACGAAGCTTGTACTTTCTTGAGCGCGACTTTCAACCAGCGTTCTCGTTCCTTGAATATCGGATCCATCGTGGGGGGCTTCCGCTGAAGTACTGCCGGAGCCACGGGATTGGCTGCAGGCACTTGGTTACTTACGATGCGGAGTGCAATCGGAGCTGATTGCCCGTCAATACCTTTTGCTTGATACTGAAGACTTGAGTGTTGTTGGCCTTGTTGCGGTTGATGGGGTCGGTGCGATTGCTGCTGTTGTTGCTGTTGCAGCCTGGAAGCTGAGAGAGGAAGCGCAGAATGAGGCCTTGCTGTCGAAGAATTAGCAAAAGGGCCATTGGAATGGTTGACTAAACAAGAATTGCCGCCAGAGCCGTTGGGTAGAGAGAGAATCGCATTAACAGAGCTCGATGTGTGAGCTTTCTGGGAAGGCGGTGGATGGACTGAGTGAGAATACACCGTATGCTGACCTTGCTGTCGCTGCTGCTGCTGCTGCTGCTGTTGTTGTTGTTGTTGTTGTTGTGGTTGTTGTTGTGGTTGTTGTTGTTGTTGTTGTTGTTGTTGTCGTTGTTGTTGTTGTTGTCGGTGGAGAAACTGTTGATGTTGTTGTTGCTGCTGCTGCTGCTGTTGTTGTTGCTGTTGTTGTGGCGGTGGTGGTGGTGGTGGTTGTTGTTGTTGTTGTTGTTGCTGTTGCTGTGGTTGTTGTGGTTGTGGTGGTTGTTGTTGTTGTTGTTGTTGTTGTTGTTGTTGTTGTTGTTGATGATGATGGTGGTGGCGTGGTTGTGGTTGTTGTTGTGATTGTTGTGGTTGTTGTTGTGATTGTTGTGGTTGTTGTTGTTGTTGTTGTGGTGGTTGCTGTTGCAGAAGTTGCTGTTGCTGTTGCCTGTGATGTTGCTGTTGAAGGTCCTGGAGGGTCATCGACTGCGGAAAGGGATGGAACGAGGCGGGGGCAGGGGTTGGCGCTGGATGAAAGGTGGTGGGGGGCCGTCCCTGACCAGAAAGCATGCTGGCCAGTTCTGAGGTTTGAGTTTTAACCCCATTCGATGCTTGTGCTGGTTCTTGTTGGAGTAACTTGTGATGTTGCGAGGGCTGGACACGTCCCCTTTCGTCCTCACCGCTATGGGCTCGGTGCTGTTTTTGCTCCTCGAATTGCTGCAATGCTTTTCCACCGTGTGATGCAAGGGTTGAATACTGATGCTGCGGCTGATACTGGGATGCTTGTTGTGCGAGATGATTACGTGCCGTTTGGTGTGACTGGGCCTGGAGTTGCCGCTGCTGCTGCTGTTGCTCTTGCTGCTGCCGCTGCTGCCGCTGATGTTCCCGTTGCTTTTGCTGCTGCTGCAAGTGTTGTTGCAGCTGTAACTGCTGCTGCTGCCGCTGCTGTAGCAGTTGCCGTTGTTGTTGGTGCAGGAGTTGTTGTTGCTGTTGTTGTTGCTGCTGCTGTTGTTGGGTTGGTAAGTGTTGGTGTTGTTGTTGTTGTTGCAGTTGTTGCTGTCGATGAAGGTGGTAGTTCTGTTCTCGTAGCTTTTGATCTTCGTGAGAGTGTGAATTACTCGAGGCGGCATTCTGGTGCCATGGTCTTACAATGGTATCACTCGCGTAGCGGTCAATCAGGTCCTGCAGCTGCTGACAGGCTTTTTCGTCTTTTTCCACCCGCGTTTTTAGGCATCGACGGCAGGCTTCTGCATAGCGGCTCATCCAGCAGTAGTCTCGAAGAATACGCTGCGGCTGACCCGTGTGGGGGCATCGGTAGGCGATCACCACTTGGTTGTTTAAGGGTATTCTCTTCACCTCTGCATATTTCATTGTGTACCGCATCAGGGAATAACGGTGTGGTACAAAACGCCCATCCGACAAACGTAACGCCAAAACGTTTGCCTCTCTTTTCATCGGCTGATCCTTCGTAGCCGCTCCTTCCTCCCGCGGCTTCTCCAACCAATACAAGTGTCGCCATTCGATCAGATTCATCAAATCCTTCTCCGAATCCTTAGGCACCTGTGCCAGGCTTAGCTTGGACCCGGGCCATATAACGCGATGATTGACGAATGGTCCAGAATTGATCACGCAGTTCACAAGCATTCGGTCATCCATGTTTAAATTTCCGGAGGCGTCCATTTCCAAAGGCGGCATGACTGAGTTGCGATCCAGCGTTTTCCCGTTGATGCTCAGAGGGAGGCCCGCGTTCAACTCGGCGCGGGTCACCCAGCCCATTTGAAACATGACCTCTTGCAACTCCGGTCCTCCATCTAAAGGCAAGGGACGGGTGTCTAGGCCCGCCCCAGGCCCTTTCCCCTGTATTTCGTCAATTCCTGCCAGCATCGTGACATTCAGCTTGTGGGCGTGTTGCGGGGGCGGCTGCACGGGACCCTGGTGGTTCTGACCGATTTGCCGGGGCTGCGGGTGTTGTTGCAATCTCCAATTAGCAGCTCGCTCCGCCTGCTGCTCGGCCAGAGCCTGAGCTTGCGCTTGAGCCTGTGCCTGAGCTTGCGCTTCGTTGAAAGCCGCTTTTTCCGCTTGCACTTTTGCGTAGGCTTGCTTGATCTCCTCTTGATATGGCTCCGCCACCGCTTTGATCGTCTGCAGCCTCTCTTTCTCGATCTGTTGCACGTGCGACGCCTCCCGTTCCTTCCGCTCCTGTTCCAATCGATTCCGTCGATCCTCTTCCCGCTGTCGAGCAAGTTCTGCTTTTTTCGCCTCTTCCATTTGCTCCAGCTTGGAGAAGAAATTGCGTTGATCAGGAAGAAAGGCTTCCACGTACGGTCGAAATTTACTTAAATATGCGTTCCTTCGATCCTGTGCCATTTCCCATTCCCTCCGCACCGCTCGATTTTGCTCCATGGTCCGTTCGACTTCTGCCGAGTACCTACTCGGTATTGCGCTACGACGTCTCCCTCCACCTTCACCGCTGAAGAAATCGTGATAGCCCGGCGCCGTTGGCCCCCCGTAATATCCCGCCGCGCCTCCCATGAAACGTGCTTGATTCTGGGCATTTTTGGCCATCCTGGCCGCCTGTTGATCCCTTTCCATTCGCGCTTTGTCCCTGGCCTGCTGTACAAACATGCGTTGGTACTCGAGCTGCTTCTCCCGCTCCCGGAAGAGATAAGAGGGAGAGAACCGGAAGGAAGATTTGGTGTTGCGCTGGACGACGTCTTCCGCCTCTAGCTTGAGGATGGCTTTCTTGGTGAGAGTATTGAATGAGGCTTTCTGCTTGCTGGCCGCTTCCGCGTTGTGCTTGCAAATCCACTTGCGAATCGCCACCAGGGAGGCCCCGTCTCGCCCGTGCAGCTCCTTAAGTGCCTCGATGATCAGATCTGCATAGGTTGCCTTCCCCGTAATCTTCGTTTTGGGCAGGTTTTTGATGAGGTTCAAGGTTGAAGCCCCTTGAGGCATCAACGGGGGAGGGCCTCCCGAGGCCACAGAGGCAGAGGACGAGGGTGGGGGGGCAGGGGCCTTGGTGGCACCGCTGACGGCGCTCCTCGTGGCGCCCGCACCTCCGTTCGCCATTCTCTCGCGTTCTCGAGTAATGCGGCGGGTCGGGACATCGGCAATCAACCAGGGGTCCTCGAGCTTCTCGTCAAAGACCTGAGGAATGGGGGACAGATAAATAATAAGCCATGGATTGAGTAAAGCAAAACTCATCAATTCGAGTGCGGCATGCCGTCGCTCTTGGGAAAGGTGGAGGACGAAGCTCAATGGGCACAGCTTGGTAGTAAGGATCAGAGCCTTGCGGGAAAGGGGCGTAAAAACCCACTCAATCGCAGCTCTCAACGCTGAAAGCTACTAGGGATGCACGTCCTGCAGGTCTCTGTCTCCTTACCTCGGACTGCTTCCCTGAGGCTTGCGGCTGCGCGTCATCATCGTATACGACCTGGAACACGTCTTCGTCCTCTTTGTAACCCACCACCTGCCCGGGGTAAAAATGCCCGCCTTAAGAGGAATGGTGCATGGGGAGGGATGGGGGTGAGCGCTGCCCTCCAAAGTTTCCTCGTCTTTTTGACAGCACACTCCGCGTAATTGTGCCGTAGCATTTTGCTGCCCTTCCGCTCTTTTAAAAAAAAACTCTCAGATGCACGTTCGCGTGGGCACGTATTTGTGAGACATGGCAGTCATCAGATTCCTTCTTGCGGGCAGACACCGGCCTGGCTGCTTCACATTACCTTCATCATCTTCCCACCATACTTTGATCTTCTGGCCCACCAACTGCTGTGTTCGTTCTGTTGCCGTGCCTTCTCGCCATGCCATGGCGATGTACCTGTGAGGGTGGGTAAGAACGGGGAGGTGTGGAGTCGGACGGTGCCATGATAAGTCGTCCTGGGCAAGAGAATACGCAAGGACATCAAGAAGCGCGGGGCAGTATGCGAATGATGACATTGGGATTGAAAATATCTTGTTTGGTAGACAACGAGCGTCGTGTCCGGTTTTCCGCATACCAGGAGGGCAAGTCATCTGATTTGGCGCCCGGTGGGCTTTTCGTTCTTCGCCTGGGTACGCGCAGGGGGCGGGGCGAACACGAAAAAGACTTGAGGAGGGAAAGGGCACATCACCGGGGAATTTACATGGCAAACCGTCCCGCCGCGACCACGCCCGGCGACACAATCGCTTCTGTGACTATCCTTCTATCTATTTCCGTCGTTTGATCCAGGCTTTTTGGATGGCCGTGGACGTATTGGTCGAGACAGGGAAGGACCAGGCAGGGGGCGGGCCG
>Ga0209925_1000560_pt1 | contig 18957 bp, 22 predicted proteins | sample SalPonR2_A_D1_MG_FD_185702 | JGI IMG/M metagenome (GOLD analysis project Ga0209925, IMG submission 185702) | Salt pond soil microbial communities from South San Francisco under conditions of wetland restoration - Salt Pond MetaG R2_A_D1_MG... ...
GGTGGATGGGCATACGGCGGACGTGACGGATCTCGCAAGGATGCGACAGAAGTGGCGGTAGAGGAGGACGTGAAGGTGGTTGCGGTCGAGGAGGGAGACAAGGCCCCGCTGTCTCGTGGATGGGCATACGGCGGACGTGACGGATCTCGCAAGGATGCGACAGATGTGGTGGTAGAGGAGGACGTGAAGGTGGTTGCGGTCGAGGAAGGAGACAAGGCCCCGCTGTCTCGTGGATGGGCATACGGGGGTCGGGACGGATCTCGTAAGGACGTGAGAACATCTGTTGAGGAATCACCTTAATAATTCAGACCTACTGTGACTGAAAAATTACATGAAAGAGTATTAAGTCATTCTTAAGGAACCGTTATATGACTATTTAAGATAAACGGGAAACGACGCGGTACTCATTAAGAAAAAGTTGGACAGATGCGGTGACTAGTTTTTGAAAATGAAAGTTAGCAAAGGTGATGAGTGTCCATTCATCTTGCAAGTCCTTGACAAGCGTTACCGTCCCGTCTTATTGCATGTCATCCGGCGTGGAACATATGTACAAAAAGACATAGACTCAGTCATGGCAAAGCCCCGCTCAGGGATCGAGGATTTTCCATGAAGGGGGCTGAGAAGGATGCACAAAAGAAGTTTGATTTCTGTGACACGTAGCATGCACAATCGGTAGTGGTGGGGTGTCTTTACACAAGTTACACCTGTGCGCGTCAACGCTTTCTTGCGCGTGATTTTTCAAGAATAACACGGGACAGAAAAGTGACAAAAAAGATTGGTGTGATATTTTTCATTACGTATTCCTTCCTTGCCTTTGTTGCAGTTGTACGTCTACCTTACTCGCAGTTCCACTTTCTTATAGATCACGCGTTCAATGCCTTGTTGTGCGCCAGTATTGTCTCTTTCCTCTCCACCGTCTCATTGCAGGGTGGAAGATGGGGTTGTCTTGGAGTTCAGTTTGCCTCTCGCACTTGTAATCAATACGCTTTCTGGCTTTCTTTTCACTCTGCACGGCCTTTGTTGGCCATCTCCCTCACTGCTGTTTGCACTCTCCCTTTTGAATTCTGTTACGGTCTCTTCACATTTCATTTCAGTTATTTCTTTTGCCGTAAGCACGTCTTCTTACCCATACCCCATCTCATTCTGTGTATCGATTTCCTCCCTTTAAAAAACCAACGAGCCATTTAAAAAGCGAATATCCACCACTTAAGCTTGCACAATAAAAATGAAGTGTGCCCACCCGCATACGTGGATCTGCGTATCTCACTGCTCTCCCTCTCCAAAGGCCCATCCGCGGCCCACAGGTGTTTTAATCTTTTGTTCTTCCGGAGGCACCACGGCTGCTGCTTCACTAGTAACCGTGGCCGATTTTCTTCCCTCCCCATACGCCCATCCACGCCCCACGGGGGTCGTCACCTTATCTCCTTTCTCCGTCGGTTCCACCACAGACATGGAAGGTGAAACCATGGGCCACTGACGGCCAACAAGTGCGGCGCGTTTTCCTTCCACCGTCTCGACGGAGGCGTCGTCCTTTTCAGCGCCTGTAAGTGCCGGATCGTGACCTTGAAGCCCGTCAATGTTGTCATTCTTGCCACTACGCAATGCTAGTGGGTCTGCTGCGAGTACATTAGCACTATCAGCTCGACTTTTCTGCGTTGGAAAGGCCATCTTCTCATTTTTTTCAAAAAATGCTGCTGTTTCTATTTCATTTTCATTTTTTCTGCCCTCTCCATACGCCCATCCATGGCCAACAGGAGTGCTTTCCTTATCAGGCCCTGTGGACACCGAAGGAAGCTGCTGATTCCAAGATCGTAAGCTACTGCTTTCATCTGCACATAATGTGCGGGCGAATGAAATTCCATGCAGACGAAATTGAACGTCAACGTACGAACAAGGCTGAAGTTAGTTTCTAGACGGGCTTCAACGCTCTACCATGCGATAATGTGCGTACATTCTAATTTAACATCGACGAACCTTTTGCGTCGCTTAACACTGCCACGCGTAGACGCTGTGCATGACCATACCGGAATAAAATGAGAAGGAACGCTGCTAGACCTAGAGTACGTGATCTGTCTAAGCAGCGCATTTCAATCCTCACGCGGCTCGGAGGGAAAATCGAAAACTTCAGATATTTCAGCTATTAAATATGTAAGGTTAGGCAAGATTTTAAGGCAGTGTAGAGAAGAGCTACGTAAAATAGGAGAAACAAAAGAATAAGGATGCCTTCATTAAGACGAAAGAACAACTGCAATCGAACCTTAAAAAGCTCGCCCAAAATTACACACTTGGAGCAAGCCCTTATGGTCCGTGCTATACAGAGAGTGCGTAAAATACAACGTTGAGTCTGATGCATACTTGTCTCAACATAGCAGCATAACAAGGACGAAGTGCTATGAAAGGGCAACTTCAAGAGAAGCAACGCTTCTGAGGCTCGGTATTTTCATGACACCTCGGCAAAACTACGACAAATAATTATCAACTCCATCACATATATTACTGAGCTGGATCTAGAATGTACGGCAGCTTTAAAAAAACGAAATCCCGCTATAAAATTGACGCACTCCTGAAGTAGCATTCCTGGAATCCACTTTTGAAGATAAGACTTAGTGTACACCACCTGTTCCTACTTCAACTTTGCGGGCAAAGATTTTCCTATTTTGAAATGTCGTCCAATTTTACCCGAGCCGTTTGTTTTTAAAATTCCTCGACAGGTTCCGTCAGCCCTGTCCGTCCTTCCGCTTGTCCAGAGAAAGGCTGAACTATTGCAATATAAAAAATATCTTCACTATATGCTCTACTTTGCGATATTCAATTGGCGAGATTTTTTCATCCCATAGCCAAAGAAGATTCAGTTTCCTCTTTTTCCTTCAACACGACGTTACCTCCTCTAAAGAGCATGACATCAGTCGTCGTAAATACTATTACTTTGAAATAGCAGTCTCTAGAAAGCCCACATTCGATCATATAGCCTAAATTACATGTCTGAGGTCTGATCTCTATCTGTTCCCTCAATTTTGTTACCTTCCAGCTTCATGTTTCCCTTGTCATACGCCTTTTATGCTTCCTTTCTGTCGAAACCTTTCAAAATTCCCTTTCAACTTCACTCCATGGCCAGGAGGCGGAATAATTATGCGTTAAGTAGTCCAATCATAGTCTATTGGAATGTCACTTTCATATTTTTTGACCATTTTTGAAGCTCCTTTCGTGTCCCAGCGGTGTCGCTACCTTGCCTTCTTCTGATGCGGCAACCGCCATCGTAGCTTCGCTCTCGTTCTTCATACCTGCGCTTTCTTGTGTTCGTCTGTCTATAGGCGGCTCTGCGCTTTTCTCAATGTCCAGAGGCGTAAAGCTACTGCTTTCTACGTTTTTTCCGTCTCTCTTTCCCCTGAAAGCCCATTCGCGCCCTACTGAGATTAAAGGTTTGCTATTCTCAGTTGATGCTGCTGTAGCTTTCAGAGAGTCCTTTGAAGTCTGTTCATTTATTGCTAGGGTAGTGGGAATATCATTGCTCTCCTCAGCTGCCTGAGGGCTGATTGCGGCATCGTCTCTAATTCCTTCATTCAAGGAGTGATGGCCAAGAGGGGTACTGCCCTTCTTGTCTTTCCCGTCCTCCCGCGTCATTAGGCCTTTATTCTCTCCTACAATTTGCCAATAAGCGGCGGCGGAAGGCTCACCAATGATCTTTTCGTCCTCCGACTCATGCTCCAAGGCAGAGGCAAGCTGACGTTTTCGTAGAAGTCGATCCTGATCGTCCTGTGAGCTCTTGTCAGCTGTGCCTTTATCTACAGGCATGGTGCAAAGGAAAGAAGAGGATAATTTATTTAATCTCACTATAAAAATTTACTTGAGAAGAAAATTGGTAAAAACAAGGTTAAGGAATCGTTTCCCTCTTGATAATGTAGGCATCAAAAGGATGGCTGCAGTGCTAAAAATTACCCTAATCTTACCGTAAACATTGCCAATACGAATTGTGCGTGCATATACTTGATTGAAAAGTAGTAACGTGCATAAGAATGCAAATGTGATTGTCGCAATGTCGGAACGCATTTTCTTCAGGATGCTTATGTCAGTGGACGTTTTTCATACCGGGTTTCCTTGTGTACTATGGTGTGATTTTCCGGGCAGGTGAGTTCACAAGCTCTTCATACTTAATGTATGAGATTCTATCATGTACGCCTTCTGGTTTTACAGGATCTAGCCCGCATGAAAATAATCAGGTGCTCGAGTAAGAGCAACACGGGAAGGCGAGAACAGGTAAACTATTTGTTATAAGGCAAAAATATACATGATGAGTCATACCTGCTTTCCTAGCATCATATTTATTACCAATTCAAGTAAATTGAAATCTTATGCTGACCAAAAATTCGCCGCAGAGTGATTTTTAAAACAAAAAACATGCGTGCTGGATACTGGGAAATAGTCAATCATCTCGCGGGACGCATGGATCATATGGAGCATGCGCTGACGTCATTCCGTGGTCGAGCTCCTGCCTCGTCAGCAGAGTGCAGGCCTTGTCAGCATTAAAAGTGTACCATAAGCAAACATATAACGTAGTCATTTCATTTTTTTCCCATCTTTAGGTATCACCTCGGCCTCAGTGAGAGGGTAAGGGTCCTACCAAAGGAGAGAGGAGGACGCGCCCGCTATGGTTGAACCATTTGGTGATAAAACACTCTTCCTGTCCTAGTCATCGAGCTCGATGAGACGTTACGTGTATGACCGTACTGAAGCTCGGAAAGGAATGTGAGTTCCCATACGACAAATCTGTCATATGAGCTTTTTGATTTTTTCTGTACTGTATCGTCCCAATGTACTTTGTCGGAGTCCTTCCATCCCCGGAAACTCTCCAGTACAAGTCATATGATATTTTCTTTGGCACGGTAGACAACGTATGTGCGTCCTTCTAGACGTGAAAATTACGCCACTTTGTAAAGAAGGAAGATTTTCTACATTTTTCAGCACCACATACAGCTAATTGGTGGTTCAGTCCTTCCTGTGTTTTCATTTCGTATTCCATTTTGAGGGTTGAGGTCACGTCAAAGTCGTCTTGATCACATTACCTCATTTTAAAAAAAATTGCGCGTTTGACTTCGTATAGAATTTGGAACTCCGAGTAAAAACATCAAACCTTACATCTTCCCTTTTCAAAATGTTTCCCTCTCAAAAGTTTTTTCTTACTTCGTGGTGTAGCGTAAGATCTTAAATCCAGCTGTACAAGAAAACAGGGCGCCTTTGACATGCGAACCAGTACGCAAGATAAAGTGCTTCGAAAGAGGGCGGGGGAGAATTAAGACGTCGGAGCCATCAATTCAGGCAGCATGCCTTACTGATCAAAAAGATCCCAATATATGCTTTTGTTCTATGGTGACTCGTGTATACGTTCAATTAGGGGACTTTGTGTCTATTGTCCTATGCTTCTATCTGTGGCCAGAGCTTCTTTACATTTCAGCTCTCTCATTTTTGTCATCGAATTCAACAGTGGTCAGGTAGCGTTTCCAGACTTCCTCGTCCATTCTTCTCTCCTCTTGCCATGGCCATTAAATTCGACAACTCGCCAGTCTTAGCACACATGCTGTAAAATAAGCCTGACGGTCCTTTTGCCAAAAGCGCGGCGGGGGAATCGTACTCGGCGCAAATACCTGCGTCCAGCACCAGGACTCGATCGTAAGTCACAATTGTCGCGAGTCGATGGGCCACGCATACGACCGTGCACCCCTTGCACTGGTCGAGCAAAGTCTCTTGCAGCAAGTTGTCGGTGACCGCGTCCACGTTAGCGGAGGCCTCGTCCAGAAACAAAACGCCTCGCTTCCTGAGCAAAGCGCGCGCCAAACACACGAGTTGCCGCTCCCCCACGCTTAGATTCTCCCCGTTCTCCGTGACGGGCATAGCCAATACACCGCTTTCAGCTCCTTTAATGTTGTCTTGACCGCTCTTCCGCTCCAGCGCCTCCCAGAAATGTGCGCGACGAAGAGAATCGCACATTGCTGCATCTGTATACTCGTTAAAAGGGTCCAGGTTGCTGCGGATAGTACCGCGGAAGAGCGTGGGCTACGAGGGGCAGGCCATAGGAAAGGGATGTAGAAAAAGAATCAGAAGACCCTCATGACACAGTTTCAGGGACAGAGCATCAGATTTAAAAAGTCGGTAGATGCTGTTCCCATCAATATTAAGCCTCTAGTCAGTCTCTTATGATAGACACACTTCAAAAACGGCATGCACGGGGGATTATAGAGCAGAACACCACACGAACACTTGTACCACGAATGAACACTAGTACTCCGTGCCTTATTCGTTCAAGGTTTCAGTCTCACCTCCTGTGGAACAATCGCCAGACGCCCTCTCAAATCCTTCAAACCCAAATGCCGCGTGTTCACCCCGTCGATTACGACTTCGCTTCCTTCTGCCGGCTCCACCAGTCTGTAAAATGCTGCCAAAAGGGAGGATTTCCCCGCCCCCGTCCTTCCTACTACGCCAACACGAGTGCCGGGAGGGATGTGAAAGCTGAGAGACCGCAACACAGGAGCAGTCGGGGCGGAGGGATAAGCAAGAGTCAAGCATCGTACGGAGATCTCCCCCTGCGAAGGCCAAGAGGGCGGGGGGGTTCCAGAACCAGGCAGAACAGGGGGGGCTTCTTGCTCGAGATGACAGTAGGCATCTGTGCGCTCCACCGCGTTCATGTTCATCTCTGGTGCAATAAGAGTCAGACAGGAAGGGGGATTAGTAGATAGGAACACAGGGGATGTTGGGGCGGCTTCAGGGGAAGAATTGTTATGTATATTCATTTCATAAACTTCGGAAAAGCGGTTAAGAGGTAGCATGCGGATAGAAGATTTAAGGAATTTATATGCAGATTAATCAAATTTCCATCAATAATAGAAAAACAACTCACGGACATAATTCCTCCATGCCCCTTCCCTCTTACGCACCCATTTCTGCCTGATCTCGGATCAACCAGTTCAAAGCGGAAGAGAACTGCATGGCATAGAGCAGGACTAATCCAGCCTCCGCACTCGAAACGGATGTGGAGGAGGGGGAAGAGGAGGAGGTTGGGAGGGAGGCAAGAATGTAGATGCCCACCATCCCGGTGACAGTGGCCCCCAGGAGCTGTAGTCGGACGGCGAGCCAGCGATTTGACGTCCAGAGGAAGAAGTTCACGCGCCCGTAGGCATCGACCTGGAGGGACAGGCAGACCGGATAGAGGGAAGGAGTAGAGGTAAGGAAAAAAGTGAGGGAAGCGACGCATCGAGGGCGGTGGAAGGGAGGAAAGAGGAAAAAGACGAGGAGGATAATGCTGGAAAGGAACAGGACGAAGAGAAAAGTAGGCGATTAGGATGACGCACCTTGTCGTGGTTCTCGTCCACAAAGCGATCTTGGGCTCCGTAAGCACGAATGGTGATGACGCCTGAGACAGTCTCCGCGAAATGGCTGTAAATGGGCGAGCGACTCGAGAGTAGGGATGGGGAAGGGAAATAAAAAGGGAAAGGAAGACAAAGACGGCGAGGTAAGAAGAAAAAGTATGCTTCCATGCCACACAATCCACTCCAGCGCATTTTTTGGGGTCGAACGGTCCCTCCCTGAAATCTCCCTTGCGCCCTCTTGACTACCGTGCTATCTTTCTTAAAAGGCACTGCCCTGTCTCTTACCTGTTGCTTTCCAATCGCTTCATGGCACGGGACGACCTAAGATACATGCGCGCAACAACGCCGGCCACAAGGAGAAGAGGGGCGAGTCCCAAGAGGAGAACGGGAAGCTGGTAGGCGATGACTGCGACAACGGCGACGGCGTTCAAGGAGCACTCTACAAAGGAAGCTGAGAGAGATAAATGAGAGGAAGGAAGAGAAGGAGCGGAGGGGGAACATTGTAAGAGAAGACGGCAGGTGAGTTAGACAGGAGCAGTCAATCTGCTTACACGACGCGTCCTCCGCCTTCATTACTCTCTTGCTCCTTACTTCCTGCTTTCGACCCTCCTCTCCGCATTGCCTACCTAGAGAGTCCATCAAATTCTTGTCTATCGTTTCCACATCGCTGGAGAACCGGTTCAGAACCTGGCCGGGTCAGATGGTGGTGGTGGTAATGATGGGGTGAATAGTGGATCAGATTGACGCACAGCCCATGGCCGGGATATTGAAAGAATGGCAGATGCTTATTAAGAGTAATAAGAGGAGAACCATGTCATGCATGCGCGTCTCTGTTATCTGTCACTGTTTCAACGAGAAACGGACGATACAGAGCTTCAGAACACGTCTTTCAACACTCCCTTCCCTTCACTCTCCTCTCACGTCCTACAAAAAAGGCCCCACCATGCTTGTCACCCCTCAAGTGCCACGCTGGTCTTCCTTACGCTCTCTATACTTCCCTCCTTCTTTTCTTCCCACTACCCCTCTTCCCCCTCCCCTGCCCTTACCCTTCCAATAGGCGTCCTGTCGAACCAGTGAAGCGGCGCTCGAAGCACTCGGGCTGCCATGGCGGCGTGGATTTTAAGAGAAGCTCGTAGACTCGCCCACGCCTGCAGCGAGATCCGAAGAAGGATGAGGGTGGTGTTGCCGAGGGAGATGAGGAGGAAGGGGAGGGCGTACTGCAAGGTGGAGGGGGAGGAGGCGGAGGCGGCCAGCCGGTCCACCCACTGACCCAGGCTCCGGTTTTGAAGGAAGCGCAAGAGCTCCACACCCAGATAGAGGGCAAAGAGGAAGAAGCCGGGAAGGAGGCCACCCATGGCCGAGAAGTAAGCAAGGTAGGTCGTCCACTTGAGCGCTCCTTCTTCGCGCTCCTCCTCTAAGACCAACACGCCCTCCGTCCCGCTCTCTTTCCCTTCCTGTACTCCCTCCCCTTGCCCCTTTGCTACGGCCAAGCGCTCTTTCTTCACGCCTACTTTCGGTTTCTGACTCTCCCCGCGCTCCACCGTTGCTTTCAACTGAACATCTCCCCCTTCCTCCCCACTCCCTTCCGCCCAGATCTGAGACGCCTTCCCAGGATTTGATACCAAGGCCCCTCTCCCGCTGCCGTTTTGGTCCACGCTTAATCCCTCCTTCCCAAGTTTCTCTTTTCCCATCTCTAACTCTTCCTCTCTCCATCCCTCATCGTCCTCATCATCCTCCTCCCTGCGATCCTCCTTCTCGTCCATTACCCCGTACCTTGCCAGTAGCTCTCTCCCTCCCTCCTTCCCTCCCTCCTTACAGACTTCTTCCCTCTTTCCTTGCGCTGCCACTCGACCATCCTTGGTCAAGATGACGATGTAATCCGCGAAAGGGAGGGTCGAGCTGACCTGAGAGAGGGAGTAGGGTCAAAGAAGGACCAGAAGGGAAGGGAGAGAGGTTGAGAGGACCCGGTCAGACCCGCAACACTGAGGCAGGCCCACCCCGACATGACCCCCTCACTGGAGTAGACACCAAAAGATATCAACACAGGTAGCGGACGACAGTTGCGAAGGAGGGACGGAGGAACAGAGGACGGAGGGGGGTTTGGGGGATCTAAAAATCATGGGAGGAGGCGAAAGAGCAGTACCTGATGGGTAACCAAAACACGGGTACGACCCGCCATCACTGCCTTCGGCCCAGCGAGACATTGGTGGAGAATATGCTCCCCCACATGGGCATCCACAGCTATAAGGACGATGAAGGGAGGGAAAGAGGGAGAAAGGGTAGGGAAAAGCGAGTTTTCAGCAGAGGGGATACAATGTGCAGGAAGACAAATGGAACAGGAGGCTACTAGGAAGGAGGCATGGAGATAAAAAGCCGAGAAAAAGGTTCTAAAAAAGTGAGAAATGGATCTCACCTGACAAGACATCGTCCAACAGTATGATATCAGCCGTTCCCTGAAGCGCAGCGTATGCAGCTCGGGCGAGATTGACTCGCTGTTGTTGGCCTCCGCTCAGATTGACACCCCTCTCTCCGATCTCTGTAGCGTCGCCTTAAAGGGAGGCAGGGAAGGCAGAAGGAAAAAGACGAGAGAGAAGCTAAGATGACGGAGAAGACAAACGAAGGAGAAGAGCAAAGAGGGAGGCGGCTGACTGGATCAAAGAGAGAAGGAGTCATAACACAAGCAAGCACCTTCCCAATCCCAATTCTAGTCGGAAAGGGGGCTCGACAAATTCGGTGCACTGCATTTTCAACCCAACTTAAAAAGCCTCGACGTTCTATGGTTCAATGATTAAACAACACAAAAGGTATCACTGACCTGCAGGCCATCCCTCTATGTCCCTGCAAAGAGCACAGGCGTCAATAGCGCGCTCATAGTCAGTCGCGTGGAAAGGGAGGCCGAACAGGATATTTTCTTTCACTGTCGCGTTCCGGATCCAGGCTGTCGAGATAGGGGCGAGAAAAGAAGGGAATAATTAGAGAGAAAGTCCAGTAAAAAAAGAAAAAAAGAGTAAGGGAAGAGGCATGGAAATTTGTTTACAATAAAAGAGGAAGGCGAAGAGGGGGAAAAGAGGGTGCAGAGTAAAGAGGGGGGGAAGGAAAACATGAGAGCAATTAAATATATGCCACAGGTAGTACGAGAAAAGCGAACTTCAAGGAGTCAGAGGGCGAGGAGTGATCGGTCACTTCAAATAAGAGAGATCCAAGAAAGGATCAGGGAAAGTGGCATAAAAGGAATTGCAAGGAGAAAATGATCACGGAGTACGATCCTCACCTTTCTGCGCAACATAAGCCACTTGTCCTTGAAGGGAAGCCCGGCCCGAGAGCCGAGGGATCTCCCCCAGCAGGGAAAGGAGAAGAGAGGTCTTCCCCCCCCCCGTTGGACCGTACACGCAGAGCAAGTTGCCAGGAGGGACAGAGAGAGTCACGTCTTGAGAGAGGGAGTGATGACGGAGGCGAGGGTGTAAACGTTAGGCTTAGGGTTGTCGGGTAATTTGATTTCGGACATTTCGGGGTCTGGATGGTTTGGTTCGCCGATAAGTAAAGGGGTTCCAGGGGGAGGAAGGAGGGAGGGAGGAAACAGAAGGCTCGGTGGAGGAAATAAGAAGGAGAACTCCATACCTTGAAGCGTTGGGGCTGTTGGAACCCTGTCCTCCCTCTTTTCATGCTCCTTCATCGACTGCGGACTTCCCCATTTAAACGAAGCGTGATCGATAGCAATAGCCCCACGAGGAAGGGCAGACGAGACGGCGGAGGACGAAGGAGAAGCAGGGAGCGGAGAAGGTGGGGGTGCCACCTCTGGCCGTGTCAAGAAAGTCTCAATGCGGTCAAAGGAAACGAGAGCTTTGTTGCAATAGTTGATGAAATCGGGAAGTACCACCTGATCACGGAGAATTGGAGGGCGTTGAGGAGAACATTTCTATGGGTTACGCATGTGCAGCAAAGAGAATGCATGAATCCTGATGCGCACTATTACGGTAAAGGCCATACGAAACGGGAGAAAAGGAAGAGAATGCATGAATCCTGACGCGCACTATTACGGTAAAGGCCACATGAAACGGGAGAAAAGGGTTCTCCTACCATACACTTCGAGTGCCAGCCAAGGTACACGTGCAAGAGAAGGCCTAGTGAGGATTGAGGGACAACACCACCAGAGAGGTCGTCTCAAAATAGACTCTTCACTCCAAGAACAAGAACCACGATGAAACCGACACTTCAAAACTGGCATCAAACAGCACTGTACCAGTGGAAACCGAAGCAGATCAAAGAGGGACAAGGCGGAGAAGCCATCGCTGCTGGTGAGGGGCCGGCCGAGAACGAGGGTATGGAAAATGAAAGTGAAGAGGGCAACCAGAGTTGGAGTAGCGTCCTTTCATAGTGGGAGGAAGCAGGAAAGGTAATGGCGATTTGAGCATGGTGACACTGGTACGTTGATGACATTGAATATACAGCAATGTGGGGGCAAACAATCGGCGGCGGAGGTAAGCAGCGTGGCACACGGAAAAAACCATGTTGTTCGAGTCTCTCCTTCCTCTCTCCACCCGAAACCCTCACCCAAGTGACGATGATGACTGCCCGGGTGTAAACGAAACACCGTAGCTCCCTCACTTCGTCCTCGCGGGCTCTTGTCACCCGCCGGAAGAATTCGTCCTCCCACGCACACATCTTCAGAATGCGCATGCCTGCGAGGTAGAGGACACGTTCAAAAGAAGTCCCCAGAGAGAGCAAGTCAGCACTCGGAAATATGTCCGGTCCTTCGTCTTTGCGCAGCTTACAGCCATCCAATCCCCCCCTTGCCTCATCCCGGATCTTTTTCGGTCCTTTCCGCGCTCCTCAAGAAGACCTTCCTCCAACATGCCATGGCACCCAAAAAGCGATCGACGCATACTTCCCGTGTCCCTCCTCTCCCCTCTCTCGCTCACCTTGCAAGATCTCGTTCATGACAGACATACGGGCGTCTTTCTTCCCCATCATTCGAGTCTGATAGACCTGGATTCGCTGGGAGGCCCAAGCGGTTATAGGAAGGCTGATATGAAGGGAGGGAGGGAGGGAGGGAGGGGGAGAGGGAAAGATAAGGAGGTAGAGAGAGTGCAATAAGTAAATACAAAAGGTGAGAGAAACAAGTTGACGAGAAACCCAAGGAGATTGACAGGGGAAGGAAAGATCATGCATGAAAACAGCGCAACGAAAGACGCGTAGGACCCGCCACACACCTGATGACCATAAACCCCAGGCCCGCAAAGGCGGAAGCTCCCAGAACATTGAAAAGCAAGGCTACCGAGACGACAATCTGCAGGATTGTTGACCAGAGGAAATGAATGTAGCCGACGGCCTCCACGCTTGGGAGATATGAGAAAGGGAACGGGAGGAAAGGAGGCCCGTCAGAGCATCTTGATGAGAGATGTCCTGCTCTCTGCCCCTTCCTCTCTCCCCTTGTATCTTCCCCTACATTCTCTTCGCTGCAACTACAGCAGTGTCTCACTCTGTAAAGATTTAGCTTCATGTTCCTATCTTCGTCCCATTCTCTCCCTCCCTTCCACTATTTCTTCCTCCTGGCCTGTCTCATATTACTAATGCACAACCCTGTGTGCTTCGCTCTGGTACAGCCGACAAGAAGCCCATCCCTTGTCCTTCCTCTTTTCTCCTCGTCCTTTACCTGTTGGCATCCACGCTGCACAAATTAGTAAGTTCCCCGACCGAATAGCTGCTCGCCGAGAGGTTGAGTCTGAGTGCTTTCCGAAAAATCAGATCGACAAGGGCGGCTCTGTAACGGACGATCAGGCGCCGGCCCTAAGAGAAGACAAAAAGGATGGAGGAAAACGGACCACCGGAAAAAGACCTGAGATTGAGACATGGGTATAAGGCAAGCATGTGTGTGGAGTCGGCGGCATTGGCAGAAAAGGAGATAGTGCGCAGGAAGGTAGATAGATGAAAGCGATCACAGAGCCAGAACTTCATACTATAACTGCCGCGTTCGCCTCATCTTGTATTTACCATGAAAAAATTTTGGCCATCGGAGACAGCCTGTAGGGCTGGACCGAGGAAGAGGAGAGCAGTGGCCACCAGAATCGGAATAGGGATGACCTGTGACTCTGAAGGAAAATAGATACAGGGTAGGAGGATGCCGAATTATATTCGGAATGGTGGTGACATGGATTGCGTGAAGCATATGATTCCCCCTTTCCTTATCTCCATCTTTCCATTCCCATCCATCCCTCGCCTTCTTCCCGCTCTCCCTCCTTCCCTCACTGTCTCGACCACTTCGAACCCTCCATACCTTCTGGTCGGTCCTGGCTGACGTAGGCAACGATCTTCCGAAGCGCAAGGGGGGCGATAAAGACGGCGAGCGAGCCCAACAACTGCCATACCGCCTGTACGACCACCTTCCCACGCGCCAGCTGAAAGAGGAGGAGGGTAACGGAGAAGCCTTTCCATCTTTTCCTTTTCGAGGAAGGGGAGAAGGGAGGGAGGGCGGGGTGCCGGGAAGGGGAAGACGGCAACAAAGGCGTATGCAAGCTATCCTTTCCCATCTCGTCAAGAGCAGAGGATGTGTAGGGAGGAAGAGGGAGGGAGCGAGGGAGGGGAGGCCAGGGAGGACGACATTGCACCCCGCCCTCCACCACTCCTTCCTTCTCGACCAACGGAGCGAATCGACGCGAGACGAGGGCACTGCTGTCATCGGGCAGAAAGGGCGGCATATCCTCCATGTTTAAATCTCGACACCACCCCTTGCGAATCACGGGTTCGAACCAGGTGAAAAGAGTATAGGAGAGGAGGGAGGCGCGTCCCTCGGGGGGGAAGGGGGAAAGAGGCGAGGCCGTGAGGGAGGGAGGGAGGGAAAGAGGGTAAAGCGCAGCGTGCACGACGAGGGGGAGGAGGACGAAGAGGAGGAGAAGCACGTTCCAGGTTGAGACGTAGGAGAAGAGGCTGCGAAGAAGGGAGGAGAGAAGGAGGGATAAAGAGCATGGTCGACGGTTACGACGCGTCAAAAGTGAAAGCTGAAAGACCGGGAAAGCTCAACATTCATGGCGAACAAAATGAGAACAAAGAGACAAAAGCCCCTGTCAGGAAAAGGCAAACCGAAAGTGGAGGGACTGCAACCTCAATAAACATCCCTTACCGTCGCACGTCTCCCACCTCGCCGTCACCCCCGGCCGCCACCAAGGGCCACGCCGACGCCACCACCGCCAAGACATAGACGGCTCCGCCCCACAGTGGCACTTTCGGCTTTGCTTCCGTCCCTCCTTCGGTTCCCCTGCTCTGACCTCCCTTCCTAGCCACCCATTCCTCTGCGCCTACCAGGAAACACCAGACCAGAGCCGCCGCACCGTGCCCGACGGCTTCTTCCGTCCCTCCATTCCTCTCGGCCTTTCCGGGCACCTCCAAGCTATAGGAGGGGCGCACGCATAGACCGTATGTCAAAAGGGTGAGGTGAAAGACAATTTGGAGGCATCCCAAGCCTTGTCGCCACCAGAGAGCGTGAGTGTACACAGGAACGGGGGGTGTCGAGGCAGGTCCTGCGTCTGACACGGAAGCGCCCCTGGTGGTCACCGAAGGAGACGCGTCGCTCTTTTTGGGTGCTTTCGATGGATCCGAAGAAGAAGAAGGGGTAGAACATGTCGGAGAGAACGTTGTGGTGTCCGAGGTAGCGGAGTTGCTCCTGTCCCTACCATGAGGAAGCGGGCCAGGCTGAAATTTGAACACTCTTGAGGCAAACTATCACTAATTAGGCAATTCCATCCCACTTACCTGGATAACAGGTTTTCCTTGTCGTCGCACCGATTTTTGCCTTGTTTTTTATCGCAGTTTCTTCTTCTAGTCTCTTCATTCCTGTCTCTTTCCCGTCGGCCTGGCCCACTGGCTGGAATGGACGTACAAACATCCCAACATCCCTGGACAGCACAGCAAAGTACCAGCAGGCAAAACAAAGAGCACCAAAGGAGTGTAACAGAGCTAGCTTGAAGAATCATGGTTTGAAATCCTGGGTCCTACCTCATCGATTGATAATGTGTAACGCAAATAAGAATTGGGCAGGAAAAATGGGCGAGATGGATGCAGATCATGGTATAAAAAAGAGGTAGAAATCAACTTTAAATGCATCTCAAACTCGGACATCGAGGCCTCTCCAATGAAAAATGAAGCAACTTTCCAATCCATGGTTCAGCTCATCGAGTTGTGGCCGTGTGGTTGCACTTTATTGAATTCATGAGTGACCGGCTTAATCCACCTCCGGGGCCGTTGCCTGGAAGTAGTACGTCATCATCCTTCTTCGTTTCTCGGTGCTGCTAACATGTCTGCCGCCCCTCCGAAAAACTAATCAGGCGGTTTCACGTTTGCATACGGGCTGACAGGTTGCTTTGAAGCTAATATTATTTTTCCCCTCTACCTATCTGTGGTTATAGGACGCGTAAGTACCCCGAAAAGTAGCGAGTTTCACTTCGGATGTCGCATCAACCAATCCTGCCCCCCCTTAATGACCCCGCTGTAGCAGCACTCAAACCGGTTACACAATGCTACAAGGATCTACTAGCCTCTCTTCAGGTCACGTGTCTTCTATACACACTTCAAGGACATGCCTTGCGCACTTCTATCGAAGCACAGACGATACCGATAGCCGATGTTGCCACGCTGCTTGAGTCCTGCTCAACTCTACAGGACCTGATATCTTTCGCCTCGACTTCATTCCCATGCCGTAATGCAGATTATAAGGATGGTCATTGCACAAATCAAACAAATGAGAGCATGACATCCGCATCGCGAATGATGGGAGCCCTCTCTCTCCGCGTTGCTCCCTCGCCTCATCCATCCGCATCATTTGTGCACCCAACACCTCGAGACGACTGTCAAAGACCCACCTGCGCCCACAATTCCCACGCACCCCTTCCTACCAGTATCTCCATCGGCTCCTTACCGGACTCTGTGCTCATTAATGTTATATCCTACCTTACCGGCGGAGCGCGGGAGACTACGGACCCAGCAGGTGGCCATGTCAGCCATGCATTTCACAACCTTTCACACAAAGAAATCCGCGTTCAGCTAGGCGACATTCGAGCTGTCGCTTTGCGCTGGTCGGTGGTGGCAACCGCGGACGAGCTATGGGAGCCTGTTGTCCTCGCCCTCTGGCCTGTGACCCAAAGCCTTTCTCCCTCCCTCCTCCCCTCCCTCTCTCCCTCCATGTGCCGGTCGTCGCTTGAAGGGCCCAGCGCCAACGGTTCTGCTTCTCTAGGATTGTATCCCTCGTGGCGTTTTCATGGCACCCATTCCTTCCATGAGTTATGCCTGCGGCGCGGAAGAGCGATCGTAAACCCGGGCCTGTGCCTAGTGACCCCTCAGTGGTCGGCAAGGTAAGAGGAGAGGAGAGAGCCTACACAGCAGAGAGGGAGAGGGAAAATGCGGACAAGAAAAGCCAAAGGAGGAGACGAAGGGAAAAGTCAGAGCGGAATAACAGGGAAGGAGTACAGGCACAAGTGTACCGGCGTGATGCAGAGAGACAAGGGGAAGTCATCAACGGAGAAGGAGGAAGGGAGGAAAGAAGAGGGATGCAGCAAAGGAGACATGCGAGTGTTTCCATTCCCGTTTTATAACCCAGCAAAGGAGACATGCGAGTGTTTCCATTCCCGTTTTATAACCAAGGGCGAAGAGTAGTTGACCAACAGTGTTACTAGTCAGATGCTGTCTGCAGTGGCGAGCGCAGCGCAACCAGACAAGAAGTTCTTCCTCCCTCCTACGCTTCTTTCCTCTTTTTCCCTCCCCGCCTTTCTCCCTATCTCTTTTCCTTCTCTCATCTTCTATCGCTATCTTTCCATTTCTTTCCTATTACAGGTACCGTCTCCACTTCCACATTTTCGAAGAGCGTCATAGCATCCCTCTCTTCTCGGGCGAAGGTCCGCTGGTCTGTCAAGAGTGGCAGAACCATCACGAACATCGTACCATCCTACGCTTGGGCCCGGGGGCGGCGGTAGTGACCACTACCTTTTCCGCCAGTGGCTGTGGAGGAGGCGTGGGGGGAGGAGACGTAGAAGGGGATGGAAGTGCAGGGGGCAGGGGCGGCAGGCGCCAGAGGGTGGAGCGGTGAGTCGACCTCGGCGTCTTGGGCTGTAATATCTACTCTGCTTGCTAGATTGAAGATTATTGTTGTGTTGTTGAGATATGAACCCATCGGCCCTTTGATTTGTCGAGATTGCCTTTCACGACAGTTGGATGCTCGACTTTTGCCACATCGTTTGAGACTCCCTGGCATATCTACTCAATTACTGTCTCACTTCTACATTACCTGCCTCCCTTCCTCTCTTCCTATCTCCCGCCTTCCTACCCTTTCTTTCTCTCTTTCTAGTTTTTTGACCTATGGAGTCGCAATCCGCGTGACCGTTATAGAGGCAGCTTCAGGAAGGGAGGCGCTCATCTACCAGTCTTCGTGTACGCCCCCAAGCAACTTTCCTCTATTTTCCACCATTCTCCTCGACATTCCATGCACTCTCCTCTCATCTTTCTCTCGCTTTTGGGCGTCGTCTCCATAGTCTTCTCCCCCGCTTCCGTTTCCTCTATGTCATCATGAACCTCATTTCCCCCTCCCGTTGCCCCCCACCCCCCCTTCCCTCCCTCTGCCCCTCCTTAATAAGCCCGGACAGATCGACATTGCCAAGAAGCCGCCCCAGGCTGGCCCGTACCCCCTCACTCCATCGCAGTGACCGACCGCGCCGAAACCTGGATGTCTGGAAAAGGAGGGGGGGCGTCCCTCCCGCCATTGCGCTCCCTGTTTGACTTCACCGTCATTCCTGTCGGCATGACGCCGTCGGAGGGAGGGCGAGGCTCTGGCCGGAAAGGAGGGTGGGAACGGCGGTGCCTGTACAAAGTGCATGCCGCGCGGATTGACCCGCCTGTCAACACGATTGCTCACACAGGCATCGTCGGGTTGGTGTTTCTCGGCCACGTCCATGAAGTTGGCCTTCTCCTCGCGTCTTTGCAGTGGGCGTAATCGACCCGCCTCCTCTCTTCGTCTGATAGGACCCCGCAGGGGGAACTGCCTCTGGATCCGATTTTTTTTCGGACTGAGGATAAGGCTAGGGTTATGGCTGGCGATTTCGATGCTTGTATTGATCGGCCTTGTTTAAAAAATTCATGCCGTAAAAATGAGGTTACATGAAAGGTGCCTCACATGTCAAAATCAGGGTGAAGAGAGAGCAATGTATGCCGCAAAGTAACCTCCTTGTCTCGAACCTTAAATGTTCGATCTCCTTCAGGCAATGCGTCCCTTCCACCATTCCTTTGCCACCACGTGCTCTCCAAGTTTTAGTATACATACACATACATTCTGGTCCTCTGTCTACCACCATTTCTCCGCCACCACCTGCGACGCCTCCAAGCAGCACCTTCCTACCCGCGCTCCTTCGGCTTTTAGCTTTCCCAGCAGCATGTCCTCCACGTCGTCGATCATCTTCGCCGGTCCACAAACGTACACTAGGGCCTTTTTTCGTCCTCTTATACCTTCGCCACCCTCAACTGCGTCCCATATTACCTTTTCGTCCATCCTAGATCCCTCCCTATACCTCAACTGCCCTCCCTCCCCCCCTCCCTCTCTCTCCTTTCCCTCTCCTTTTTCTCG
>Ga0209925_1000561_pt1 | contig 18949 bp, 37 predicted proteins | sample SalPonR2_A_D1_MG_FD_185702 | JGI IMG/M metagenome (GOLD analysis project Ga0209925, IMG submission 185702) | Salt pond soil microbial communities from South San Francisco under conditions of wetland restoration - Salt Pond MetaG R2_A_D1_MG... ...
TCTGTTCAGGATCGTTCCACTCCTGATTGAAAAACATATTAATCATTTCATCAGCTAGTATTGGGCTATACTCTGGCTTTCTACCTTTCTGCTCCTCACCTTCTCCATCAATCCATACTTTTAACTCATCACGAGACCAAGTTATGTTGTCATAACTCCAGTTCATACCTGAAACTTTAGCATACTCTTTCATTAATTGAATTGTGAACGTACTTTTACCTTCACCAGTATCACCACTACAAGCGATATTCACTCCCCTGTCAGTTTTTAATACTTTGTAGATTATTTTAGCAAATTCTCTAACGCTATGATAAGTATGATTTGCCATCATTTATCACCCTTCCAAATCCATAAACTATCAACGAAAACAATCATAACATTACCAATCTCATCAGAATACTTTCTGTTAATAGAGAAAATACAATCTTTAATATCAATAACTGAATAATTAGCATTCCACTTCTCAAAAATAGCGTTTTTAACAGCGACTGTTGAAATACCGTTATTATCCATGATAACACTCTCAACCATATCCTCAAAAGAGGGGGTTACGTAATCGTTCAAACTCTTGTTCTTAATAACATCCTCATAAGTCATAATAATACCCCTTAGCTTCCTATGGAAAAACCAAATAAAAAATAGTGTAATAAACAATTAATAAAACGTAAAAAACCACTAAACCACCTAGAGTTGCAAAAAAACACATCCAAAAATCAAACCATTTCATAATCTTCGACCTCGCTTAATCCTTTCATCCAATTCATTCTTTATCTTAGAGTATTTTTGCTCTCTTAAAAAACCATTAAAAACCTTGTGATTGCCGTTTTTCTTACCAAAATAACAATCAATACAATAAACGCCGTGCTTGAAAGGAGTTCTAAAAATTCTTCCACAGCGTTTGCAAGTTCTCAAGTGATTTCTTTTTTTTTTCATTTTTCTAATATTAAAAAAAACCTTATCCCACCACCAAACCACGATTCGGCAAAATCTAGGGAGTGAGGTATGGTCTGATAGCGAGATAAGGAAAGTGGTGTGTTGATCTTAATCCTTCTTGTTATGCCATACTGCAATGTTTTTCCCTTTATAGAGTGGTTGTTCGTCACTATTTCTATCTTTGTTAAGACTGGCACTAAGCATAATGTCATCTTTAAGATTTGGCTCATAATGTTTCTTTACTTTCCATTCTTCAATCTTCTTCATGAGAAGACCAACATCAATTTTAATAGTAATATATTCATCAGTCATCGTTCATCATCTCCAAGTTAGTTGTCCAGTTTTAGCATTGTATTTGAAACCGTCATTAACAAGACCTTCCAATTCTCTAACTGTAATTCTAGCTGTTGTCATCATATTTTACACCCTTATTTGGTTTATATATTTCATTTACTGAAATTTTTTTATTATCTTCTTTTAATTGATTTACACAATAATCAACCATTTCATCATATTTTGATGGTGCTTGAAAAAAAACCCAAAAAAATAATTTCATACTTGCTTTAAAAAATCCTTTTATTCTCATATTAGTTCACCTTTACAATATTATTATACTCATCAATTTTAAGATCATTAGTTTGGATGTAAAAATCATTAATCCACTGTTCCACCATTGAACGAGAAACAGCAAATGAAATAAGTGATTGCTTCACCAATTCCGAATAACTCATCTTATCAAGTTTGCCCTTAATAATCTTATCAAGAATCTTGTTAAGATTCTCCCTACAATCCCTCTCTTCCTTATATACATTAGTTGCCATTTACATTTCACCACATCGATCAAGCAATTCTGTTATTATGTCATCCATCGACTGACCGTATTTTCCAACATCAACAAGTCGCTGTTTCGTTGCATTAGATACATTTATTGTTTTCATACTTTATCACCGTAATAATTTAACTATTATAACTAATGTAACTAATTTAGTTAAACTAATATATAAAGGTTTTGTTTGAATAGGCTTTGCACGAAAACTATTTGTCTTTTAGCCAACGAGTTACATCAATACCTAATAGAAATATAGATTGAGAGAGAACCTTGAAGTTATGACACACTAATTTCAAGTAAATTTCATTGATTTGTCCTACAGATTTATTCTTAGTTTCAACTAATTCAGTTTGAGGTTCAATATATTTTGAAGCATATTGATGCGTTCCATTTACAGGAAATAATTCAATAATATCCGATTCCATTTTTTAACGTTAAAATATTAAAATAGTTGTTTCTTTTTAAACTTTGCGATAAATTAACGTTAAAATATATATTAATAACGTTAAGAAAAAGAAAGATTTATATAAACTAACGTTAACTAAATTAACAATGGAAGATTTGAAACCAAGAAAGCCAGTGAAAGGGGCTGTGGAAAACGCATTGAAAATCATTGAAGAAAATGCAACCAGTGAAGATGAGGAAAAAGTAGTCCCTGTAAATCTTGTTTATCGAACTAAAAAAGGCGAAAAAAAACAAAAGCCACACCAAGTTAAATTAAACATCCCCATGAAATTCGCTGTTGGAGCAGGCATTCATGAAGGAGATTACGAAGCAATACTTACATTACGAAAAGAAAAAGACGAAGATGGAAACCGAAAGTTAGATATTACATTCAAGAAAAAATGATCGAATTCACACAATCACAAAAAACAGTCTTGCGTACGATGAATAAATTAGGAAGATATGCAAGTGCTCACGAAATAGCAAATAAGAGCGGATTATCATGGCATACAGTAAATTCAACGGTTAAAGACTTATACAAACTAGGGCTTGTTGAAGGGAAAATCTACAGAGGAAAACAGAGAAATAGAACATACTGGAGATTAGTATTAAAGTAAGAATTAGAAAAAACCACATCAAAATAGCATTTAAGGAACACATAAAAATGATACAAAATACAAATTTAAATTCATGGGAATTAGAAAGCAAGTTATTTCTTTTAGAGATTTATTCTTGGAAGAAGTCATTTATTAAAAAAACATTATTAAAAAACCCAACAATTTCAAAATCAGAATTAATAAATAAAATAAAAAAAGAAAAAGTAAAAGTGTTCCACAATAAAACAATTAAACTAATTGAAACGCATCCGAATTTTCATAATTAGAGCGAACTAAATAATGCACCATGCTGTTCTAGAAACCCATCAATCTCAATAGCAGTTTTATTGTTTAATTTTTGAAAAACAGAATTACTAAGAGATGCAGATTCAAATAAAGTAAAACCAAAAACATCAAATTCACGGGTTAGAGACGTTCTAAAGGGTTTTCGTTCAGGACGGGTTTTTGAGCAAAGCCGTTTGAATAATAAAAAATAGAATTTTTGCTTAAATAATTTAATCAAATAAAAATTAATATATTAATATCAAATATTATAATTACTACCTACCCCCTCCCCCCCTCTTTTCCACCCAACCCCCCTGTACTTCCAAAAGAAATACACGTTGTAGGTATGTATTATTTTTATTTTTTGAAAGTATGATAAAGTATGAAAAAAGGGCTAATATACATTTTTCCACACTGAAAAAAAATTCTTTTATAAATACTTATAAATCAATTAAAAAAATAGAATATACTATAAAGAGATATAGTATAAAGGTACAGGGGGGTTGGGTAGAGGGGGGGGAGGGGTATAAACCATATTTTTAATAAAAAAATAAAAACACTGCTTTTATAAATAAGAAATATTTTATTTATAGCGTACTGAAGGGTGATAAAATGAGCATGATTAAAAATAATCGAGGACAATCAAGAATGGGCGGTGGAGTAATGGCTGTTATCTTTGGTACTATCCTTATTGTAGCTGTTGCAATTCCGGTAACACAAGATGCGATTACAACTGCTAATCTTACTGGTATCACGTCAACTATTGTAGGTTTCATCCCAGTATTCTTAGGTCTTGGTGGTCTAGCACTCGCTGCTTCAATGGTTTAAGAATTAGTCTACAAAGTAGATCTTATTTTTAGGAGACTGCCCTTAATGCAGTCAAATTTTTTTATTTTTTTTTAAAAGAGGATTGTATCTAAAAAATGAATATTGCTATAATAATAATGTTAGTTGCTTTCTTACTAATAATATTAGGTTATGCTACTACAAACTCTTTCTTTACTTTAGCTGGTGGTTTCTTATTACTACTTAGTGGATTATTATTCTTATCTAACCCTCTCACAGTCACAAACGGTGTTATTATCAACCAAACTTCAATGGGGGTGTACCAAGTCTCTAACACTTATCAATCAGCTTCTTCACTACTTAATCACGCTTTTAACATTATATTATTATTAATTAGTATGATGTTCATGTACGATAGTTATATAAAATTACGAGAGGATCGTTATGCAAGACTCGAAGAATAAACTATTCTTATTTTCTGGTTTGATAATTGTTATTACTTTAATTGCTATTGTTTCTTTCTTTTCAGAATCTAATAATTACTTGTTAGTTGGTGATTCATACCTTGTTAATAATTCAGTGGCTCAATATCACAGAGTGAGTTCTGTTGATACTAATAATACTGATTGGAATAACCTTACTTTTGACACTATCGTTGAGAGTGAAACTACAAGTGGTTATTCACTAACTGATTCTAATAGTTCTATATTGATTAATTATTCAGGTATTGTTAAATTCCAAGGTAAAGTAACTATTCTAAATAACGCTACTGCTACCGAGTCTCAACTTATTTCCTTAAGAATACTTAATAATGGTGTAGAAAATCGTTGTACTCAAACATCAAGTAATACTAATAGAATTTCAAAATCGTACAATACAATAGTAATAACAGGTACTTCAGCAGTTGAAGTTGGTGATGTTATTAACTTACAGTACAGGGTTGATAACACCAACCTTGACATTGCAGGTGACCCTTACTTTGACTTTCCTGTTGCTGTTAGTCTTAATCTAGAAAAAATTAATTGAGAGTGAAAATATATGGAAGATAAAGAGGATGTTAATAAAGCGATGTATCTTGACGAGCAGGATTTCCTTGCGAAATTCTTGTTCAATCCTGAGATTAAGGATGAAGCTAATTACAGTCACATTGATAAGAATCTTAGTATGACTCGTCTTGCTAGTCGTTGGCACGAGCCAGAAAGGGCTAGAAGTATTCTTGATAGTCTTCACATAATCACTAACACTCGATACTTTAAGGATGTTGTAGTTGAAGAATCAACTGATGAGTATGATACTGTAACTATTTTTGAGTATCAATGTCCTATTTGCAAGTCGACTCGTTATTCTGAGGAAGAGCAGGATAATATTATTTGTTGCGATAATAATATAGTGCCTAATCCTATTGAAAAGGCTGTTCCTATCACTAGAAAGTTAATTAAAAAACTTTCTTTATTTCCACGTTCATACCATTTTTTGAAAGCTAAGTTCTTATCCTTTGTTACTACGAGCAGTGCTAGAGACGGTCACTTGATAAGAAGCGCGACCACTACTAATATTAGTAAGAATGAGAGTGTTGAGGATAGGACTAGAGCTAAAGGAAACCCTTTCTTTGGCAGACCTAAAAATAGTTATGAAAGATATTGAGGATTGATATAAAATGAATAATACTACTGAATTATTATCTAACGCTAGTGTTGTCTCAAGCAAGGTTATTGAGACTTCAAACAATACTGTTAGTGAAGCGTGGCTTGTTATCGGAGTCATAGCTTGTTTTTTGTTAATGCTAACTCTTTTCTGGGTTTTCTTCACCCCTATCGGTAAGGAGTCTCTCGGTAGGTGGCTTAATAAGAAGAAGTATTACAAGGGTGGTTATACTAACGCTATAATTTTCACTAAGGACGGTCTTTGCAAGGAAGTCTTCGCTAGGAACATTGACGGAAAATTCACTTATAAAGAAGACCCTTATGTTCGCCATCCTACTATGGCTTTCCCTTACAAAGGTATTCCAACTCTTTTTTACATTCAGGGAACTAGCACTCCGATTGATATTCTTAATAAAGACCCAACAAATACTTTATCTTGCAACGAGTTAGATATTGTTATGAATCATCAGATGAACTTTGATTTTAAAGAATGGTTCGCTAAGAATAAGATGTTTATTCTTATTGGATTCGGAATATTACTTGCTGGTATCGCTGCAACTATTTATTTTAATTACACTATTTATGAGTGGATTCGTGACAGTGCCCCTGCTCTCAAAGATGGAGTTCAGGAGATTGTTAAGAGCAGGGTGGTATAAAATGAGTGATTATATTGTGGAAGTAGTTATTAAGGATAATATAGGCAGTTATAATCGTAAGATTGACTCTTTCGGTGGCACTCCTGAGTTTTGTGCTAAAATCCTCGAGAGGAAGTATTGTAATAAGAAGAATTTTCTTATTAGGATGTACTCTTCGTTAGAAATTGCAGAAGAGGAGATGAGTAAGTTATTATCTGGTAAGAAGTGATTGTATGGATAACTCTACTATATGGACTGATAACGAGACTGCTAGAGACCTTATTTGGCGTTCTTACATTGGTTTCAAGGAGAATTATGAGAACTATCTCATGTACTGGAAGAGCTACGGTGTTAAGCACAAAGTGTATAAGGGTGGCTTGTGGCGTTACGCTATCAGTTTGTACGAGGAAATAAGACCTTTGCTTGAAAAATTCAAAATTGAGAATGAGGATCTTGTTGAAGAAATACTTGATAGTGATTCTTTATTTAATGATAATAACTTGCGTATTGTTATTAGGTTCTTTAACGATTTTTTATATGAAAGTGGTATGAAAAACATTGTTTTCAAAAAAGATGTTCGTAGTGGATTGCAAAAAGTCAGTGACTTATACAAGTTAAAACAATAGTTTTATATAGTAGTTGTACCTTAAAACAGTTGTATTATAAGGTTATACTATTATGGGTTATTGGGAAGATTATGCTGAAAGCAGAGGAACAACAGCTGAGAAGGCTAAAAGTGATTATGAATCACGTCGTCAAAAAGCTATTAAGGCTCAAAAGGAGCGTGATAAGAAGAAGTCTAGTTCTGCTCAATCCTCTGCTTCCACGTCTTCATCTTCATCACGCTCCTCATCTTCTTCAAGGTCAAAATCTCGTTCTTCATCATCAAAGTCAGAACCATCAAACCAACAAATAGATACTAATAGGTTTGAGAAGAGTGAGTATGGTGGTTATATTGACACTAAAAAAAAGCAAAGTGTTAGTTCTCAAGAAGCAATTATAAGAAGTCGAGAGAGTGGTTATGTTGATAGGAGTAATGTTCAATCAAAAAGATCTACTTCAAAAAGAACATCCTCATCAAGTTCTAATCGTTTATCCAATCAAGAAAAACAAGAAGCTATTAATGCATCTCCTTTTATAACAGGAAGTTTAGGTCAAAGTGTAGATCCAAATGCTTTAAAAGACCCTTCAGTAAGATTAGTTACTGATGAACAAGGAGATGTTAAGGGATTAACTGATTATAAAGCTAGACAATCAATAGCTGGTGATTTCTCAAAAGAGAGGGTTAGAAGTTTCCAATCTCAAGAGCAATTAATAAGAGCTGAATTATTAAGAGAGAAAGAAAAACAAGCTGTTGATAAGACTTCTTTGAAATACTTTGGTTCACAAATAGTTGATAATATACTAAATCCTGATCGTTCTTTTCAAAAATTAGAATCTTTAAAAAGAATAAGCGAATCAAGAGGTAAGATTGGTCAAACTGCTTTATTATCAGGGACAATATTTGCTAAAGGGTTTGCTGAAGGTGCAAAGTATGAAGGTTTGTTATTAGGGCAAGGTGTTGCTTCAAGAATACCAGGATTTAGAGAACGATTTGGTCTTATAGGTAGCCGTAAAGGAACTGAGCAATTATTAGGTTCATTCGCTGATGGTGGTGCAATAAGAACTTTTCAAGGTTATAGTCCTGAGCGTTTCATCGGTGAAATAGTTGGTGGTATAGGTACTGGTGCTAGTATTGCCAAGTTTGGCTCTCGTGAATTAAAGTTTTTCAAGCTAGAAAGTAGAGCTTCAAGATTAACTAGTAAGTATGAGAAGGCTCTTGTTAACCCACAATTCGCTAAGGAGATTAAGGCTTTTGGTGGTTCTCCAAGTGTTAAAATAAGAGCTAGACCTCTTGAGAGTATTAAAATAGCTAGTGACACTATCTCAACACAACCGACAACTATTCAGAGAAGATTGATAAGACCTGAGTTTGGTGAAGCTAGATTGTTCTCCCCTGAAGAATTAGGCTCAAGAACTGGTCTTGTTGATATTCAAGGCTCGAAAATAACGACTGTTGAGAAAACTCCTTCTTTAAGAGAGGGCTTGATAAAACCTGAACGTGCAGAATCAATAGTTCCAATTCGTGGTATTGACAAGGTTGAGAATATTCCTTTAGAAGCTGAATTAACAACTAGATTTTCAGAAACTCCTCGTGGTCAACGATTAGACTTATACAGTCGTCAAATTGGAGAGTTCAAAATTAGAGAGCTTGATTATCCTTCTTATACTTACAAACAACCTTCAGATAAAACTTTAAAATCATTATCTTTCAAACCTTATAGTCTTGAATATACTGGTGGAATACCTTTCAAAGATACTAAGCAGTTGCGTTTTATTAGTGAGTTTGAGCTTGATAAGATTAGAATACAATCAGGTGGTCGTTCTCGGGAGTTCTTAATAGATCCTCGTAACAATTTCTTGGTTAAGGAGCGTTCTGTTGTTCCTGTTAAAAAGTCTTCTAAGAAGCCTTTACAATTCCTTAAAGCTGAAGTTCAAAGACCTGCTAATGTTAGAACTTTCGCTGATATTGTATTTCCAAAACCAACTGGTGGGGTCTCAACTGGTAATGGTGCTTTACAACAAGTTCTTAAAACACCAAATATTAAAACAGTTTCTGATAGTATAACTCTTTCTGATCGTGAAAAGTTAGCATTGTACGGTAAAGCAGTTAAATTAGCTGGTTCTAAGACTAAACAACGATTATTCAGTCAAGAATCTAAACAACAATCAACAAGTATTTTTGAAGCACTTGATAAAGCTAAGAAACAACGATTTGCTTCATTATCAAAGACTTCATCACAATCTAAGCAAGGAAGTATTTTTGAAGAGCTTGAAAAGGCTAAAAAGCTAAGATTTGCAACTTTGAATAAGGGTAAGACGTTATCAAAAACTATATCAAAGTATAATTATAAGAAGTTAAGTGATTATGATTTGAAGTTCAAAACAGCTGTTTTATCAAAAACATTAACAAAAACTGATACTTTAGCTAAAACTGATACTCTTGCTAAGGTTGATACATTAACAAAGACTGATACTCTTACTAAAACTGATACTCTTGCTAAGGTTGATACATTAACAAAGACTGATACTCTTACTAAAACTGATACTTTTAAACGAACTCAAATAAAACCCCCTACTATTAGAAATCCAACAATTCCTAAGAAACCTAGAAGACCTATAATACCGAGATTGAAGTTTGATAAGAAGAAAACCGATGATGATAAAGTAGCTGGTTATCACGCTTACGTTAGGAAGAAGGGTAAGGATAAAAAAATAACTGGAAGATCGCTTACAAAAGCTCAAGCTATTAACAAGATGGCTCGAAGAATAGATGAAACTCCTAGAGCTAGTGGGTTCATTAAAAAGTCAGGTAGTAAGATAAAACCACAAGATAACAGTATAAACACTAAGTTATTATCACAATTTAGGAGAGGTAAGAATAATAAGAAACGGTATGTTGAAAAGAACAAGTATCGTATCAACACTAAAGGTGAGTTAAAAGGAATAACAAAGAAAGGGCAGAGAGCAAGGAAAAAATGAAACGATTAAAATACTCTAAAAAAATTGATAAGCTAATAAAATCAGGTTCTAGTCTTAGAAGTATTCGTAAGAAGATGAGGATGAGCAAGAAAGGGCAGATGTTAAGGGTTAAGAATATAATATTAGGTGTTGTCGGTGCTTTTGTTAGTATTGTAATATTCTTATTCGCTAGTCCATTTATCAAAGAGATAGTTTCAAGCACTACATCATCAATGAGTAGTCCTTTAGCAATATTTGTGATCACAGCACTTCCTTACATGGTTTTACTTCTCGTATTCTTACTTTTAGTATTCGCACTAAGAGGTGATTCTTATGCGTAAGAAATATTGGTTGTTAATAATAACTTTATCAGTTTTTTTCTTATCTATTATTAATATAGCATCAGCAACAGCACCTACAGACTACGTTTCTTATTATAACTTTAGCACTGGAAGCGGTAGCACTCTCTACGACCAAAGCACAAACAACAACGACGGAACAATCTATGGCATGACGTGGAGTAATGACTACCCAACCTACGGGTCTAGCGGTGACGGTAGTTCTTACAGTGGTTCTTTCGACGGTACTGATGATTATGTTGATACAAAATTACAACACGATACCGATAATCCATTTACAGTGAGTCTTTGGGTTAAGTTTAATATTGTTGGAGGACCTATGTTTGGAACACATCCAGGTGCTACTAAAGACCGTCTTTACATAAGTACTTATGATGATTCTTATTTGAGAACAGCAGTTGGTGATACATATAGACAGACAGAATCCAATTTTCAACCTGACTCCGATGTTTGGTATCATGTTGTATTAACAGGAGATGGTTCTGTAGCCGAACATTATATAGACGGTGTTCTTGTTGATTCTTATTCTTATAATAGTCGTACTGACGGAGAAAACCTTTATATTGGTTCACAATCAAGAGATGGCAGTGATGTTGGTAATTTCAATGGTAACATTGACGATGTTGCTATCTGGGACAGGGCGTTATCAGCCTCTGAAGTGAGCGAGATATATAATAATGGATTCACTCCTGCAGTCACGAACTTCACAGTATTGGTCACTGATAAATGGGACAGCACTGACGTGAACAATATTACAATAACAATTAATGACACAGAATACACAAATACTACAGGGAACACAGTAACAACCGACATTCTCTCAAACAGCACTTCATTATACGACATCACAGTAGAAGCAAACGATTACTTCACAGAAAACTATAATGATTATAACGTATCAAGTAATCTCAACGCAGAACTAGCACAGAACAAAATCACATTCCAAACAAAAGAGATAATAACTAACAATACTCTCTCAGGAGTAAATTATACTATTGACGGTCAAACATTAACTGAGTTCCCCCTTTCTAACGGCACTTATAACGTCACTGCTTCAAAAGACACTTATTACTCTATAACCCAAGAGTTTAATGTCTCGATATTAGAAGAGAAGATTATAACCATTGAAGGGATGTATAATAACATCATCAACTTGTCAATAACTGATACTGAAGGTGCTGATATTAACACTACTTGGAGTAACGTAGTTTTTGGTAGTGGTGATGTTATTAATGGAAGTGCAGTTATTGAATCATTACAAGGTAATAACTTCACACTATTTTTAGGTGGTGGTGATTACTTCATAGAAAATGTTAGTGCTGTAACTGATAGCAATTATACTCTAATAGAAAAAAGCCTTTTTAGCAAAAACCAATTATACATTAATTTCAAACAATTATCTGACCAAACCACAATAACTGATCAAGTTAATTATACTATAAAAAGTGACGATATTGAGTATAGTGGCTCTACAACTTCAGGCAGTGTTAATCTTGAAGCAATAGATGGTAATTACTTGATAACAGCAGAAAGTAGTTCTTACGAGGATTCAACTTACATTCTTGATATTCCAAGCAGTCCATCAGAACAAAACATTAGTATATACATGAGGAGTAATGAAGGACTTACTCCTATACAATTCCTTGTTATTGACAACTTCGATGATGAGGTTGAAAATTCAATAGTTAATGTTCAAAGATTGATTAACGGTACGAGTTATAGTATTGGTCAGAAATACACTGACTTCACAGGAAGCACTATTTTTAATCTTGATCAAGAGTTAGAGTATATTATTATAGCTTCTAAGAGTGGTTATGATACTTTCACGGGAACAGTAACCCCTAGTTCTACAAGTTACACTCTCCGTATTAACGAGCAAGGAGCAGAACCTCAAGAATCAATATTCGAGAATGTTTATTTTGATACTGGTTACTCTTATGATAATACTACTATCAACTTCACCTTATTTGTCACTAGCAGTGATTCAGGATTACAACAGTACAGTGTTGAAACTGTTTATGATGGCTCTAATTATCGAGAGCAAGTTCTTGACAGCCCGAGTGGTGGTTTAGTTACTTTATCATTCCCTTTCAATTCTTCAATACAGTCTGAATTTGACGTTGATTATAGCTTTACATACAACGATCAAATATATTCTTGGACTGAGAACTACGTTGTTGTAGATATTGATAAGTACGAGACAGACTTTAGCGATATGACAAATAAAACAAAGGTTGTGGTTGCAACAATAGTATTACTTATTATGATTGCTATTGGAATGGCTGTTGGTGGCGTTATAGGCAGTTATGTTGGTGGTATTATAGGATTGGGAGTTCTAACTTTTACCAGTATATTAAGCGTTGGTGGGGGAATAGTAGGGCTTACTATTGTCATTATTCTAATTAGTATTATGAACAGGGACGGTGATATTATATGAATTACTCACTACAAAAAGCAATTATTATAATCGCTTGTCTTAATATAGTGTTATTCGTTGGTGGCGTTAGGGTTATTGAGGATAATAATGTTATGAACAGTTTTATTAATGTTGAGCAGTACACTGATAATAACACGGTTGAGGTTAGTGATGATTTCAAGAACAGCGTACCCCAGAACTTTGAGAAGACTGGTGAGACTGACGGTTTAAGTTTTATCGATACTTTACAGGCAGTTACAGGCTTTTTAATTTTCATTGTTAACATTATATTCACACCAATAGGATTATTCGCTACACTACCACCTATTGTTGCTATAATAGTCGGTACTCCAATATTAATAGCTAGTGTTATTTCATTATTATACTTCATAAGGTCAGGAAGGTAAGAAAATGATAGACGAATTAGTAAACAATTTAATAAGTAACTTCTTCGGTGAAGTTTGGATTTTCGGAATAGTATTAGTAGGATTGTTCATCTTAGTTAGTCTTGCTATCGGTCTTAACTTCTCAAGTGCTATCATGTTATCACTACCAATCAGTTTGATGATTGCTAGTAGTGGTTTTTTCTCTGGTTATGGCTGGATTGCAGATGCAGTTCTTGTCATTGTAGGGTTAGCTTACGGTCTTGTTATTGTGAGGTTATTAAGTAGGTAATAAGGTGATATTATGGGATTTTTTATGAGAAGTTATAATGATTTGGACGCTGAAGAAAAGCGTTTGAAGAAGAAGAAGTACGCTAAAGCGAAGCAATCGTTTAAAAAAGCAAAGTATGATCGGAAAAAAGCTAATATTAAAAAACTTCGAGAAGAGAATACTCCTGAATGGAAGAAGAAAGGAAAAACTTACGCTAAGAAAGGAGTTAAATTATTAGGTCAGGAAGTTAGGAATTATCGAAGTAAACCAAGAAGAAGTGCTCAAGAAAGAGTTTTTGGTATTTATCAAAAACCTTTGCCAACTAAAACAAATAAAAAGAGTAGTTCTTTGAAAGAGAAGTATAAAAACAATTTGCTTGATGAAGTTAAGAATCCTGAAGGAGATAAAAAAAGTGTTTATATTTATCAAGGTCAAGATGATGGTTTTTCTGCACGATATGTTGGTTCGGGAAGAAAAATTAAAGGTTCATCAAAAAATGCTGAAGCATATGCAAGAAAATTAGCAAAAAAAGGACATAAAAAAGTTATTTTTAGAACATAAATTAATTATTTTGCTTAGAAAGGTCGGCTTTTTAATTAAAATAACTGTTTTTATGGCTTGTAATTACTGACAAGCCTTAAAATATACTCTTCATTTTCTTTTTTTATTATTTTATCATCCTCAAACTTGTTAAAATACAATGCTTGTTTTTTTGTATCTTCAACGTATTTAATAGAATAATTATTAGCGATCTCATCTTCTAATTGTTTAATAAAATAGTTTTCATTCATTTTATATCATCTCCTTTTTTATAATTTTTTATCATATTATTAATCATTTCTTTATGTTTACTTTTAACTTCAATTATTTCTTTAAATAATTGTTTTGTGCTTTTATCAAGACCTTCAAGAACATTTTTATTAACAAAAGCCATTTGTTCGATCATTAATTCAAAAACTCCTTCAAGAGTGTTAATTTCATTATAAGAATAAGATAATTTTAAATACTGCTTTATCAAAGAATGAAGCAGAATATTTTTTTCTAATCTATTATTAAGATTGTAAATTTGTTCATTATATATGAACTTACTTAGATATTTTAAAAATTCAGAAGCAAGTTTTTCATAATTAAGATAATATGTTTTTTTTAATCTTTTATTTTGATATGATTTTTTTGAATATATAATTTTATTCTTTTCTAATTTTTGAGATAATTTTATTATAGCCGGACGTGTTATATCCATATTTTTTTCAAGGTTGTATGCAGTATTTGGATTTTCTGATAATAATACAATCAATTTATAGAATGAAGGATTGATATTTGGATTTTCTGCTTCTTCTTTAGTTCTTTTAGACATATATTTTATCACCATATAATTATTTTCTAAATTCAATAAGCAAGGTTCTCGATTACAATTTCCAGCCAAGTTCCTCGATTTTTAGTTGGAATTTGTTTTCAAGTTCCCCTTTTACATTGATTCCCAAACGCTTATTATTACGTTCATTTATAAGTAACTTCTCTCTAAAGTAACACTCAGCATCCCAATGGTTGGATTTTGACAGCCACCCATAGAAAGCCCATTGTTTCAAAGCAGTAGAATCTTTAACCTGATTAAGGAATAATTGCATTTCGTGAAACATTTTTCTCTCTTCAAGATTAAATTCTACTTGAAAGCGATCTCTTTCTTCTTTTTTACTCCCTAAATATTGAACTTTAAACGTCATTTTGCTTTACAAAACCTCATCAAATAGTAAAATAGGGTTTGTTTCTGTGCGATGGCACAAACCAAAAAAAGCCATAAAGAGGTAAGATTGTAAAAATATTCTATTGTAAACTTTACTTTATTGGCATTAAGACAAGTGTTCTTTTAGATAGTCTTGACTATCATAATAAGTGTCTTTTTTAAAATTAAGTTTTATATTCCCACTTTCTATTTGGTCATCTAACCAATTTTCTAAATCGCTAATTGTAATATATTTTCTATCATATCTTACTTGTCTTTCAATTTCATCTTTATCGCTTGGTGTAAAAAAGTCTTGATTAGATCTACATTCTGAAATATAGTCTTCAATTTCGTCATATATTTCATTTTCTATTTCTATGAAACACTTTTTCCAACTTTTAGTTTCAGGTTCTTTTTTCTTCTTCATTTTAGTTTACCTTTAGTATTAATTATATCCTGCATATATTCATATGTTCTTGGTGCTGATTTGGATTCCCATTCTTCAAAAAATACTTGAAGCAACTTACTCCAATCTTGTGCAAACCTATCCCACACCTTGCTTTTATAGTAGTTAGCAACTTTTTGAATATGATGCTGTATTGAATCTTCATAATCACCAAACATAAATCTTAACGCTTGGATACACCTACATAAATCATCAGGGTCTAAAGGATATGCACATCTTTGAGGGTTTTTTACATGAATCCCATATAAACACTTTGCACTTTCACCATTAAACTCCCAGTTTTGCAATGTATATTCTCTAAAATTTTTAGCCATTTTCTTCACCTTTAGTATTTTAAGTTAGTCTTCACAATTTAAGACTATATTTCCCTCTTCATCAAAATTCCATGTTAAAATATTAAATTCTTCTGTGTTTCCTTCTCCACCTTTTGCGTCATTATCTTTGAATCTAATATAAACTTCTTTGTTTGGGTCTGCCCCACCACAGCTTACAATAGCTTTTAATGTTTTAACTTCCATTTTCTTTACCTTTAGTATTTTATGAGCCTGTAACTTCAATGTGTTTGTGTGTTATCTTAAATGCCCAAATTTATTATTTAAAAAAATAATCATGCGAGTATATGCCCTTTGTTCTTCTTCTTCACAATCCATACCTTCTTTAAGGCAAAATTGATGCATTGATTCACAGGCTTCTAAGATACCTTGTTTTTTGCCGTGTTCTTCTTCTTCTGAATAAAAACTCATTTTTCTTCACCTTTAGTTATTATTAGTCTTCCAACACTTCAATTTTAACACTTATCTTTTTGTCTTCAAAATTCTCCCACAAAGGATTTCCAATACCAACGAACAATCCACCAGTATCTAATACGTATGAATCTTCATCTTCTTGATACACTATTCTACCGACAAGTCCTTTCTCACTTGATAATTTTTCTCTTAACCATTCGTCAAAATTCATTTTCTTCACCTATAGTATTGTAAGTTATTTTCTAATAATTAATTCTCCGAAATCCTCAACAGATTCTAAACATGAATAAGTTTGATTTGCATTATTTAAATTAACTGCACAACCAACCTCAACACCAATCCAAAAATAATCTATATGTTCGTGTTTTATTTTTTCTTTTCCAATATCGTAACCAAACCATAAAGATGAAATAATTACTAAAAATAATAAAATAAAAAAAATTAATTTTTCTTTTCTTGTTTTTATCTCCATTTTCTTCATCTTTAGTATTCTTTTCTTCTTGTTTTATGCATTAACATTAATATTATTGCGAACATTAATATTTGAAATGCTGTTTCAAGTCCAATATTCGAAGCACCATATCTTGTTGCTTCTATAGGTAATATGAATAATCCATCAATCATAATTATAAAAGCACAACTTCCAAATAAGTACGAACCTAAACTATATACTGATTGTTTTTCTATCCAAATTTTAAGTTTTTTGTTCATTTTCTTTACACTCAGTATTATTTGACTTCACAATAATCACAATCCCAACAGATGAATAAGTCATGATACCACTCGCTTTCTTTCATTGGCTTATTACACTTTGGACAGTTCATTTCAGTACTCCTCATTTGTTTTTAAACTGTTTATTTACTTCACGCAATCCAGCATCCATTTGTTCTTGTGTGAAAATACCTTTATCAACTTTATCCTGTAATTTCTTCTCATATTCTTTACGCTTCTTAGGATTATTAACAGCTTTTTTAATCTCTTGATACTGTTTATGCTGTAGTAAACAACCATAACATAACTTCGATAGTTTATATATTGCTGTTTGTTTAATCTTTGGATGAGGACGACCATTCTTAGGATTGAGATATTCCTTATCAGTTATTTCTTTTCCGCATTGCTTACAAACTTTTACCATATTTTTTCACCTTATTATATAATTCAACATATTTCTTTCTTGGTTGAACAGTCAAATAACCAATTATACAAAGTATTGTTATTAACTTGTAGTTATTATATTTTTTTTCAATAACATCAAGATCATTAACTATGATACAATCATCAGTCGTGTTATCAACTGATAATATCATGCCAAAAGTACCATTATATAGTAACTCATGACTTGTTGGTTCTCGATAACAAGTTTCACCACCACCATATACTACAAGACCTGCAATTAGTATCATTGTGAAACTAAAAACTAAAATCAAATACTTTGCATACCAGTAAAGTCTTTTTGTTATTAGTTCCCTTTTTTGTCTTTTCATTGTAATAAACCTCAAAATCATTTATAAATGTTTTTTTTGTATAGTGTAAATTTATAAAATTGTATTTTTTTCAATACTGAAATTAATTAATTTACTTCTTCTTTTTTTGAGCCATACCAATATTAACATATGTTTTAATAGTGTTAGGATGAACACCGACTAAATTTGAGATTTTATGCTCAGAATAACCAAGATCATCCTTAAAATAAACAACTAACCGACCTAAAACGTAGTCTCGCTTACCAGCATTTTTAAAATCCCTTTTTTCACGAGTCTCATCAAGAGATTCAACACGCTTCTTATTACGAATAGCAAGATATTTCTGCTTCTCACCATCTTCAAGGTCATCATACAAAACCTCGAAAGCAAAGTTGTGACTGTGATAAGGGTGTTTCCACTTACGGAATAATTTGATGTTGTCAAGAGCGTTCCACTTATCCTTAGTAAAAGGGTTCTTTTCAGGGATGAAAATCCATGCTTTACCCCTCTCATGAACGAAAGCAAAGAATGTGAAACGATCACGGACTTTAGGATTCAAATCGAAAAATGAAGGGTTGTTACCAGCGAAGAACAAGTGACGATCCCGACATTGGTTAAGAGTTTTGATCATATCCATTTGTTCAGGATCGTTCCACTCCTGATTGAAAAACATGTTAATCATTTCATCAGCTAGTATTGGGCTATACTCTGGCTTTCTACCTTTCTGCTCCTCACCTTCTCCGTCAATCCATACTTTTAGCTCATCACGAGACCAAGTTATATTATCATAACTCCAGTTCATACCTGAAACTTTAGCGTACTCTTTCATTAACTGAATTGTGAACGTACTTTTACCCTCACCAGTATCACCACTACAAGCGATATTCACTCCCCTGTCAGTTTTCAATACTTTGTAGATTATTTTAGCAAATTCTCTAACGCTATGATAAGTATGAGTTGCCATTATTCTTCACCTTTAAAATAACATTTTTTGTTAAAATAATTATTATTTAAACAACTATAATCCTTTTTTTTAATATTTCCATCATCAGTAGTGTTATAACAAATATTTAAATGAAAATCAACAGATTGATAATTTTTATCATGACAAAAATTTATTTCTTTTTTATAAGTTAAAAATGTAATGGTAAAAAAAGAACTTAAAATAATAATAAAAATAATTAATAAAGGAATAATATCTTTCATCATTTATCACCCTTCCAAATCCATACACCATTAACGAAAACAATCATCACATTACCAATCTCATCAGAATACTTCCTATTAATAGAGAAAATACAATCCTTAATCTCAATAACTGAATAATTAGCATTCCACTTCTCAAAAATAGCGTTTTTAACAGCGACTGTTGAAATACCGTTATTATCCATGATAACACTCTCAACCATA
>Ga0209925_1000566_pt1 | contig 18903 bp, 16 predicted proteins | sample SalPonR2_A_D1_MG_FD_185702 | JGI IMG/M metagenome (GOLD analysis project Ga0209925, IMG submission 185702) | Salt pond soil microbial communities from South San Francisco under conditions of wetland restoration - Salt Pond MetaG R2_A_D1_MG... ...
CGGGGCGCTGTTCGCGCTCTGCTGGCGCGACTTAGGCGAAACCGCACCGCTGACCGGGCGCACCCTGATGCAACAGTTCCGCGATTATCCCGCGCTGCTGACCTCGCGCCGGTTCTGGGGCTACGCCGCAGCGGCAGGGCTCTCGTCGGGCTCGTTCTTCGCCTATCTCGGCGGCGCGCCTTTTGTCGGCGACCGGGTTTTCGACCTGCCGCCTGCCACACTGGGATTGCTTTTCGGAGCCCCCGCCATTGGCTATTTTCTCGGCAATTTCATCTCGGGCCGCTACTCGACGCGCTTCGGCGTGAATCGGATGGTGCTCTGGGGCGCGCTGTTCAACGCGGGTGGCATCGGGCTCAACCTCGCGCTCTTTCTGCTCGATCACGGCTCACCGCTCTCGTTCTTCGGGCTGATGACCTTCATGGGGCTGGGCAATGGCATGGTGATCCCCAACGCCACTGCCGGTGCGCTGTCGATCCGTCCCGATCTAGCGGGCACCGCAAGCGGGCTCTCCGGCGCACTGATGATCGGGCTGGGTGCCGCGCTCTCGGCCCTTGCAGGAATGCTGCTGACACCGGGAAGCGGGGCGGTGACACTCTTGGCGATCATGTTCGCAACGGGGCTGGCGGCAGTGATCACCATCCTGCTTGTCATTCAACGCGAACGTCGGCTCGGACTGGCGCACTAGACAGCGTACAGGCCATCCTCAAGGAGGTGGCTCACCTATTCCTGCGCGCTGCGCATTTGCTCTGCGATCTGCGATGCCCACTCCCCGATAATCGGCAGGAACTCGATCTGGCTCAGCGCCCAGACAATCAGCGACAACAGAACGGTCGCCCCCAGCACTGTACCAAGGCCGACGGCCAACCCGCGTGCAAAGTTGAACGCCAGAAGGCGCGGAATATTGTTATGGATACGCACGAAGCGATGCTTGTTCAGCGTCTGCAATTCGGCCCGCAATGCACGCACCTCCTCTGTCAGATCCTCGCGGGACTCGGGGGTGGGGTCATCTTTCATCCGAATGTCGCCACAACGTCATACATCACCGGCTCGAAACTTTTGCACAGCTCGTTGATCTTGCGATTGCGCGCGCGCATCTCGTCGCTGCGCAGCATCGCCTGAAAATCCTCGCGCGCGCGCCATTGCGAATAGTTGGCGATGCGGGTCTGCGCATCGTTCACATGAAGACCGGCGGCGATAAAGCCGGGTTGCTTCGAGATATAATCACGATAGGCCTCTTCCAGCAAATCAAGCAGATCCTGACATGTGCCGGGTGTCGCCTCAAAAGTCGTCAGCACGGTCTGATGGCTGGTCTGGGATGTGATATGCGGCATGGCGCACCTCCTTTGAGCGGAGCCTAGCACGCAGTCGCGACACGGTAAATTCTCCGCGCCCCTTAACCCTCGCTTTACCCTTTTTAACGAGGGTTAACGTGGAGGTAATCATGTCGCGATGCCTGGCTCTTGCCGTGCTGCTCTCGCTTTGCCTGTCAGGCCCGGCCCTGGCGGGGGCCTGGCCGCGCGAGAAGGGCACCGTGTTCCTGTCTCTCGCGGGACAGGCGGAGGGGCCGGACGAACACGGCATCTACCGACAGAACTTCACCCTTTATGCCGAATACGGGCTGACGGATCGGCTCACGCTCGGGGTGGATGCGGGCGGCGACGCGCTGCGGATGACCAAGGCCATCGGCTTTTTGCGCTGGCCACTAGGGCGTACCGACCGCCGGGTGAAACTCGCCTTTGAACTGGGGGCCGGTCAGGTTGACGGGGAAAACGCCCTGCGTCCGGTCTTGTCGCTCGGGCGCGGCGTCGAAATCGACAAACGTCACGGCTGGCTGGCCGCCGATGGGCGTGCAATCCTCTTCACTGGCGGAGGCATGAGCCTGGAGGCCGATCTGACCTTCGGCCTGTCCATCACCAAACGCAGCAAGGTGATCCTGCAAATACAGGCCGGTCAGCCCGACCTCGGGGACGCCTACACGCGTTTCGCGCCCTCCTTCGTATTCGAGACGAAACCCGGCGCACATATTGAATTCGGGTTGATCGAGCCGCTGATCGGCGGCGGGGAGCGCGGTCTCAAACTCGGGCTCTGGCGAAAATTCTGACCGCCAGAGCCGGTCGCCGTCAGAGCGCGTCGTCGATCCGCACCCGAAGGATGACACGGCCCGACACGGGCACCGGCCAGCGCAGGTTGATGCGATCATTCTCCGGGCCCTGGCTCGCCTCGAAATAGGGCGTCACATGCGTCACGGCACCTCCGGCGCTGCGTAGCGGCCCGTCGGGCACGACCGATTCGACGGCCTGCGCCCACGCCCCGAACGGCAGCCGCGGAGCCGGCTCGATGACCCATGTGGTGCCAACGCTGGCTTCTTCATGCGCCATGATAAGCGGACTTTCCGCCTGAACGTCGACATTGTGAAACGTATTCTCTGCAAAGGTGATGCCGCGCACCCGGTCGAAATCCAGATCTGCAAAGCTGGTATCCACCGTTTCCACTCGGTGGATCGACCCGATCGCGCGAAAGGTGTTGCCGGTCACCGTCATGCCGTTCAGAAAATGCCCCGGCCCGTGCGGCTTGACGGTGATGAAGGTGAACCAAGGGGCCATATCGCTTGCCAGAAAGACATTGCCGGTGACACTCAGCGCGCTGAACGAAAACTCACCTGAGAAATCCGGCGCGGAATCATGCTCGTTCACCCATTCGAGGAAACAGTTGTCGATGTAGTTGCCGCTGATCGTGCCGCGATTATTGGTGCGGGTCAGCACGAAACCCGCGCTGCGGACCCCGTTCGATGCCGAATCCCCCTGAAAAACATGATTGTCGGCAATCAGAGAGCTTGACCCGGCCATCACCGCGAAATGCCGAAAGAACGTCGCGCGATTGTCACGGATCTTAAGATCGTTGGCATTGGCGTTGAGCCCGATGCTGGCGCGTTCCGTCACCAGAAGCGGGCTCTCGTTCGACAGAAACTGGCAGCGGTCGATCATCATGCCCTGATCGCCCTCGCCATGGCTGGTGATGCCGCGATCCTTGGGGCGGGTGATGAAGCAATCGCGAAAATGATTGGCCGAACCCGAAGGTGGCAGCAGCACGGCGCTGCAATCGCCCGCACACTGGAAATCCACCTCCGAGAACACCATTCGCGACACGTCCTGAAAGCCGCTGAAATCGAGCATGTATTTGAACCGGCGGAAGGTGAACACCTGCGTGCCTGAGGCATCGAACAGCGGCTGGCTAAGTGTTACCCGACCGGCGGCGATGTTACGCGAGGTGACATAGACCTCGCGGCCCACACCATTGCCCTCGACCAGAGATCCGATTGCGATATTCGCAACATCAACGACGTTCGACAGGCGCTTGTTGTTGGCCTCAGGGTCATAGCTGGCCTGCGAGGTGACGATATCGGTGTCCCAGGCTGGGGTCGGAAAGACCGAGAACTGCCCGTTCTGGATCACGTGCCGCTGGTTATAGGTGCTGCGATTACCCACGGCTGCGGCCATGTCGATGGGCGCGCGCAGCGCGATCTTGCGCCCCGCAAGGTCGAGCGTGACATGCCCGGCGTTGTTCAAAAGCGCCTGATAGGCCTTCTTGAAGGCCTGTTCACTGTCACCGAAGGCATCGATGTAGGCAGGCAGATCGTAGTTCTTTGTCAACGACAGGATCGCAGCATCGGGCATCACGACCGTCCCCTCAAAGCGGATGCGACTCTGGATCGTGGTGCTTTGACCGAGTAAATACGTGCCCGCTGGCACGATGATTTCGCGCCCGCCCGCCGCTGTGTCGGCGGCCTCAAAGGCGCCGTGGTCGTCCGTCACCCCGTCGCCGATGGCCCCATAGTCGCGCACATCCACGGTTGCGATCACGTCACGGAGGAAAAAACGGCTGACATCCTCGATCTCGAGATCGTCGATCCGCACGACACCGCCCGACGGCCCGGTCAGGTCAATCCCGAAATGGCCGAACACAGCCTGCGGCCCCCAGACCATGTCGACGCCGGCGCGCTGTCCCGTACCAACAATGGCACGCACTTCGACCACTTCGCCATAGGTGGTCAGCGTCACCAACGGTGCCTCGACCGTTACACCGGCAAGCGCACTCCCACCCGCATCCCCGGCGAAACCCGCGATTCGTACGTTTGGTAGATTACCTGCGATCGCCTTGACCCGCGCGCGCACCTGAAGATAGCAACCGGGCAGGATCGGCGTCTCCCCCATGAAGCGCAGGCGCTGCACTGCCTCGACTTTCTGCACCTCCAACGCGCCGCCGAAATCCTGGTCTGCCGGGACAAAGGCCGCATTGGGGGCATTTTCGTAAGTGTCCGATCCAGGCCGCCCGTCGCCGCTCGACCACTGATCCAGCCCTGCCGCAAAGGTCCGGGGCATGAAATCGATGCCTTGGGTAATTGCCTTGTTCATGGATATCCCTTTCTCTCTCCCGCGCTGCGCGTGATGGGAAGAGGGGATAGCCACCAGGCGTTAACCGGATGTCAGGCCACCGTCACGGTGCCACGGATCGGCTCAGACCGCGACTTCGGGGGCCGCGCGCACCTGCACGCCGTTGATCTTCCAGCCCTTCTCAAGCTCGATCATCTCGTAATCGACGATCCACGACTTGCCCGCCGGGCCGCGCAGCAGCACGCTCTGCCACAATTTTCCAGCGATCACTTCGGCGTCGAGAAAAGTCACATCCGACGGGCGCCAAACCATCGGATACCCCTCCCGCACCATCGAGCCGAATGTCTCGGGCGTGCCGAACTTGCGCTGAATGAACGGGCTGGCAAAACTGTAGGCGCGATCCACATCCTCGGCCAGAAACGCGTCGATCTGGGATGAAATCACCGCGCGCAGCGCCGCCTCGTCGGCCCTTGCACCGCCGCTCAGTCCGAAGACAAAGATCAGGGATAAGATGAAATATCGCATTTGGACACCTCCATACCGAGGCGAAATAGGCCGCCGCCCTAGCGTTGCAAGCTTTCCAGATAGGCGACCAGATCGGCCATCGGCGGGCTGACGCGCACAGTCTCGCCCCGCTCTGTGCGCAAGGCCACGCTACGCGGCTCGAAGAAATTGCCATAGATCGGCATCTCGCTGCCATGCGCTACGATCGGATCGCGCCCGTCGATTCGCTGCACCACCCGCGCCAGCGGAAAATGCCCGCCATTGACGCGCTGCAATGCGGTCAGATTGGTCGGATCAATCGTCAGCACCATCTTCATCGGGCCATTGCCTTGGGCGGCCGGACCATGACAGGCGGCGCAGTAACGGTCATAGACCGCCTTGCCACCCCGCACATCCTGCGCGTGCGCAGCGCTTGCCAGAATCGCGAGGGCCAATGGCAAAACAATGGCTTTCATTGCGGTCTCCTTGCACCCTGTCGCCAGTCTCTCCCGCAAACGTGCCGCCCGCCATGATCAAAGTCAAACATCACTCCAGCCGTCGCAGAAGCCGTTTGCAAATGGCTTCAAAAGCGGCTCGCAAGCCGCCTTCCATGCGCTTTTCAAAGCGCGTGACAAGGCCTTTCGCCCTCACCCCGCGAGGTCGAGTACCTTTTGCCAGACTGCATCGGCCACATCGACCGGATCGGCGGGACGCTTTCCCTGCCCCGGTAGACGCGCCCCCTCGTCTTGCGTGGCCGCCTCGGCCACCTGGGCCAGTCGCTCGAAAAATGCGCCCGAGACCTCCGGATCCATCAGCAGGTAATATTGCCCCAGATCATGCGGCGGTCCTTCAGGGGCCTTGAGCGGCTTGACGTCCCGGCTCACCACCCCGCCCGCCATCCCAGCCGCCAGCAGTTCCGCCATCAGGCCGAACCCCCAGCCCTTTGGTCCGCCGATGCTGACCAAAGAGCCGCCAAGCGCGGCCTCTGGATCGGTGGTGGGCTGACCTGAAGCATCCACCGCCCAGCCTTCGGGAATACGCTCGCCTGCGGCCTTGGCCATGGTGATCTTGCCCAGTGCCACCACCGTCGTCGATTGATCGAACTGCATGGCGATACCGCCCTGTCCGTCCGGCACCGAAAAGGCAATCGGATTGGTGCCGATGACCCGCGTCTTACCACCCGGGGCCGCCACGATGGGAGAGGCATTGGTCATCCCCAGCCCGATCAGCCCCCGCTCCGCGATCTGCCCTGTAAAATACCCAAGCGACGTGCAGGTATGCGCGTGTCCCACCGCGAGGCTTGCCACACCGCAGCTGCGCGCCGCCTCAGCTGCGCGATCGATGCCGCGCGCAAAAGCCGACTGCGCAAAGCCGAACTTGGCATCAACCGCCACGGCGCCCGGGCGCGGCTGCGTAACCTCGGGCTCCACATCGCCTTTGACGCGCCCAGTCTGCAATTGCTGGCAATAGCTTTCAAGATAGTAGAGCCCGCAAATCCGGTTGCCGATGCTTTCCGCCGAACGCACGGCACGCGCGACCTCCTCGGCGATCCACGGCTCGGCACCATGCCGGATCAACGCCGCGCGGGTCCTTGCTTTGATCTCGTTCAGGGAAATGTGCATCATGCCGCCTCCGCTCTTGTCAGGGACAAGCTATGGTCGGAGCCCTGCCCCAGGTCAATTCAGACCTTCTGAACCTGTCTTCAGCGACGGCGAAGCGGCAAGGCTCAGTTCGCCACGATCCGTCCCTGATCCAGCTTGACGATCCGGTCCATCCGCGCTGCCAGATCGAGGTTATGCGTTGCAATCAGCGCCGCCAGGCCGGTACCACGCACCAGCCCCGTCAGCGCCCCGAACACCTGATCCGAGGTGCCGGGATCAAGATTGCCGGTCGGCTCATCGGCCAGCAGAACGCGCGGGCTGTTCGCGAGCGCGCGGCAGAACGCCACGCGCTGCTGCTCGCCACCCGACATCGCTGAGGGGCGATGCCCCGCACGCGCACCAACGCCGACCTGCTCCAGCAGTTCTTGCGCACGCGCCTGCGCGGTCTTGCGCGCCATGCCGTTTGCCAGTTGCGGCAGAACGATATTCTCCAGCGCGCTGAACTCGGGCAGCAGATGGTGGAACTGATAGACGAACCCCACCTCCTGCCGCCGCATCGCCGTGCGCCGTCGGTCACTCAGCCCGGTCATATCCTCGCCGCCGATCTCGACCCAACCCGTGTCGGCCACGTCGAGCAGCCCCGCGATATGCAAGAGTGTCGACTTTCCCGCCCCTGAGGGCGCCACAAGCGCCACCATCTCGCCCTTGGCCAGCGTCAGGTCAGCCCCTGCAAGCACCTGCACCTCGCCGGTCTGCCCCTTGTTATACGTCTTCTCGATGCCCGAGAGCCGCAGCATCGCCTCACTCATAGCGCAGCGCCTCCACCGGGTTCATCCGCGCCGCTCGCCGCGCCGGAAAGATCGTGACCACAAAGGACAGCCCCAGCGACAGCACCACCGCCGAGAACACATCGCTCGCCTTCAACTGCGCCGGCAAATGATAGATCCCGCGTATCGACGGGTCCCAGACCTGCCCGCCCATCATCACGTTCACGAAGGAAAAGATCGGGTCGATATATATCGCGAAGAGACAGCCAAGGATCACCCCCGCCGCCGTCCCGATCAGCCCGGTAAACGCCCCGCAGATAAAGAAGATGCGCAGCACCGAGCCTTCGCTCAGCCCCATGGTGCGCAAGATGCCGATATCCCGCCCCTTGTTCTTGACCAGCATGATCAGCCCGGAAGTGATGTTCATCGCCGCGATCAGCACGAGGATAGAAAGGATCACGAACATCACGTTATCTTCCACCTCCAGCGCGCGCAGGAACGAGCCGCTCGAATCCTGCCATGTCCAGATTTGCGCGCGCTCACCCGCTGCACGCAACAGCGGCAGGGTCATGTCGTCGATGTTTTCCGGGGCCTCGACCATGACCTCCAGCTCATCCGCACGCCCGTCGCGGTTGAAGAAGGATTGCGCCTCGGCAAAGGGCAGGTAGACGCGCACCCGGTCAATGTCATAGCGCCCGGCGGTGAAGATATAGACCACCTCATAGGCATTGATGCGCGGGCTTGTGCCGAGCGGCGTCTTGACCCCGTTGGGCGAAATCAGCTTGATCCGCTCGCCCACCGTCACGCCCAGTTCCTGCGCCACACCCGAGCCGATGGCGATGCCTTTGCCAAACCGTGCGATATCGCCGCGCGAGGTTTCGGGATCAGCCACGCGCGGAATTGTGCGTAGATCCTCCGGCGCGATGCCAAATACCTGAACCCCCGCGTTGCGGTCACGGGCACTGGCCATCACCTGACCCTTGACCAGCGGTGCCACGCGGGTCACGCCCGGCAGCTCGCGCACCCGGTAGGCCATCGCCTGATAATTCTCGATGGTACGGTCGATACGGCCGGTCTGCGCATCGACCGTGCCCGCATTGTAGATCGTCACATGCGCATTCGCGCCGAGAATCGTATCGACGAATTCCGCCCGAAAGCCAGAGCGCACGGAAAGCGTCGCAATCAGCGCGAACACCGCCAGCGTGATACCGATCAGGCTGATCCATGTCATCACGCTCACGCCTCCCTCGGCGCGCTTGGCGCGCAGATAGCGCCAAGCAATCATCCACTCGAAAGCGGCAAAGGGGGCGGTCGATCTGGCCATTGCGGCTCCTTGGGTCACGTCGCGCGGACAGTGGTGTGTTCCGCCCAGAGCGTCAAGGTCGAGCGGCGCATCTGCGCGCTCGCATCACATGGCCTCACATTCAGCCGAGATGCTCTGGTGCAGGCCTGCGTCGACACCATCTTGTTTTGGCAACCACACGAAAGGCACCGCTATGCAACGCCCGCAATACCAGCATCGTCCTCCGCAGCCCCCTCCTATCGCCGCCCTCTTCCGTGGCGGTTCGATGACTGGGCGGTCATTTGACGCGACCGCAAGGACACAGTTCGCATCGCGTGACGACGCTCACCCGCATTTGATTTTTGCGCCCTTGCGTCGCATCGGTATAAATACAACATCTCTTTCAGGAGGTTTGTTAATGATCCATCGCCGCCATTTTCTTGCAACGGGCCTTGCCGCCATTGCACCCGCACTTTTGCCGGGCCTTGCCCGGTCCTTTGAGCTTGATCCAAAATTCGCGCCCCAAGAGGTTACGTTCGACCCGAAATACCAGCCCGGCCAGCTGATCGTATTGCCGCGCGCACATTTTCTGTATCTCGTCACCGAGCCGGGCCGCGCCCGCCGCTACGGCGTCGGAGTGGGTCGTGCGGGACTGGAATTCACCGGCACCGCCACCATCGACGTCAAGAAGAAATGGCCCACGTGGCGCCCGACAAATGAGATGATCGAACGCGAGCCGCGAACCTATGGCCGCTTCAAGGACAACGACTACGTCCAACCCGGCGGCCCAGAGAACCCGCTCGGCTCTCGCGCGCTCTACCTATTTCAGAACGGGCGGGATACCTATTACCGAATCCACGGCACAACGCAGCCCTCCTCGATCGGGCGCTCGGTCTCGAACGGCTGCATCCGCATGATCAACGACCATGTGCAGGATCTGTATGAACGTGTGCCTGTCGGAACCGTGGTCACCGTGCTCTAGGACAGCGGATAACACCACCGGACCGGGGCGCTCGACGTCCCCTCGCGATCATACTTGATTTTCGAGAGTCACAATCCCATACTCTATTTCGCGACGTTACCACTATCGACCATCTGCTCCTTCTACGGCTCAGTCACTCGATCTTGCACGACAGAGCCGGGCTGCCGCAGTCCCGCGGGCAGCAAAAAAACTGAAGGAGATCAGAACGATGGCTTCTGGCACCGTAAAATGGTTCAATTCCACCAAAGGCTACGGCTTCATCGCGCCCGATGGCGGGGGCAAGGATGTTTTCGTCCATATTTCCGCTGTTGAGCGCGCCGGTCTGACCGGGCTGGCCGATGACCAGAAAGTGAATTTCGACATCGAAGCCGGCCGTGACGGTCGTGAATCTGCGGCGAACATCACCCTCGCCTAAGGCGTTGAACGTGTTGACGGAATCGGGCCCCGCGCGGGCCCTTTTTCATTGCGTGGAGGCGATCAGATCGGCCAAATGCGGCCCCAACGCCTCGACGATCCGCCGTACCCCTTCTGCATTTGGATGGATCCCATCAGGCTGAAAATAGCGCTGCAACGCCGCAGGGGCACCCTCACCCAGTCCAGCAAAGAACTCCGGTGCCAGATTCGCGTCATAAGCCTCTGACAAATCAGGGTAAATCGCGTCGAAATCGGCCTTATAGGCAGCCCCATAGTTGCCTGGTGCCTTCATCGGCACCAGTAACACCTCCACTCCCCTTGCCTCTGCCACCTCTAGAATTGTCTCTATATTTCGGCGACTTACCGTGGGATCAATGCCACGCAAAAGGTCATTGCCGCCAAGCGTCACGATCATCGCGTCAACCTCGGGCGTCAGGCTCCACTCCACCCGCGCGGCGCCGCCCGCCGTGGTATCACCGGAGACCCCAGCGTTGATCAGCTCCGCTTCAACCCCCTGATCTTGCAGCCAATTCCGCATCTGCGCGACAAAACCGTCTTCCTCAGGCAACCCGTAGCCCTGGGTCAGGCTGTCACCCAATGCCAAAACCGTGACCGGTTCAGCCGCGCTTGCCGGGCTGACAAGCGCGCCCATCACGGCTAAGACCTTGCCCATGCCTCGCAGGGCCCCATATGTCAAAAAACCCTTTTCAATCAGGCGCAAACGCATGAACTCTCCTCTTCTGTCCCTCTCCGATGCCTCGCTTGCACTGGAGGGGAATGCCGGTCTCGTCCGGATACTCCACGGGATCACGCTGGATGTCCACCGGGGCGAGAGCGTCGGGTTGGTCGGCCCGTCCGGCTCCGGCAAGTCTTCGCTGCTGATGCTGATGGGCGGGCTGGAACGCGCCACCGGCGGCACCGTCCGCGCGCTTGATCACGATCTCGGCGCGCAGACCGAGGATCAGCTGGCCCGCCTGCGCCGTGACAATTTCGGTGTTGTCTTTCAATCCTTTCACCTCATCCCCACGATGACCGCGCTGGAGAATGTCGCGACACCGCTGGAACTTGCGGGCGCGCCCGATGCCGATGCACGCGCGCTTGAGGAACTCACCGGAGTCGGGCTCGCGGACCGTGCCGGTCATTACCCATCGCAGCTTTCGGGCGGGGAACAGCAGCGCGTGGCGCTTGCCCGCGCCGCCGCGCCGCGCCCGGCGATCATCCTTGCCGATGAGCCCACCGGCAACCTCGACAGCAGCACCGGCGAGACGATAATAGAGTTGCTGTTCGGGTTGCGCGACCGCCACGGTGCGACGCTGGTTCTGGTGACCCACGATTCGGATCTCGCCACGCGCTGCGACCGCGTCATCAGCCTGCGCGACGGCCGCATCGAGGCCGCCGCATGAGTGTGAGAACAGCGGCGAAATTCGCCCGGCGCGAACTGCGCGGCGGCCTGCGCGGGTTTCGCATCTTCCTCGCCTGCGTGATTCTCGGCGTGGCCGCCATCGCCGCCGTTGGCACCCTGCGCGAGAGCGTGCGCGCCGGGCTTGCCGATCAGGGCGCGGCGCTTCTCGGGGGAGACGCGGAACTGGAACTAACCTACCGTTTTGCCACGTCAGACGAACGCACGTGGATGGAGGATGTGGCGCTCGATGTCTCGGAAATCGCCGATTTCCGCTCCATGGCGCTCGGGCCGGACGGCACGCGCGAGCTTACGCAGGTCAAGGCCGTCGATAGCGGCTACCCCCTTGTCGGAAAGGTGGAAATATCCCCCGACATGCCGCTGGGCATGGCGCTTGCCGGGGCGGAGGGCCTGCCCGGCGCGGTGATGCAGCCGCTCTTGATCTCCCGCCTCGGCCTCGACATCGGCGATAGGTTTCGCCTCGGCGAGCAGGAGTTTCGCCTCATGGCCGAACTGGTGCGCGAGCCCGACCCCTCGCGCGCGGGCTTCGGCCTCGGCCCCCGCACCATCGTCGCGCGCGCGGCGCTTGACGGCTCCGGGCTGTTGTCGCCCGGCTCGCTCTTCACCTCGAAATACCGGCTGACCCTGCCCCCCGGCACTGATCTCGCCACGATGGAGCGGCGCGCCACCGACGCGCTGGACGGCAGCGGCTTTCGCTGGAACGACGCCCGCAACGCCAGCCCCCGCGTCGCCGAATTCGTCACCCGCCTCGGGGCGTTCCTCGTGCTGGTGGGCCTGTCGGGCCTTGCCGTGGGCGGCGTCGGCATCTCCGCGGCGTTGCGCAGCTATCTGGCGGGCAAGGTGCAAGTCATCGCCACGTTGCGCAGCCTCGGTGCGGATCAGCAGACGATCTTTCTGACATACTTTCTTCAGGTGGGCGTTCTGGCCATCCTCGGCATCATCGGCGGGCTGATCCTCGGCGTCGGCCTGCCGGTCCTGCTGGGGCCGTTCATCGCGGCGCGCTTGCCGGTGCCTGCAGTCTTTGCCGCCTATCCCGCCCCGATGATTGAGGCGACGCTCTACAGTGTGCTGAGCGTGCTGATCTTCACCCTCTGGCCGCTCGCCCGGGCGCGCGAGGTGCGCGCGGCTGCACTCTACCGCGAGGCGGCGGGCGCGCGTCACGGCTGGCCCGGCACGGCCTATGTCATTGCCACGCTGGCGCTTCTCGGCCTTCTGCTGGCGGCGGCGGCGCTCTTTTCCGGCAACCTGATGCTCACCCTCTGGACGGCGGGCGGGATCATCGGCGCACTTGGCGCATTGAGCCTTGCGGCCCTCGCGGTGCAGCGCGCCGCCCGCGCCCTGCGCCCCCGTCTGCGCACCCGCCCCGCGCTTGGCTGGGCGCTCGGGGCCATCGGCGGGCCGGGCAGCACGGCGGCCCCGGTCATGCTCTCGCTCGGCCTCGGCCTCACGGTGCTCGCTGCCGTCGGGCAGATCGACGGTAACCTGCGCCGTGCCATCGCCGGGGACCTGCCCGAGCGCGCGCCGTCGTTCTTCTTCGTCGATCTGCAAAAAGACCAGATGCCGTGGTTCCTCGACCGGCTGGAGAACGACCCAGGCGTCAGCCGCATTGACCACGCCCCGATGCTCCGCGGGATCATTTCCCGCATCAACGACCGTCCAGCGCGCGAGGTGGCCCCAGGGCATTGGGTGGTCGAAGGCGACCGCGCCGTCAGCTATGCCGAGACGTTGCCCGCACGCACAACCCTCACCGCAGGCACGTGGTGGGGCCGCGACTACACCGGCGCGCCGCAACTCAGCTTCGCCGCCGAGGAGGCGGCGGAAATGGGCATTGGCCTCGGCGACGAGATCACCGTCAACATCCTCGGGCGCGACATCACCGCACCCATCACCTCGCTGCGCGAGGTCGATTTCTCCAGCGTCGGGATGGGCTTCGTCATGCTGATGAACCCCTCCGCCCTTGCCGGTGCGCCGCATACCTTCATCGCAACCGTCTATGCCGAAAGCGAGGCCGCCGAGGAAGCGATCCTGCGCGAGGTCACCGACCGCTATCCAAACGTGACCGCGATCAACGTGCGCGACGCGCTAATGAGGGTGACCGACCTTCTGGCCAGCCTCGCCTCGGCCACCTCCTGGGGGGCCTCGGTGACATTGCTCACGGGTTTTCTGGTGCTGATCGGGGCGGCGGCGGCGGACGCCCGCGCGCGCACCTATGAGGCGGCGATCCTCAAGACCCTAGGGGCCGCGCGTGCGCAGATCCTCACCAGCATCGCGCTGCGGGCCATCCTGCTGGGCACCGCCGCAGGCGGGGTGGCGCTGGCGGCGGGCATCGGCGGGGGCTGGGCGGTCAGCCATTTCGTGATGGAGACGCCCTTCACGGTGATCTGGCCCTCGGCGCTTGCCATCGTCGCGGGCGGCATTGCGGTCACGCTCATCGCCGGTCTCGCCTTTGCCCTGCGCCCGCTGCGCGCCCGCCCCGCCCGTATCCTGCGGGCTTGCGAATAGCCCCTTCTTCTTGGCGAAAAGACCCTCGGGGGATCGGCCTGCGTCAGCCGGTCGATGATCCCGCCACCAAACGCCACGTTGATTTCGCGTAACCCGGCTGGCACTGCATCCGCGCATCGACAGGAGAGCCCATGAGTGATTCGCTTCCCATCCCGCTTTCACCGCCGCTGACGGCCGCGCAACAGACCGCACTCGTCAATCTCGTGCGCCGCGCCTCGCGGGCCGAGATCATGCCGCGCTTCCGCACGGTGACCCGCGCCGAGGCCGATACCAAGTCCGGGCCGACCGATCTAGTGACCGAGGCCGACCGGCAGGCCGAGGCGATTCTGGCGCGCGGGTTGCAAGGCATGTTCCCGCATGCGCTCATCGTCGGCGAAGAAGCCGTGGCCAAGAAACCGGACCTGCGCGATGCAGTGGCCGAAGCGGAGCTTGCCTTCATCATCGACCCGGTCGACGGCACTTGGAATTTCGTTCACGGCCTGCCGCTCTTCGGTGTGATCATCGCCGTCACCCGCTTTGGCCGTCCGGTCCTGGGGCTGCTGCATGATCCGGTCTCCGACGACTGGATCATTGCCGATGAGACCAATCCCGCGCGACTTGCCGCAGCCCTCGGGTCCGAACGCCCGGTCCGCGTTTCAAAGGGCGGCGACTTGGCGGACCTGCAAGGCTATATGCATTTTTATCTCATGCCACAGGATCAACAGGAGCGCATAGCCCCACTGCTGGCGGCTTTGGCCCGCTGTTTCGCCTTGCGCTGTTCGTGCCACGAATACCGACTGCTGGCGCAGGGGGCGGTAGATTTCACGCTCTCCGGCGTGCTGAACCCTTGGGACCATGCCGCAGGCGTGCTCATCTGCCAACAGGCGGGCGGGGTGGCACGGATGCTCGACGGACGTGACTACAATACCGCGATCACGAAAGGATTCCTGCTCTGCGCCTCGAATCAAGCCACATGGGACCGCCTGCGCGATCATTTCACCTGCCTTCTTGAGGATTGAGCCCGTAGATGCAGTTTTTCATTGCCATAAAACCGCCATACCGGCATGTATTAATGGCCCTCGGGGTCTCAATCTTTTTGATTTCGGAATTCCTTCATGACGTCCAGGCGATGCGCTAAGGATGAAGACGAGGCAATCACCCTGTCCGAGGAGGACCGGGCGGCAACGATTGACCGACTTTATGACGTAGCACTTGACCCCGCGCGCTATGAGGGTCTTCTCGACCACTGGGAGAGCACGGTTGGGCCGTTGCGGGCAAGGGTCGACTTGGCTGCGCCGCGTCTGCTCGACGATCCACGCATCGCGGCGCATTTCCGCCGTGCGACGGAATTTCTGGACAGGGTGGAGATCACGGCCCCGACACTTGGCACAGAGGCCCAAGACCTCGAGACCATTTTGGCTCCGTTCGACCGGGTGCCCGCCGCACTGCTCGATCGGAACAACGATATACGCGCAGCCAACGCTGCCGCGCGCTTGGTGATGCAATTGCCCGTGCATGCATCCCTTGACGATTTTCCGATCCATGCTGCCGACAGGGGGGCTGTTGCCGATGCGCTAAGCCTGCTCTTCGAGGACCGCACCAAGGACAGCGCGGTTTTGCGTGTGCGCTCACAGCGTGCAGATCACCTGATCGTCTTCCGCCTGCAACGCTGCATCGCCGCCGATGGCACGGTGCTGGTCCTCGCGGCCTCCAATGAGGTCAGCCTGCCAAAGGGGTTTTGCGACATCCTGCGACAGGCCTTTGATCTTACAGCCACCGAGGCCGATATTCTATGCCATCTGGTCGATTGCCGAAGTGTTAATGACATCGCCGTGAATCGCGGCCGGTCGGTGGATACGATCCGGGCGCAGATCAAATCGATCCTCGCCAAGACCGAGACCCATTCACAACTCGAACTGGTGCGACTCGCCCTATCGATGATCGACATGACGGCGATGACCGTGCGCTCCGCCACCGGACCACGCGAGGTCAGCCGTGGCTCCATCACGCTGGCAGAGCGCGATTTCAAGTCCCTGCGGGCCACCGATGGTCGGCGCGTGGATTACCTCGTTCTCGGCGCCGCGCATGGCCGCCCGGTGCTCTACCTGCCACTCGATTTCGGGCTGGTACGGTGGCCTGCCTCGGCCGAGGCCTACGCCGCCGCACGTGGTTTGCGGATCATCGTGCCTTTGCGTCCGGGCTACGGCAAATCCGACATGGTCGGTCGCACAGCGGATTACGACGGCGCCCTTTTGCAAGACGCGATGATGGTGCTGAACGCCCAAGGCGTCACGCGCTGTCCAATCATCGCAATCAGCGGTGACACCTATTATGCCGTGCGTCTCGCCCGCGCCAATCCCAGCACGTTCACCGGGATTATTGCCTGTTCCGGGATGCTACCGCTGACCCGCCGAGCGCAGTTCGAGCGAATGGACAAGTGGCATCGCTTCATCATGGCCGGCGCCAAATATACGCCGCACCTGCTGCCCTTCATGGTCAAGGCAGGCTTTCTTCTCGCACAGAGGATCGGCAAACGCGGGTTCATCCACGCTGTCTTTGGGAATTCCGAGGCCGACATCGCCACGTTCGAAGATCGCGAAGTCTACGAGGCCATAATCACTGGGTCGGAGGTTGCGTTGTCCGACACGCATTGCGCGCACGACGCGTTTTCACGACAACTTCTATCGGGACAATTGGAGGATTGGAGCAACGATCTAAATGCCCTGCGCGACCAGCTTCCGCTGATCCTGATGAATGGTGCGCAAGATCCGCAAGTGCCAGTGGACACTTACAAAGAGTTCCGTGAAGACCATGACTGGATCGAATTCCACCTGTTCGAGGACGCTGGCCAACTCGCCTTCTTCCGCCGATGGCGCGATGTGCTCGACCGGCTGATGCCTCTTCTCGGAGACTGAAGGCGAAATGGCGGCCTTATACCCCAATTGGGGTATGACAACCTCGGGTAATCACACTAGCGTTACGTTACGTGAACAGATCGGGTACTTGTGAGTGATGGCGCAACCGTTCCTGTCGCGTATTCGGCGCGACCGACGTGCCGAATGCCATTTGACACAGATATTTCATACTGAAAAGGCGGCCCAACAGGGCCGCCTTATTTCCGTGTCACTCTACTCCGCCGCCTCGGCATAGTCCTCAAGCGGCGGGCAGGTGCAGATCAGATGCCGGTCGCCATGGACATTGTCCACCCGATTGACCGGCGGCCAGTATTTATCCACCCGAAACGCCCCCGGAGGGAAACAGCCCTGTTCGCGGCTATAGGGCCGATCCCACTCGCGGATCAGATCCTCCATGGTGTGCGGCGCGTTCTTGAGAGGGTTGTTCTCGGCCTCCATGCGCCCCTCTTCGATGTCGCGGATCTCCTGCCGGATGGCCAGCATCGCCTCGATGAACCGATCCAACTCGGCCTTGGTCTCACTCTCGGTCGGCTCCACCATCAGCGTGCCGGGCACCGGAAAGCTCATCGTGGGCGCATGAAAGCCGCAATCCATCAGCCGCTTGGCGATATCGTCCACAGTGACGCCCGCGCTCTTCTCAAACGGGCGGGTATCGAGGATACATTCATGCGCCACTCGGCCCGTCGGCCCCTTGTAGAGCACGTCATAGGCCCCCTCCAGCCGCTTGGCGATATAGTTGGCATTGAGGATCGCAACCCGCGTCGCCTGTGCCAAACCCGCGCCGCCCATCATCAGGCAATAGGCCCATGAAATCGGCAGCAGCGAGGGCGAGCCATAGGGCGCGGCGCTGACGGGTCCCTCTGCGCCCCCCGTCTCGGGGTGACCCGGCAGATGCGGCACCAGATGCGCCTTGACGCCGATTGGCCCCATGCCGGGACCGCCGCCGCCATGCGGGATGCAGAAGGTCTTGTGCAGGTTGAGATGGCTCACATCGCCGCCCACATCGCCGGGCCGCGCCAAACCCACCATGGCGTTCATGTTGGCCCCGTCGATATAGACCTGCCCGCCATGTTCATGCGTGATATCGCAGACCTCGCGCACCGTCTCCTCGAACACGCCGTGGGTTGAAGGATAGGTGATCATGCAGCCAGCGAGGTTCTCGGAATGCTGCTCGGCCTTGGCGCGAAAATCCTCCACGTCGATATCGCCGTTCTCGGCGGATTTCACCACCACCACATCCCAGCCCACCATATGCGCGCTTGCCGGGTTGGTGCCGTGGGCGCTCACTGGGATGAGGCAGACCTTGCGATGTCCTTCGCCATTCGCCCGGTGATACGCGGAAATCGTCAGGAGCCCCGCATATTCGCCCTGCGCGCCGGAATTGGGCTGCATCGAAATCGCGGCATAGCCGGTGATATCACACAGCTTGGCCGACAGATCATCTATCATCTCCTTGTAGCCAAGCGCCTGATCCGCCGGAACAAACGGATGCAACAGCGAGAATTCGCGCCAGCTCACCGGCATCATCTCGGCGGCGGAGTTGAGCTTCATCGTGCAACTGCCCAACGGGATCATCGCCCGGTCGAGCGCCAGATCGCGATCCGCCAGACGACGCATGTAGCGCATCATCTCGGTCTCGGCCCGGTTCATATGAAAGACCGGATGGGTCAGATACGCGCTCTGTCGCTGCAACGCCTCGGGGATACGATACTCATGCTTTAAATCGCTGTCCTCCATGATGATGCCAAAGGCACGCCAGACCGCCTCGACGGTCGCGGTGCGGGTGCGTTCATCGAGCGTGATGCCAATCTTGCTCTCGCCCACGCGGCGCAGGTTCACACCCTCGCGAACCGCCGATTGCAGAACGCCACGCTGTAACAAGCCCACATCGACGGTGATCGTGTCGAAAAAATCGCCCGGCTCGACGTGAAAGCCCGCCGCCTCCAGCCCTTTCGCCAGCCGCACCGTCTTGCGGTGTATGCGCTGCGCGATGGCGCGAAGCCCCTTGGGGCCATGAAACACCGCATACATCGACGCCATGACGGCCAAGAGCGCCTGCGCGGTGCAGACATTCGAGGTGGCCTTCTCGCGGCGGATATGCTGCTCGCGGGTCTGCAGGCTGAGGCGGTAGGCACGGTTGCCGTGACTGTCCACGCTGACCCCCACG
>Ga0209925_1000569_pt1 | contig 18879 bp, 17 predicted proteins | sample SalPonR2_A_D1_MG_FD_185702 | JGI IMG/M metagenome (GOLD analysis project Ga0209925, IMG submission 185702) | Salt pond soil microbial communities from South San Francisco under conditions of wetland restoration - Salt Pond MetaG R2_A_D1_MG... ...
CCGACCACAGGAGCCGCCACACCGACGGCGACGCCCCCCCCTCCTCCTCCCCCTCCGAGCTGATCGCGGCCTTCACGGAGGACCCCTTTCTCTTGGCCTTCGCTCGTCATTTCTGCACCGGAGACAGCGCGGTGGGGAGGAAGGGCATGGGAAGCCAGGTCAGCCCTCCTCCTCCTCCTGCCCCGGGCTGCCCCCTTCCTTCACCTTCGACCCCTCCTTCTCATCCACCTTCCCCCCCGCCCCCTCCCCGGCCCTCCCTCCTACAGCGCGAGAGTCGGCTCTGCGCGGGCGTGCTCTACGAGTGCCTGACGCGGGAGAAGCCGGACCTACTCGTCCTCCACTTCTCCCTCCTCCACGTCCTCCAGGTCCTCCCGACAATGGATCCCGTGGCCGCCGCCTGCACCGTACGTGCCCAGACACAAGCCCCCGGAAGTCTCCTCTCCCTCCTCACACAGGCACATGTCTCCTACTCCCTCCTCTCATTGTCTTCCCGCTCGTCCGCTTTCCCTCCCCTCCCTTCCCTTTTCCACTCAGACCTGCAACCTGCGCCTCGTTCTTCGCTACTTTTCTCCCGAAGCTCGGTTGCGAGGGCGGTTACGAGGAAAGCAGGGTCGTGAAGAGCGGGAGAGGAGGGGCGATGACCCGGTGTGCTCGCGGACTGGGGGGAGGGAGGAGGAGGGCGGCACGGAGGACTGGCTCTTACAGGCGGACTTGGTGCAGTCCTTAAGGGTGAGGATGGATGCGCTCTTTGTCTCCCTCGGCCTGGGAGAGGAAGTCATGGCAGAAATGGGTGTGACGGGCCACGCTGAGTCCATTGAGAGCCTCGCGGGGGTGGATTCTTCGTCAGTGGGCTCGAAGCCTTTGTGCGGGGCGTATGCCCTCTACTACGACCTTCCTTGCGCCGCTGCTTCGCACCCATTCGCCGTCGGGTTTCCTCCGACAGGCCCTGTCGGGCAAGGATGGGAGCAGCAAAGGAGGGCGGCGATGCGGGAGCTCCCCGCCTTAAGGGCCAGGGCTCCGCACGCGGCGCTCAGCGACTTGTTGCGGGGCCTGGGAAGCGCCGCTCGATGGCGCGACGGGCAGGAATGGTGAAAGATGGCGAATCGGAGGTCTCAGGAACTGGAGACTTATCATCGTAACAGATTATGACCAAAAGAACACAGAACATAGTATTTTCCCCCTTCAGGGCTTGACCTGTGCTACACATATGTCCCGCTCTGCATTGATACAATCCAACTTTCTTGAAAAGAGTCTCGAAACCGTCTCGATGCTTCATGTAATCATCGATTCATTTTCTTTGTACACTCTCGGGATGACCTCACTCGGGCAGGAGACGGTCCAAGCCAAGGTCTTCCCACCTCTCTTCCTGATTAGGCCGCCTGCCCGTGCCCACAAAGCCCTTCCTCCCCGCGGTACTGTCACCACCGTTTATCGTATCTTCGTCCTCATCGTCCTCCAAGAAGAATTCACTGAGTGCGGGTACGTCTAACTCGTCGTCTGACAGGGAGTCGGCCGTCCACTCCTCGTCGATCACGTCCAAGAACCCTCGATATCGGGAGACGGCTGCAAAAGAGCTGTCAGACATGTTAGCGCTGTTTTCTGAGCGCAAAGAAGGTTAAGTGTATGGTGGAGTAAAAAGTGAGAAATGGGAGACAAATTAGCGAGCACAGTGCTTTGTGCGGCAACTGCTACGTGCCACCAGGTTTCTGGCGCTTGAAGCAGCTAGAGAAAGGAAAAGCGTCTCGCTGCTTCCCCCGCTTCACGTCTCACGGTACCCCCCATCCCCACGTGGCTTAAGGGAACTTAAGGGGATGATACAAACACTTATTCTACTCGAAGCTCGTTGAATTGTATCGTAAGGCCGGGCACTTTGTCCTCGCAGTGAATGGGAATTCGCGCAGCAAGCACGAGCCTCACAACGCCTCTTACTTAGTGAGTTACGCTGTCAAGCTTGATATGCTGCATGAAATGCTCTCATAGAGGGATGTACAGGTCGAGAAGGACATGGAGATTTCAAACATTCTTCAAAGCAAAGCGACATAGAAAAAAGGGAGAGATACGAAGCAAGGTTACCTCCCAACGAGGCCCAATGCAACACTGGAGTCGCAATTTCTCCGGTTAGCATGTCTATTTTGTTCTTTCGCCATTCTTTCCGTCACGTTTAAGTAGAAGGGCCTCTTTCCTGATAGTGCAATACCACATTCAGGAGAAAAGGTTCTCTCTTCTAATAATTCCCCAGACAGATCCCATGGCTTCTCATGCGTCTTCTTCAGCACGAAGTTTTGCAGCGGCATTCGTTACTTTGACACCAAGCTGCTCCGCCTTCTCTACGATGGCCTTGCGCTTGCGGCTGCTTACGTTGTGTGCGATCTCGGCGGAGTATTTTCGGTTGTGCAATAGCAAAAGCTCGACCTCCTTCGGATTATTCACAACAAACTTGTAGAAGCCGTTGGGGAGGAGGTTTCTCGTCTTGGCGTCCGAGCCGTAGCCGATGTTGGGCATGAGCGTGGAGCCCTTAAACCGGCGGCGGGCTCGGCCGTCGATACCCTTAGGCTTGCGCCACGATGTGCGTGCGATGCGCATGAAGCGGTCGGCTTGGAAGCGCCCGAACTTCTTGGTCCGCTTCTTGACGATGCTCTTGGGCTTGACGAGGGGCGTGACTTTGGCCATGGCTGACAAGGGAGAAAGGTTTGCGCCCTGTGCGTCATGATGAAAACCAAGAGTGGTAAGAGTGAGAATATCCCTACAAGGAGCAACGGTAGCTCGTGGCAAGCGCGGCGCCACAAGATGTGAACAGTGGCCACATAGTGGGCGGCACGACCAACAAGAAGATCACGGTGGCAGTATCAATTGACAACGCGGTCACTTTTCGCTATGACGACAAGAGCACAACATATCGCCGCGACGCAGCAAAAAACGTCCACACGCTTGTCGCGCCCATGACAGTGCCATAGAAGAATCGAAGCGTCTAGGCATTATCCGTGCTGGGTTCCTGCCCATCCGTCACTAAAAATAGACATGGGCGAGTAGAGCCGGACGCTTCTCTCCTCCCGTCCGGAAGGGCTATTTTTCGTATATCAAAGCATGGGTGTATATGACAAGGGACGCACGACGTAGCCAGGTAACTCTGTTTTTTCTCCCAGCCTGCACGTTTCCAACTCGTCTGCGCCCACAATGAAGACAACGACATGCTGATAAGCGCCATGCTGTCGGATGTAGGGGCCCTAGAGCGACAACGTTTGGAGAGAGCATCCTACAAAGAGAGTAGCAGGATAAACAAGGACACAATGGTCACAATAATAAAATGTACACATGAACAGAAAAGAATGTGCCGCAATTTCTTCGCAGTCCATAGTCCCTTGATATGAGAAACGCTCAAACCACGAAAGGCTTAGCTTCTGTGCAGTAGTGATGCTTCCACGACCAGGGTACCGCATGACTCATCATAGAACCACGATCTGCTGCTTAAATCCTGTGAAGATACGATATGAGTCTGTTTCCATGTGCAATGTTGCCAGGCGGGGAAGCCATCGCACACTGAAGGCATCCCTTACATGAGTTTTACCTCCAGCCACCCAAAGACGGTTGGCAGGGGCCTTGCTCGCTCCTCGCGGATGGTGGACAGGACGGCGGAAGTTGGGGTCCACCATTCTCGTCCTGCGCGATCTAATATCCACTCAAGCACATGGGCGTACAATGTGTGTAGGTAGGTCATGCAGATCTGTGCACCTTGGACTGCTCCATCTCTGGTACTTTAAGTTGACTAGCATAAGCACGACGGACAAGAAGCTCAAGCGGGGGGGGACGCTCGCCTCCGGGTCCACAACAAGCCAAGCTCCCGGTCTACAGCCGGAATCGCCGCGATCAGCTCCTCTATCCCCCAGAAGCCTACCTACTTTCCGTCAAGTTTTATGGAGGTGAATGCCACGACCAGATTCTAGGGAGGGTATAGAAGCTCGTGACAAGCTACAGCAATCATTTATGCTCCGAGATTGGGACTTGAAACGCCCAGTTTCAGGTTTAATTTTTTAATTTAAGTGGTGGCTCAATCACACGATACTCATTGTCTACTGCTCTTCAAACTGTGTCACGGTGCTCCATGTCCCCTTCGCCGACAAGCAAAACATCTTTGCGACTCTTTTGTTTTGGCGCTGGGCCATCAATGCTCGCCCTGATGTATTTAAAAAATCTTCCGAATTAAATTGAGGGGTACAATCTGTAGTTATTTACGGCTTTTCTTTATTCTCATGGTGACACGTAGAGTATTTGTACGATGAGACAAGGTGAAATTCGCTTGCTATTTCAAATGTTGGACAATATATTCTGCTAGTACAATTCTTCAGATGTGAAGTGGGGAATTAGCTCAGATGGTAGAGCATCCGCTTAGCGTGCGGAAGGCAGTCGGATCGATACCGACATTCTCCACGGCGGTTCACGCTGAAACATTTTTTACACGTTGCATAACGACGACACGTGGCAATTTGCTAAATTTGCCCGTAATCGTTGAGGAGTGGATCAAAGGAAAAAAGATAATAGAATTTCTTTTGAAAGTTTTTCGTATGTAAGCACAAAAAAGTGTGGAGAATCGGGGAATCGAACCCCGGGCCTCGTCCTTGCGAAGGACGCGCTCTACCATAACTGAGCCAATTCCCCACTGACGTCACAAAACTCTGGAATCTGGACCTCTAGAAAAGGGTGTCTACGTAGAGGAGATCCCAGGGTTATTTCACACCTTTCTTGTTTCACACATTCCTCGACTGTTAAAACACGACAAGAGATAATGTAGGAGTAAACATCACACTGTCATGAAGCTCTTTTTATCTTGAACAAATATTTTCTTTTGTGCGATTCATGTATTTATACAATTTTTTTTAATGTTAGGTGAACGAGAAGAAAAGTGGTTTTGGCCCATACGTCTGTACGCCTCGCTTGATAAATTGAAGCCAAATGCAAACGAGCCATCAAACTACAATCCCGATCATATCTTGTTAGCCAATGGTAGAAAATACGGTCTTGACGTGCCTGTCAGCCGCATGGCAACATGGCGTGCAAGCTGGGGCGCTAGGTCACAGAAGTCGTTGACGTCCCCCAAAATTCGGGTTGTTTCTATGTTCGTGTTTTTTCGTGGTTTTACCCATTCCTCCATTTATTCAGAGCGGCTTGTCCACCGTATTTTGTACATTCATCTATCAGCCAACTAACCAAGTCAGCGCAATAGCAGAGCTACGCAAGCGGAGCGTGGCTTCTTCCTCAAAGTCCAGAGAGAGAGCTGGGAATACAATAATATACATGCATGAGAAAAACTCAACAAAGAAACAAATGAACGTGTTGACCCACTTTTCAGATTTCAATATGACTTGAAGTTAGTGGAGAACTTAGACACACACAAAATCATTAGGGCCAACTTTACGATAATACTGTTTTGCGTACATTGGATATTTCTAGTCTCCATCAACTTCCAATGATTTGACAATCCGTCCATATTCCTGGTGTACTAACAACATCCAACATTGCCTTAATTTCCACACACTTATTCCTTTCCCCTGTACGCTCCTCAACAACACTTTCTCCACTCATCCACCTCAACGATTGTCTACTATAACGGTGTAAGCATCCAGATAGCGATAACGAGGGCTCACTTCCTACAGCAGCTCCGTAGGTGAGGTCGACATCGATCCATAGGGCTAGAGCATGTGCATTACCGGCCCTACAAAATGGGACATGTATCACATTCCTGCGGTAAGCTCCGTCGTGTGCTTGAGAGGCTGTCCAATCAATTGCGTGGTGCAGATCCATGCGCATAAGAAGTGCTGGTGGTGTCAGAAATCGGTGTGGATAATCTGCCAGAGACACCGCTAGATCTTTATCTTCGTCGAAAACTGCGCGAGAAGCTGCTTCACTCATTGCACGACGAAATGCAGTATGATCCCAACCACCCAACTTTTCCTCGTCGATGGGATTTCCTCCTCCATACACCCGAAAGAGTGAAGGGCATTCAATAACGGAAGCCATGAGTCGCACTTGAAACGGCAAAATCACAACATTACGGGCAAGAATCGGTGCTAAAGCCGTTCGCAGGATCCAAAAATTTAGCCAACTCCATATGGGACGATTGACTCCAATATTCGAATAATATCCATCGCCACAAAGGACTTGAACATCTCCCCAGCAGACCGAGTCCCAATTCTCGCCCCTCCCTGCACCATGCCATATTTTAATTTGCGGTATCTCATGAATGGCATGTAATGCATTCCGACATTCTGCTTTGAGCAACAAACAGCTTTTTTCCAGCATAGCACCATGCCAAACATCTTCTTCAAGGCTAACCAAATTCAAATGGTGCAATCGAGCTGAGTTGCTGGCAGTTTTCCATCCTTGAATCATGTTGAAGAGTGTCATTCCTCCATCACAAATGTCCAGGATTGTTTTGATCTCTAGATCTTTCGCATCAAGTATGGTCCGCAAACACTCACTATATGCTTCCTCTCGGCGAGCATCATTTAGTTCTATAATCCGTTCACTAGGCAAAAAGGTATGGAGTCCACAAAGACATGGATGAGGACCTTCACGCAATCTTTTGAGAGATTCATGTGGAGTGGATCCTATCTCTATCCAGATACTCCGATCATGATGAGCACCCTGCACGTTAACTTCTTGTGAAGGAGTGATATCAAACGGCAGGGTTATAGGCCAGATGCACGGCTTCCAGTGATCTTGCCATAAAGGATCAATATCTATATCGCGAGGCGCGCTCGAGTATGTCTCAACACCATCGGAACAAATGAGTTCCCACCACATTAATGCCCCTTGGACACTGCCTGCGCTCAAAATCGGGACTGATAGGTTTGGACCCACAATGATCGGCCCATTTGACGAGTCAACTGAGCTTTTTGATTCCGCTGCCGCTGCGGCGAAATCAATTTCCAATAATATGAAAGGCGCTGATAATGCCTTGCTGGAAATTGGCCCTCCACTTTTCTCTCCGAGAATCTCCCTCTTTTTTCGAGAAAGTATCGACAATTTTGGCGATGAAAGCGTCTTGTCTTCAGCCCAGTTATTGGCCTCGTCATCTATATAAGGTAAAGAAAGATGGAGTGGTTTGGGTCTCCCGTCCCCCATGCATGTTACATCAGCTGATGGGATGTTAAAATGACTCTGAAGCTCGGGACACTCTACCAACTGCGCCCACACCCGAGCGCGACGTGGAACAATATGTGTGGTTGCGTCGACCAAGCCACGGGTATAAAGATCGCGAAGAGTGCTTAAGTAGCCCTCTCCTAAAAGTGTGGAATCCAGAATCTCAGCAACAATAAGATCAATGCTTCCAATTTCTTCTTCGTCCAGCGCTGAGCTCATTTTATGGACGACACAAATGTTCCTCTCCAAGCCAGCAGAACGAACTACTTCATCAGCTACTTTTGCTAGAGCTGTGAAGCCATCACACGCTGTCACTTGAGTCGCTCCAGCTCGTACAGCCTCCAGACTCAATAAGCCAGTACCGGTCCCGATATCTAGGATTCTGATATCTTTATCACCCTTTTCCTTCATTTCCACTTTGTCTTCATCAACCCGCTCTTTGATTATTCCAATGGATTTCCAAATCGCACGTTTGAAGATATTGTATCGATGTAAATCGTGCAGCATTGGAGGAAACCAACATCGAAGATTCAATAAACATAATGAATCACTACGCCCTTCCATGTCTGTGTAGGGTCGCCATGTAATTCCACCTGCCTCCGGATCTAAAGAAGCATGAAGTAAAACCTCTTTTTTCGTCCCGTCCTCCCTAGTGACTTCACCAATCAATGTATCATCAGCTTTTGCACTGTCGAGTCCATCGATCCCATGAATACTGTCAACAGGATGCACGAGCGCATCACGAGTTACTTCTGCTCTTTCATCTTCTTCGACTTCAAAAACTGCCACTTGTGCATTCCGGGAATAAAGAAAAGGAAAGACGATTTTGGTGAGGCCCCAAAAACCTGGAAAAGGCTGAAAGTAAAAAATAAGAGTGAAACAAGCATTTACCTGGCAGAAAGTACTCATCGCGGCCATGCCAATACCGTCGGCGGAGCCCTTTCCATGAATTGTCATCTGATGCCCCCCCTTCGATTTCCACATTTGCAAAGTCGACAGAAAATTTCAAAGCTTCCAGCTCTAATTTGACAAGTTGACAGGCAACCGCATGAAAAAAAAGGTTGTCCGGGCAGAGGCCTGTGAAAAGGGTGCACAGAGCCCCAAAAGAAAATGAATTCAGGAAGTTTTAAATCACGCAGCCAAAATTTATAAGGAGAAGCGCAGGTTTTGCGGTCACTTAATTCGAAACGAATAAGCACAAAATTTGAATGCGAGCAGCTTACCATTGAAAAAGGAGTAAATGCCACCAGGCCGCATAACTTTTGGAAGCCAAGCATGGAAACCCTGCATATCTCGGTAATGTTCGGCGTACGTATCGAAAAATATACCGTCAAACTTTTTTCCTTGAGCTACGAGCCGCGGCAGCACATTTTGCCATCGTCCAGTTTCAATCGTTACTCCTGCTTTCCGATACCAACCATCTGTCTTCATCTTCTCCAAGACCATAGGGTGAGCCTCGATGATTGTGTGAGACCGACACTTTCGCCGCTGAATTGCCCGATCAATGATGCCAAGTCCAAATCCCACGTTCAAAATATCGCGATTTCCATCATCCCCGCAAAGAAAACTGGCGTGCGCCTCCATTAGCGGCGCCTCCCATTCCATCATAACACCTTCGTCGACCTGGTCGACTAGTCGACCTCTCTCATAGCGCACGGTACCTCCCAAATAATCATGAGATTCTCTCTGTTGTTCGAGAACGTTTGCCTTTGCAGTCTGATCTTCCACGGTGCCCAGCAACATCTCAGCCATGACGGCGTGATTAAGGATGAAGTCGATAACGCTTTGCTTGCGATTGGCATCCCCAATGTCACAAGCGATCGCGTATTCCCCTGCGCATTTGCCATGACGATCTACGGCCATCCATGGTGCACCAGCTGCAAGCAATATCTGCACTATTTCAAGATGTGCGCCCCTGGCAGCGTGCATCAGCAGTGATGTTCCTTCCTTCTCCTCCTGATAGTGCGGTGGAAAGCCAGCAGCAAGCAGAGCTTCCACATCCTTCGCTTTTCCCTCAGCGCATGCTAAAATCATTAATTGTGCATTTCTTTGTTCTTCGAGAGAATTACTCCGTGCATCTTGGTCCATCTTACCACACTCGTGCACCCTGTAGAATGATAAGGATCATATATCAAAGATACTTTATCGGGTGCTGATAGAAGATATGACAGTATCCGACTATAAAGATTGACTTTTGACTTGCTGCTTTCCGGCAACGACCTTTTAACAACAGATTTGAATATAATGCCTGTCTACGCTGTGAAAGGATGGTTTGAGACTGGGCGCTTTCACCTAAAGTGGCCATCGTCGCTGAATTCTCTCGCGGCAGGAGCGAGTTGATGTTGATCTTCGTGGGGCATGTCGAAACGGCTCGAGGGAAGTTTCAAAATGGGTGCCTGGCCTGTAGCATTGAATCCGTGGCCTCCTATCTACACTTTCGAGATAAATGAGCTGTATTACCTGCCGCAGACGTTGCCAAGACCTGACAAATCGATCGCGCCGAAAGGGCCCATTCGGACCGCGGGTCGTAAAATATCTGCCCTACAAGCATAGGAGAATAGTTACTTTGTGTCTTGTCGTGGAGTCTCGAGGCAGTAATACATTTAAGTTGTTGACAAGGGCTGTGAACTTTACGGATGGATAATGAAGAACTTCGTATCTCGAAAGAAAGGAGCGAAGAACGCCACATGTGAAAAGCTACATTATGCGGCTTGACACTAGGTCTAACTTTGCTTTTCTTTCAAATTTCATGTTTTCGTCGTTCAATACCAGACACAATTTCACAGGGTTGTGCTACGGGAGACTCAAATCGGCCCATAGCAACACGTGATCGGACGGCTCGTCCTGTGTGAGATATTCAACGAGAAATGTGTCATTATTCCTATTCATAAATTCGCGATTCATTTTAAGATCTGCTCTTCATGACTGTTGCTGATGATTCAATTCCTTCTGTTTACTTACCTGGTTGGGGAAGGGGCATGGCATCTTCAACGCCTCGTCCTTGGACTGAAGCTTGATTGCGTCCTCGACCTTCCATTCCGGCGACACAAATATGTAATCCAACGGGGCGCAAAACCGCTCGCCAGACTCCTGTGTGCCAGAATAAATGAGCTTTTGGTATTTTATTGCCACCGCCCCCCAAGGCTCCCGGGGCTTCACGCAATCTCCACGCCCTACCCTGTCCGCGTAAGAATAGCAGGTAAAGTCCGGCTCCTTGCCCCACTTGACCCTCAAGGCAGAGCGAAGAGGTTGGTCGACGTGCGGAAGCCATGGGTCACTCGGAGGCAGTGGGGGATAGTGAGGATGGGCGGCTTCAATATCCCCCTCTGTAATAATTCGATACTGCGGCCAGGAAGGCTGGAAATTGAAGTCACCCTGTAGCATTCACATGCGACGTGAGAAAACAGAGGCCCTGCGGGTCGCGGCAGGTGATCATGACCTATCACTCCATATTCCTCTGCCGATGGAACTTACCGCCACGATGTGGGGTTTCGACCCTGCCAGAGCCTGCATCCGCTGCACCAGCAGTGCGGCGTGCACTGTCATGATTGATGGTCGCCGAAACTCGCATGGCATGTGGTAGCACGCAACGAAGAAGTCCATGTCCTGCGGCGACGCTTGCTTGCTTCGGAGGTTGGCAACGATGACCACGTTGGACCGATCCCGCGCTGAGGCCAACACGTCCTCCTCGCGACCCGCCTGCAATCCCCAAATCTTTCGAAACGGGCGAAAGAGCCGGTGGGAGAAGGAGGAGAGGGGACCGGGCGACGGTGCGGCAGGCCAGGGCTTGGCGTCGGCAAGGCGAGATATTTCAATGTCGACTGCCTCCAGGGTGCTTTGCGGCCAGGCCAATCCCACGCCCATGAAGCCACTCGAAGGCCGCCCGTACTCTGAGTGCACAAAGTGGTATCCAGCCCGCGAAAAAAAAACATGTAAATGGCCCGCCCAGGCCCTCGACACCTCTTGGAGCGCGATGACTGCTCCTTGCGCGATTTCTGGTTCGAGCTTCTCCAGGATCTTTTCCAGTCGCTCTTGTTCATTTAGATATATGGATGGGTGAGCCTGAAAAGAGATCGGAATACGGAGCAAGATTGAGAGTCACAGAGGGGGGTCGAAGGCAACCTTTATTCAGCATTCCGGTCTTCTCCCGACATTGATTTTTAGCCATAGCGCGAGACGGCAAAGTAGAGATAAGAAGAAAAGAAATTGAAGAATACACACCGGTAAACTCTTTGGCGTCGAATAGCTTGGCGTCAGGATGTTGTACGTAACCATTCGGAGCTTCTTGGGCGGAGCAAAGGAAGACGAGGAGGTAGACGTGGACATGGTGAGAAGACCGACGACGCGACACGCTCGAGCACTTTGCCTGCCTCGACTCAAAAATGTTGTCAACATGAAAAGGAAGACGCAGCGCAAACGGCCAAGGCCTGACCAGAGTTTTGCGACTGGCCTTGGACGGGTTTGCTGTGGAGAGCAATACTTCACGGGCATCAAGCAAGAGATTGTCGCGCCAGCCGCATTTGATTCGCAAGTGGTCCTGCTGTGTCATTCAGAAATAGATGTGTATGACAGAATAGGAGACATAAAGAAGGTAAATGCGCGTTCCAGAGGGCTCTTGGGAAACAGGACGTAAGGTTTGTGTGAACGCAAGCTGGCGTTGCTCGGAATTCCGAGCAGGCAGCGCGGGCGCTGAACCCAACACGCTTGTTGTCATCGACGGGGAATTGTATCGCAAAACTAAGACAACTTTCCCACGACGGAAACGTGAGGAATTAAGAGTGGTTTCGCATTGATAAGTAGCATGCGAGTTTCTAATTTTTACACCTTCTGTAGACATGTATGTCTCGACTTGGTAGCCTACGGCAACTAGCCTGCTGCCCACCTGTCCTCACAGCCTCAGGGTGACGGAGGCGGGATAACCTTGGGGAAAGGTTTGCGAAACGGGACAGAAGCTGTGGTGCTAGGCTTACCAAGAATACTAATAGAGGCCGACTTAACAGGATCGGACGGGAAATTGGTGTGTGCTGGTTTACTGTTTCAACTGACCGGCAGACGTTCATCCCATTTCAACAGATTGTAATCGACGTCTCAATGTATGGTGCCTCGTTATGTTATGCTCGTGGTATGACCTGGCGGACAATAAACACGATCGCGCCCCAACAAACTACGAAAGCGGGGACCCTGTCAGTTCCAAGAATGCGCTTAGATACTGCCTTGTATGCTTACCGACTATTCTCTGAGGCTCGATACAACTCTCCACGCCCTGATACGGCCACGCCTCAGTCCACGTTGCGGCATGCCACACTTTCGCTTTTGAACGAGGCAGAAGGCAAACCCCTGCACAACCGTGATATCTACAAAGGCCTGCAAGACTCCTTGCCCGCCGAGTCACATCTTAAGGAGCGACTTACTCTGACCTATTTGAAGACAAAAATTTTACGGCATTTGCGGGAAAACAAGTACATACGATCTGTAGCCGTGTGGACGGAAGGTAAGAAGAGGGCATCGTACGGCTACGTCGTAAGCAGGCTACCGAAAGACTTCAAGGAATCAAAGTCAGAAATGAAAGACGAAGAGTAACACTTCATAAATAAAAGCAAGATGTTTTGAAAGAGCAAAAATCGATTGATCGTCAAAGAGACAACTTTCTAGGTTTCAGAGTGAGATGAGGGCGAAGGAGTACAGCTCCCATGTTATAAATTTCGATTCTCTTTTGTTTGCCGTGGAAGTCCTCTCGTCATATTCCAACTTACCGGGGCTTCTCCCCCGACGACGGCAAAGACGGGCTCGCGCGCAAGGCACCGCGGGGGGACGGTGGTGGCTTCCTGCTGGACCCGCCGACATTGGTCGACAGAGCCCCACCTGAAGCGCCCTGCGGCTGAGGACTGACGCCGAAGGCCTCGGAAGCCTGTCCCGTTGCGCCAACAGAACAGCGCCGCACCGTCCAACCGCCTCCTGGCGCCAGGTAAGCGTGAGAGCCACCGACACTTCCATTGCGGGGGAGTTGCTGAAAGAAATTACTGCTACCAGGAGAAGGGCCATTTCCGGATACACCCGAAACGGCCGTTTCTCTGCCGCCCGAAACTACCGGCAAACCTTTTCCTCCCCCGCCCCCCCCACCGATACCACCTTTACAGCTGCCAACAGCGCCACACCCTTCCTGGGTTTGCCATGAATACGAACGCGGTCGACTACTGCTGCTTGTGCTGCTCGGAGAGGTTGCATAGTTGCCACCGCCTGTACCGCCGCTGCCGCCATGTCCACTGCGATGATGTCGAGGGGGCCCGCCATTTCGGAGAAAAGAGAAATGTCCGACACGCTTTGGTGGCGTGCTATGTGACGCATGGTTGATGAGGTGGTATTGAGGAGAGGACGGCTGCCCGTACCCGTGATGGGAGTGGGCGTACTGCTGTTGATGCGACTGCTCCGTCTGCGATTGGTGATGGTGAGTCCCAGTATGGCCAATGGGCGGCAGACGGGGAGAGCTCCCTCCGTAGGCGGCAGCGCGTGGCCGAGCGCAACTCCCATCATGGCATTGCTGTTGGAGCTGAGCCTGTGTCTCGTCCTCCAAGGGTTCCGCAAAGAAGGGGTCCCACTCCGCGAACTCGCCCTCTATGCCGGATGGGGCCTGCTGGCCCATGGAGGGCGACAGGGCAGCCCCGTGCTGAGTATGCTGGTGCTGGAGCGCGTAGTGCTGCTGATGCTGCTGTTGTTGTTGATGATGATGGAGCATCTGCTGCATAGATGGTGGTGGGGGCAAATCTAGCTCTTCGGGAAGGTAAACCTGAGACCTGTTCCCGTAACTATTGGCTGGAGGAGGGGCCATCGGGGAGCGCACGTTGAAGCCCCCGCTGCTGGATAGACTGCTTCCAAACATAGCAGACTGTTGTTGAGGCGAAAATTGCATCATCATTTGAGGGCGTTGTAGTGCGTAGCCGAAATCAGTCGCTCCCAGGCGCTCGCCACTCTCAAATGTATAAGATTCTGCGCCCTTGGCGAGAAAGTGCCCCGCACCCCCGCTCGTTCCCAGTCCTGCAGGGGGGACGCCCCGGTGACTCCACCGCGAAGGATCGTGCTCTGGACCGGACACGCCCGAGCCACTGGGGCCGTCGCCCGCCATGCTGCTGCCCCCCCCAGACGTGGCGAGGCCAGGTGCAGTCTGGGGTGTGGACGGTAGCACTCCCGCTGCGACAGCGCTACCCACAGATGCCCGCCGATTCATGACCCGCAATCGATTCAAGGCAGGCGCTGAGCGCACCAAATTCTCATCCACACTGACGACCGCATTGCCGCCCGTGACGTTCCCCGCGTGACGGAAAATGGACACACCTTCACCCTCCTCAGCGTGACCGACAGGCGTGCGGGCGGAAAAGACGACGGGAGAATGTTGTTGAGGAACTGTCAGGGGCTCTGAAGGAATCGGCTGGATGTAGGGCGGCGGGAGACCCGCGCTGCTGGCTGCGGCAGACAAATATGCCGTGGGAGGGCCTCTCGAGCTTGTACCAGCCACGCAAAGGCCCTTCTCCGCCACGTTCCCTCCCATTTTGCGAGAGTCGATGCGTTGCTGATGCGACAGGAGCATGGCATGCAAACGCCGCGTCTGGACGGCCTGCCTATCAGGAGGTTCGTAGGGCAGACCTGCGCCTGTCCTGTCGCCATCTTGGTCCGCCCGTAGGAAGGGATGCCTGGCCGCTTGCTTGGCTGTCCAGCGCTTCCAGGGGTTCAAATCCAACAAACCCAGCACAAGGTCCAGGAATAGGTGACGCTCTTGCTCCTCTCGGAAGCTGTCTTCCGGTCCCAGGCGCCGGCCGAACGGATAGGAGCGCACGATGTCAGGGAGATGCTTGTGCTTGAAATACTTCTTGGAGTTTATCACTGGCGTACGCGTGTCGCTCGCGTACTCTTCTGCGGTTTTAAGCGCAAATTTTCTTCTCATAACCGTAGATCCGGTTGACGGGAAGGGAAGAGTAGTGGAAGGCAGCCCCTTCTGGTGTTGTTGCAGCGGTTGCGGGGCGGGGAGAGTTGCTGCGTGATCAAGAGGCAGATTGCATTTATGATTGCCACCCAGGTGCGCGCCGGGAGATCCTTGCACGGCGATCGTCGAGTCCATCGCCACTTCTTCCTCACCCACCTTGGCTAGAGCCATCGTCCCCCCTCGCCCAGGAAGAGCTCCGCGGAAGGCGTCAAGCTGCCCCTGGAGCCCCCCCTGCGCGGCCTTGCCCGTCCCCTCGTCCGCCCTTCGTCGCCGAGTGAAGTACTTGGAAGTGTTCTGCCCGCAGTCAAGCATGAACTCGGGAGGCATGCCAAGCATTTCCACAACTCGCGAGATTTGATTGTGCTCCGAGACGCCGGGAAAGATCGGCAGTCCCAGAAACATTTCGGCGCAGATGCAGCCCAAACTCCACATGTCGATGGCCGCGTCGTAGGGCAACCCGAGCAGGATCTCCGGGGAGCGATAGAAGCGGGACTGAATATAGGTGTACATGGTGCGACCCTCCAAGCAGGCTGAGCCGAAGTCGATGACCTTGACACTGCTGTGTTCCTTGGCGCTGTTGCTGCTGCGCGCGCGGGAAGGCGTGGGTGTGTCTGCGACCGTCAGCTTTGGAGGGCGGTGCGATGTTGTGGTCGCGAGCAGAATATTCTCAGGCTTGAGGTCGCAGTGGATGATACCCGCCTCCTCCATGACGCCCAAGGCCTCGAGGATCTGGGAGGCGAAGTGCCTAATGAGGGAGAGCGGGAGGCCGCGGAACTGATTTTGTTTCAGCAGCTCGTACAGATTCATGTCTAGGAGCTCAAAGACGAGGCACAGGTGCCCCTTGTCCGTGAACGAGTCCAGGAGTCGGACCAGGTGCTTGTTGTCTTCAGGATCGTGCTTTTCGTTCAGCAGTCGCAACACTCCCACCTCGGACTGGGCCTGCCGCAGATACGCCGGCTTGTTCTTCACGACCTTGATCGCCACCGTCGGCCTGCGCCAGACCGGTCCACCCCCCCCTCCCCGTTCTGGGGGCTCTTCTTGGCACTTAAAAACCTGTCCGAAAGTGCCTTGGCCCAGCAAATCTAGTATCGCGAAGCGACTGCCGCGCCGGGCGTCGCAGAGGATGTCACCCACGGAACAGATGAGGTTGGCCTCCGCGTTGTCCAGTCCGTCATTCAGCATGGGCTTCTTGGGGTGAGTGAGCATTCGCCGCGGCACCTTAAATTTAAAGTGGTGCGAAGGGTTACAGGCTTGGTAGGTCGTGAGGAGGTTCCGGGTCAGCCGGTCCTTGACCGCCGATTTTGGGGAGGAAAAGGAGTGAAGTACCGGCGAGGAGCCCCCATCTACAGGCAGACCGGGCGCTTTGCGCTTGAAAGGAGAGAAAGCCACAGAAAGCAGCACCGGTGTAGGTATCACACTCAGCACGGTGGCGTTGGGCTCAGATGGTGATGTGGAATTTCCCTACGGAACGTAAAGAGCGTGTGAGGGATGCGGCAAGGGACAGGACACAATCCTGCCTACACGCGACCTGACTCCTGGATACAGTCCTCTTAAACAAACATGCAGCGTTTCATCTGCAAGCATCTTGATATTAAGGAATAAGAACATGAAAGAAGAGACCGCGAACTGCGGAAATCTTGAGGTGAAAGCATCAAATATTTGACAAACAGAGCATCATCGAGAGGTTACAGCCACAGCCATAGATAAACTCTCGGGGAAATAATGTAAAATTTTGAACACAATGTAAAAATTGTTATCCACCATTCCCATCAAGCTGAGGCTCTGCCTGTCAGCTCAACTCCAGTGAAGTGCACAAACTCTCTTTGCTACCAGTGTGGAGGTTCTGTCGTTCCCGTCGCAAAGGGTCATTCTGATCCAAAATGAATTACTGCGATGCACAACATTGGGCGTGCAAACCATTTAGATGCTTACCGAAAAGGGCTCTTTTTGTGACTTACTTTTTGAGTCGTACTGCAGGTCTCAGTTGCCCCGCCTTCACCTCTCGTGACAGTCGCAGCGCTTCCTCCAGCATCAACCATGGTGTCACCACCCTCAGCTGGCTCACCGTCATCTCCGCGTGGAGGTGCTGCCATGGAAATCTGACCCTGAAGAATGTGTGTATAGGTTCCGTAAGAAGAAATGTGAAGCTCACCGACAGACATCTCGCCGCCTCATCGAACTGTCCCTGCAGAAAGCCGGGAGGAACGAGAAGAGAACAAGCGATGCCCCCGAGCAAGTATCTTCAGCCAGGGAGCGTGCATTCGCCTTCAAAAACCAATCTATCGACTTCGGGCCACGACTAGTGTTGATGTTTTATAAATGGGAGTCTCCATGCTTCAAAAGCGTGCTTCAACGGTATCTTTGGTGAGCAAAGTATCGACTGCTTGTGCTTACCTTCCACTGCATCATGACTTTCAAACCCCTCCCAGGTTATATAGAAAGAAATGGGAGCGACTAAAAAGAAGTACTCAGAGTCAACATTGGGTAGACAATCAGGGGCCGACCGTGGGGACCGCAAGATGAGAAAATGGGCTGGAGGAGGCAAGTTCAGAGGACTAGGTCCTCTCGGCCCAGGAAGTAGGTCCACCACTAGGTCCCCTACTGCTAGTGGAAACCCGTTCGATGCTGTGGGAAACCGCAAAGCAAAGTTCACAGTCTTAAACAAACGCGCAAAAGGTCAAGTACGAAATGTCGGCAAAGCGCGGCAAATGGCTGTGGAGCGTCGAAAAAAGACTCTCCTTGTGGAGTACCGTGCCTCGAAGAAGGACAATGTCTTCAAGGACCGCCGCTTTGGAGAGGATGACCCGACTTTGTCTTTGGAAGAGAAGATGCTTCTACGATTCCAGAAAGAGCGTCAAAAACGAGCCCGACGGTCGGGAGCTGGACGTTTTAATCTCGAGCAAGAGGAGGAAAATGAGGATGACAACTATGGGGGCCTGACGCTAACGCACAAGGGAAAGGCATTGACCGCAGAGGACGACTATCAAGATAAAGACGGAGTGGCATCAAGTGACGATGAGGACAAAAAGCGCGGACTGAACAAAGAAATTGTGAAGGAGCTGCACTTCGGTGGGACGAGAATTGGAGACCGCAAGCGGCCCCTGCCGGGAGACGAAGAAGGTCACTACGGCCCCTCCGCGGCGAAAAAGTCTCGGGCGGAGCTCATGGAGGAGATCATAGCCAAATCCAAGATGCACAAGGCGGCAAAAGCGAAGTTGAAGGACGCCCAAGAGTTGGTGCTGTCTCAGCTGGACGAGAGCTTCAAGGACCTGGTGGGTGACCTGGAGTTCAGGGACAAGTTCAAGAGCAAGAGGGAGGAGCAGGCGAAGACGTCGCGCGGAGGAGATTTGGCCACCTCCGGGCTCCTCCTTGCAGACAACCAAGACTACGACGAGCTGGTAACAGCCATACGGGGCGAGAGCTTCGCAGCCAAGGCAAGGGACCGCACGAAGACGCCGGAAGAGGAGGCCCGGGAGGAAAGGGAGAAGCTGGAGAGGCTGGAGGCCGCGCGCCGGGCGCGCATGCGGGGGGAAGTGGACGCAGAGGTGGACAGCGAAGTAGAAATCGGAGGGAGCAGTGGTGAGGACGCAGAGGCTCGGTCGGGGGAGGGCGGTGAGAGCGAGGAGGAGGAAAAGGAGGAGGGGGAGGAGGACCTTAAGGGGCTGGGAACCGGCTGGGACACCGACAGCTGGAGCGACGAAGAAGCTACGTCTGCCCGGTTATCTTGTGAGGACGAGTCACACGAGGAGAAGAGCGATAGTAGTGAG
>Ga0209925_1000574_pt1 | contig 18850 bp, 13 predicted proteins | sample SalPonR2_A_D1_MG_FD_185702 | JGI IMG/M metagenome (GOLD analysis project Ga0209925, IMG submission 185702) | Salt pond soil microbial communities from South San Francisco under conditions of wetland restoration - Salt Pond MetaG R2_A_D1_MG... ...
GCTGTCGAGCAGGCCGAAGTACGGATCATTTCGGCCAGCCAAATCGCTCGTTTTTTTTCCAGTAACTAGTGCTGTAAATAAAAACGACTGGCTGACGCACAGATGCCACCACTGGCTTGTTTGGAAACCGTCTTTTATTTGACGCAGCCGGTGCGCGAAACTTTGCAAGATGTGTTGCCGGTGTGCTGCTATATTTCGTTGCTGCGATGCAGTTGGACACTTTACTCGTCTCACAATCGACAAGGAGCAGAATCTGACAAAAAGCTTCGTTTGTCGCCTTTGTTTTTTGACCACTGTCTGCTGCGACCGTCGGTCAGCGAAACTGAATTTACACACTATCTGATCGATTTGTACGAGCGCATCAAGTCTCAAGGTTGTTTCCTGACGCTGCGATCCAGGCCAGGCAATCTCGCCAAAGTTCCATTTGCCTGTGTTTACCTGCACGCGCCTGGCAGCTTTGCGATAAAGTTGTACGAGGACGGTCTCAATTTTCCGTGCACTCTCGGCTATTCAAACCAGAATTCATTGCTGGAAATGCAAGACGGTTCGCCCGAAAAACGGCACGCGCAAAGCATCGACGAAATTGTAAACACTTTGCGTACGCACAACATTATCGCTGCCACCGACGGTCGACTACACTGGTTTGACGAGGAACTGTATTCATTTGCTTTCGATCGTCGCATAGAACTGTACTGGGATGCCCATCACAAGGCAGCCAGAGCCGCCAAAATAGGAAGAGCCACTTTGTTTCAAAGATTTTTCAACTTGTGTCATCAGACCAACTAGTGTGGTGGCGCTGGTGACGGGACGGACTCCGACGGCCAATTTTCTATCATTAAACCGATACAGAACCCGCTTTGCAAATAGAAAAACGCTTTCAGCACTTCGAATGGTCGATTGAAATCGCTGTTGTCAGCATACAATTTCACGACCAACTTGCGCAGCTGTTCGAACCCGTGTCTAAATCCAATGTAAAATTCCAAACTTTTTTGACACGGCACTGCTTCTAGCGCCAGGCTGTACAGAGGCTGCTGCTGAAGTTCTTCGCTGTTCGACTGAAATTTTTCGGCTGTCCGACAGTCTGCTGTGACGTTGTACTGGTCGGCTTGTCTGGGCGGCAGTTTTTTGTGCGCTTCGCAAACATGTGCCGCAAGGCAACCCATCAGCAGATAGCAGTATTCGTCGAACGTCTGCATTGCGTTTCGGTAGCAAGTCCTCGCCAGGCCAGTGTCAACCGCCTGCTGCCCTTCGAAAGAGTTTTTCACCACGGCTACGGCATGGCCGATGGCGTCTACAAAACCGCGATAATAAGTGACTGTGTGCTTTCGCCCGATGTATCTGACGGCCGTATTGTACAATTGGTGCTTTTCAGGCTCTCCGGCCAGCCATTTCGCGTACGTTTCGTAGTGCTTTGCCCACTCGTCGTACTGTTGTTTCTGGCTGTCCGTCCATAGCGAAGTGGGCCGCCTGTCCGAAGTGGTCATCAATGAAACAGTTGCAATTTTTTTTGCGTGGATGTCTCGCTGCGGCTTTTTTGTTGACGGAATAAACGAAACCCTTTTTAAAAAAATGTGTTGCTCAAAGACTCCAAATGGGTTCCGTTCTTACCGTCAACAACATTTTTTGTTTTCGTATCGGGATCTACAAACAAGCAACAGTCATTTATGAATGAGCCAAAAAAACGCAGAATTGACGCATTTGACAGCGTTGTCTTCAAAAACGTCGTTTCTTTGAACTTGGAAGGGCGTGTGAAAATAGACATCGACAAGGACGGAAAAATTGTCTCCAATGATGCAATCGAGGTCTGTGAAGACAAAGACCATGTCGTGACAATTCGTTCACCTGTGACAGCAAACTCTTTTGTAAACTCTTTTGGCGGCATCGCCAATGTCAGTGGTGGCAATGCCACCGTCATCAATTGTGGACGACAAAGAGACATTTGCGACAATCGCGTCACGTTCAGCACAAGTACTGACGATGACACAACTGTTGAATCGAAAAAAGGAGAACTGCATATCAATACTGGCCAACACACTGTCGTCGTTATAAATGGCTACAGCTTGGGTTCTGTAGGCCAGTTAATGTGCGGCAAAGAAGAACAACAGTCCGGAAAAAGCCAAGTGACACAGATTTTGCGGCACACACACTTTGTTGACATTGCATCCTCGCGACTACAAAATATCAAAATGACTGGCGCCAGTTCTCTCAGTTTCCACGATAGCAGTTTACTCAAGCCGGGCAACAGCCTGAAAGTGCTGGCATGTGGATCTTCGCAACTACATATGCCCAAAAGCAACGGCAACTATCTCGACAACGTGAACATATCAACGAGTGGCAACGCCAAATTGTGGCTGGGCGGAAACCTGTTTCAGAGCGCGATTTTCAATGCCAGTGGGCTGAGCCGCGTTCAGCACGCCACAGTTTTGAAGAATGCTCAAGTTTTTGCGTCCGGACAAGCGGAAATTCACTTTGTTGCACGTCGCGCCTGCACAGTCAATCAAACGAAGACAGGAAAAGCCAAAGTCAACGTCACAATAAAATAGTGTGTTCGGGCACGGTCACATTTCATTGGCTGAGCGTTTCGCACCGGCAACACTTTTCCGTTTGTCTTTGCTCGCTCGTTGTGCTTTTTGCTTTTGCTGAGCAGCCAATTTTTCTGCCTTGATACGTTCTCGGTCCAATTTTTTCTGATTAAGCACTCGTTGCGTGCGATTACGGCGCGGCTTTTTCCAGCAAACCGCGCCCACTGCGTCGAAACTTGCAAAATCGTCGAAAATGTGATATGTTGCACCGTAGTGCTTGTAGGACCTATTGCGCGTATAATACATACGCTTTGTCATATTACACCAATAGTCACACAGATCGAGGATGTAGGGCATGATGGCCGAATTAAGTTTGTCACGAAGTGCACGCCCCAGCGCTTGATCTACAATGCTACTTCGCGGTGTAGCAAAAATGATTGTGTTCAGTGTTGCCAAATCGAGGCCCTCAGCTGCCAAACTGTATGTGGCTATAACAATACGGCGGCTGAGTATTTCTACGCGTTGCTCCTTGCTGTACTTTGTGCCGCCCACAAAGACGCCAATCATATGCTCGCCAATCCCGCTGCGAATCAATCTGTCGTGCAACGCGTCAATATGTTGTTTCTCGCTGCACAGAATCAGAATTTGTCGTTCTACCTGCACCATCGACTGAACTTCTTGTCGCGTACATTCGCTGATTGTTTTTGTCGAGTCGGTGGCAGCCACCTGAACGAGCACATGGCCGCGCTGTGGATCAGGAACGCCATTCGGTGTCAGATTGTTGCACTCTTCTACAGTGGGCGCAGCGATCCGATTGGCATTGTTTACACGCAAAAACTGTTTGACGTAAGCGACAATGACTGCGTTGCGATGAGCGTCGCACTGCAACGTTTGATAGACTTGTGTGTAGTTCAAATGTGTGACGTCTGCCCCTGCAAACTCGGACTGCCATTCGCTGAGCGCGTGCAACTTTGCGACGCCTGGCAATGGAAGGTATTCTCGATCGCTTTGTTCGTCTGTGACATCGCCAACCAGTGACGCGCTGCTGATACAAGCCTTTGCGTAATGACGCTTATCAAACGAAGCCAACGCTTCACAATACTCCAATTTGTCGGATTCTTTGTTGGCATTGTGCCGCCTGTCGCGCAGCCGATTGGCCGACACACAATCTGCATCTTGCACAAAACAACGTCGCGAAAATCTATGCACGCCAATGTGCAGTTCGATGCCTGGTGGCAGAGTCGGCTGTACCACAAATACATTGTACGAGAAAAAATTGTACAAAATGTGTGTCATGCCGTCCGAACGTGTCGGATCCGCACTCAGCGCCAGCATAAACGGTGCAGCACCTTGCCAGACGGCCGTCAGATAGGTCGGTGCTCCAGCATGAACCGCTTCGTCAAAAATGGTCAGTCCGATGTTGCGCAGCTTCCTTGCGCTGTAGGGCCGTTCGGACAGAGACTTGGTGGACGCAATCACAAAATCGCAATCGTCGGTGATACATTGCGGTCCTTGAATGCGACCGATGCGCGCTCCAGGGCAATATTCCTCGATGCGTTCGCACCATTGATCGATCAAACTCTCGTTGCCAAGCACGACCAGAGTGCAGACGCGCAATTGCATTGCGATGTAAAGCGCACATACAGTTTTTCCGCAGCCGACCGGCAGCACTAATACGGCACCGCCTGTTTTGCGCAAATGCTTCAGCGCAAACGTGGTTGCCGACACCTGTGGTCGTCGTGTAGTTTCGACCAGTTGACGTTGGTCTGTGAAGCGTAAGGTCTCTGCCATTGGTGCGCCGTTCAAATTGTCATCTTGAAACGTGACGCCACTCCGTTTTTTCAACTGCTCCAGAAGGAAAAACTTTGGCACCAAAAGATAGTTGGCCGACAGCGCGCGCCGTTTTTTGGCAGCGCGCTGTGAATTGTCTGTCAGGCATTTGGTCCAATCTGCATTTTCACTTATATCGTTGTTGCTTAGTTGTGGTTGGTTGGCGCCATGTTCGGTGTGCTGTGGCTGTAGCAACAGTTTTTCCTCTTCGTTGGGCGAAAACGAGCAGAAACAATGCAACGGCGGCTTACTCGAGGTGCCGGGCCGACTGCTGCTTTTGTACCAGAACTGCCTCTCTCGCTGCTCGCGCCGCTGTTTTTCGAAGCGCGTTTCAGGATAGTCGTACGTTAAATCTCGAATGAGCCGCCTGACCAGTTCACGGTTGGCGGGCAAATCGGTTCGCAACAAAAATCCCTTTCGACAGAGACTCAGCTGCTCTGGCGGCACCCACGCTCGTTCGCAGTCTGGCAAAATCTTTTTGTCGTTTCGCTGCGAGTCGACCGCTGGACGACTGCTTTTGACACCACTGTACTGCAATAGAGTGGTTTGCCGCTTGCCATTTTTTTCCAGAAATTTCCACCGTGCCGGCTTCGCAGGGGGTTCAAGAAGTACCATTGCTGCTTTCTGTGCGACGTTTCGATCGCTCTTTGCAAAATTACAGCAAAAAAGCTTTTTTGTTTTTATTTGTTGACCTTGGGCTTTGGGCTTCGGCCGTTACCGCAGATGTTCGAAACTGCATTCTGCTGAGTCGCAGTCGTGTTCATAGGCTCTACACTGCTTCGCATTACATGCTTCTTCTTCGCACACACACGGTTCTGGGTCTGGAAGTTGATACTCCAGTCGACACGTTTGACAAGGCGCTGCATAAGGCATAATTATACCACAAATAGTGCACCATGGACCAGGCGCACCTTCTTGCCTGTACATTTTGTCGTTCATTGTGTAAAAAATCCCGCTGAAAAAAGTTTTTCAGCGCAATTTTTTTACAAAAATTCAACCATGAACAAACCCGCCGACATCGACATGATGTCGGTGCTACGAAAGCACCGAAAAGTAATAGACAACAGCAACTGTTTTCAAAATGCTATTTGTGAAACTATAATCAAAAAAATAGCAGGGCAGCGCAATGTCTTTCATGATGAAAATTCGCATTCAGCTTTGCGAGTCACAAACGTTGCACTGCTTGCTGACGATTGTTTGACAGAGGATTTATTCTTAATATTCACTGTCAGAGGCATATTTTTCCGACGGTATGATTTTTTTGTGATATGGCAAGAGTATTGTCGACGGAATGCTCTTTGCCATAAACAAGCGTACTTACCGCCAAAAAAAATGTCAGAACGCGCGGCGAAACTATATGCGATTTTACGCAGAGTGTTCTGCAAGCTGGTGGCAGACCTTGTTTGTTGTTTCACACTGATACTTGAAAACGAGGCGAGTACCTCATTGATGCTCGAGGCGCCACATCCACATCATTTTCAAAGAGTTGTGCAAGAGTGCGGCATAAAATTGAAAAATAGCATACCGATTCTTTGCGATACTTTACAAAATGGCTTGTTTCAAGGTCTTTGGGGCGTAGCCAATGTCGTGACGTCCCTCGAGTGCATCTTGTCGTACGACATAGCGTTTTCACATTCATGGACCGGTGATACTAACACGATTTTTATGTATTCTGCTTTTCCGGCAGTTTGTCACGGAACAGGATATTATGTTGACTCGCTCTACGTCAAGTTCGCCAACGCAACAGACGTCAATGATGTCGAAATCCTGGCTGAAATCTGGGAGGACAAAGTGTTTCATAAGACTTTTGTAGTCGAAGCAAAACGCTTTGAAGGTCAGACTTTTCATCTTTTTGCACTGGATCGACAGTATGAGCAATTCAGTGTAATCAAAATCAGCGATTCACGCGCAAAGGTGTATTTGCGTTACAAAGACGGCTTTTACAACAATCAAGGTCTTATGACATGTTAATAAAAAGACAGATCTCCGTTTTATGCACTCATATATGCACATCAATCCATACCGAGATAGCTATTTTCTGTGTAAAGTATATTTTGCTAAAACCTTCTTCCGACTAAATGAGTGGCTGCAACGTGAGACGCCGACGCAAACAAAAAAATATTCTACGCGCCTGTGGCCTTGGGGCGGCAAGGCGTGAAAATTGTCCGCGACTGTCAGATGACAGAATCTCCGGTGGCGACACTGAATCCAAGGTTCCAGTGCCGAGCGCAGAGTCAGGAACATTTACAATTTACGGCGAAGACTGGTGCGGTTGGACGAGCAAGGCAAGACAGCTTCTGAAAGTGCGCAATATTCCGTTTGTTTATCACGTATTGGGAGACGCAAGGCGATCTTTTGCCAGCAAGAACGCAAACAACTGGCGCACAATACCGCTTGTTTTCTACGAGGGTCGATTTTTGGGCGGCTACGAAGCTTTGGAGAAAGCTTTGGAAAAATGAAAAGCATCACTTCACTTTTTTGAATCTTATTCGCACAGCTGAACCGCTTTGAACAGCTTTGGGAATTTCGTCGTGCTGGCAGCATCGGTCGTTTCGTGTTGTGTGCGGACAAACATATGGTCTGGAAACAACGAGCGCAGTTTGCAGAGTCTTTTCAAATGCCTGTCATAGCGTTCCACTATTGGCACTATCGATGCAAACCAGCGTTTGTCGCGTCGAATGTAGACGCAGTTGGTGCGCAAACCGCGCGGCCTGCGCATATGGCGCGCTTCGAAATAGTCAAGCTGGTCTACGTCACACACCTCCATCTGCAGCTGACACTGATGCCAGTAGCCGAGCGGCGCTGGGTCGCCTACTTGAAAAGATCGTTTCTTGGGACACTTTAGTTCGACGAGCCGGCTGCCATCAATGGTGATTCCGTCCGGTGACGCACCACAGTATCTGTTGCTGGCGTGTTGTATGAAGCCAACTTCGACGACGCTCTGTTTTGCATGCTCTTGCATGTACACTCTGCGCGCAAATGGCTCCATTCTTGTGCCGTGTCGGGTCAACTCGTTGCCAGCAAAAGCTGGTACCAGTTTGGCTCGTTCCAACATTGTTTGCTGCGATTGTGCAATTCGCCTCTCGCCAGGCACATAAGGTTCCGCCATGGCAAGCAAACGGCCCACAACACTGGACGTAACGCTGCGGAGAGATCGCTCGTGGAGCCAATCCAACTGCTTCTTAGTGTCGTCAAATGATTGTCGCTCGCTCTGCACGCCGCGACTCATTACAGCCAGACGCTGCGTTTTTTGACCCATGATGCGCAATTGAGCAGCCGGCGGTTGTCTGTCGTTCAGCCATTTGATCACTGCGACTTGTCTGTGCGGATCCAATTGCGACGGCTCTTTGGTAACACTTTGCACTACGTAAGTATCGTAGTCGCATTTGTATTTTTGTTCAAAAAGCAATTCCCGTTGCAATTCGTTTGCTTCGCGCTCTTCTTTCGTCAGTCGACGCCGTTTGGCATTTTTTTTTACTTTGTCAACTTCTTTGCGTTTTTTGGCACTTTTCTTGCCCAACAAATGGCTGAGATTGGTCGACATCTGTGAAAATGTGCCGCAAACGCAGTCTGCGAAAGTATTTTTGGCAATTTGGTGCAAAAAAAAAACAAACTTAATTTCGCCTGGTCGGATTATTTGCTTTCTGCACATTTTTTTTGAATGTGCGCTTTTGTAGACAAAAGCAACTTGACTACAACAAAAAATGTCTACCACTAGTTTGCAATTAGCGCGTAAGTGTCTCGACGCAGCAGAGCCTTTGCTTGCTATGATAGTCGATGACGATCCACAGCACACGGGCCAACTGCGCTATCCAAAGAAGTACAAAAATGTCGGTGAAGCTTTGAAGGCGCTGACGGCACTGCTCAAAAAAGTCAACAGCGCCTGTGGCACGTTGAAGAAAAGTTTGAGCGGTTTGCCCCGCTCTGACCAGCGAATTGCACGGGAAACTGACGAAGGCATTTTGATCGATATGATTTTGAAAGCGATTCTGGCGCTCAGCGAGGAAGTGCAACGACTAAAAACTTTATCATCAGCTGCGCAACTGGAACAATCGTTTTTCCCGCAGCCAACAAACAAAACAGTTTTGGCTATTAGAAAATTAATTGCGCGACGTGCCGGCGAAGAGGTGTCGTTGTCGGCCTCGGCAAGCTTGCCGTTTCCTATGAACTTTTCTGACGGCAATGCTGCGGAGATCAGTGGTGGAACTGCCAGTGAGGCCAGCATTTCAGAGGCAGTGCAGAGTCAGTCTGTCAGTGTGTCGGACAAATCTGTCACAAAGTCTCTCATGGACAGCGCCCAGGCAAGTCCGACGACTGTCAGCGTTTCGGAAAGTGCAATTGCCGTTGCACAGAAAGACAAACAGAGCATTAAGCCGAAATCAGCGAGCGTTTCAGAGACAGTTCTCAGCGTTTCAACTGCTGATGATCAAAGCGATGAGCCAAAAGAAATTTCGGTAGCAGAAACGACTGTCGACGTTCCGCAAGCAGACAAGCCGGGCAATATCAAATTGTCAGAAACTGTAGTCACCAAGTCTGAAGGTGGCGATGAAAAACAAATGAGATCCGTGTCGGTCGATGACGAGCAAAGTGACGACGACTCGCTCGTGGATGCGGCCGCAGATGCTCTGTTGTCTTTGTCAGACGAGGCTAGTGCCATTTTGTCCGACTTTGTCGAGCAGCAACCTCCAAAAACGCCAGCCGGCGACGACTTTGCCACAATGATGATAGCAGATTTGAGAAAGGCGTTCTCCAGCATGAAAACCCACGCAGAAAAAGACACATTCATTGGACAGTTGTTGGATCGGTTGGAGTTTGGAAGCGCAGATTCGACAGCGGAAAAGCGTCAACAGTTGTCAGAAGAGAACCTTGACGATAAAGATGTTGCAAACGATGCTGCCGGCTACGTCGTCGAAGACGTTTCGCCTTTTGTGAAAAGCATCGATAAAGTCAAGCATGTTCTTGTCAAATGGAAAGGCTATCCGCCGGAGGAAAACACCTGGGAGCCTCGCACAAAAGAGTTGACACGCGCCGCAGTCAAGGGCGACTTTTACAAATCTACCGACACGTCGTACAAAAAGTTCTGTGAACGCATTGGCAAAATGGACGAGTCGAGTGCGAAGCGTAGCGCTAACCGGAAGGCAAAGGCCTGCGCTGCAATTGACAAGGCACATAAGGAACGTCAACATTCTAAAGGTCGAAAAAAAAAGGTCGAGCAACGCAGACAGGAAGAAAGCACAGACGTCACAAACGAGCCGGCGGCCGATACAGGCGATGCTTCAGCGGATCAAGCAAGCCTAGACGCGGAGCGCCAAACTCAAGAAGACGACCAGTCTGTGGAAGCGGTCAGTGAGGTTTCGGTAGCAGAAATCAGCGCAGAGGCAGATATGGACGAAGATGAGCAGTCCTTGGACGAGGTTTCGGTGGTCGAGATCAGCGCAGAGCCAGATGCCCATGAAGACGGTGAGACTGTTGCCGATGTCAGCGAGGTGCCAGCAACCGAAATGAGCGCAGAGCCCGATTCTGGACAGGACGAGCAGCAGTCTGTGGCTGGAGTCAGTGAGGTTTCGGTGGCAGAGATCAGCGCAGAGCCCGATGATACTGAACAGGACGAGCAGTCTGTGGCTGGAGTCAGTGAGGTTTCGGTGGCAGAGATCAGCGCAGAGCCCGATGCTGAACAGGATGAGCAGTCTATGGTCGCAGACAGTGAAGAATCTGTGCAAATAGTCGAACCAAACGATGGCAACACCGAATTTGCGGACATTCCAACGCCCATTATGAGTGAAGACGATGCTTCGGTCAGATCTCAGCGTGCTACGGTTGAAAGTGTTTCACAATGAAGAAAGCTATCTACAATACAATTAGTATGCAGTTTTGCGACCATGAAAAGGTGCAAGGTGCGACAAAAAGAGGTACGACCGGCTCTTCAAAAGTACCAAGACTACAGCAAATTACTGCGGCGTGCTTTTATTTTGGTGCAGTGTATGCGTGATTGTAAAAAACAACTCCATAACACATTTGACAAAACATGGCTCGCAAACGCTTCAATTCAGGACAGTCCAGTAGCAGCAGTAATGCAGGTTCTGGCGCAAACATGCTGACACCACCGCAGTCTTCCGGCAGTCCGAGCCGTTTTGCAGCGTTGCGCAGCGCCGCACAATCCGCTGCGCAGCAAGCTGCTCCAGGAATTATCGAAAGTGCCAGCCAAATTGGTCAACAGGCGCTGCTGGGCGCTGCGCAAGGTCTCACTCCTCAGCAACAACTGGAAATGGCCAAACAGCAGGCTTTGCTGCAGGCGCAGCAAAAAGGTCTATCTTTGGCACAGCAACAACAACAAAAATTTCAGGCCAAAGCTGACGCTGCTGCTTTGGCATCGCAGCAACAACAGCTGCAACAGCAGATGCCTCGCAATCAAGCAGCACAGGCATTTGCACCACAAACTCTTGCGGCAATTGAAGGTGTTTCGGCAAACTTGGATGCTATCAAAGCCGCTTTTCAGGTCCAAGAGTGTGCTGTCGTAACGCAGTTGAGACAAAAAATCGCAGTTCACACTGCCGCTCTGGTCTCGTACTCGCAAATTGAATCAGAAACAACTCAGGTGTTGCAGCGTGCCCAACAACAGCGTCAGCAAATGTCAACGGCGCAGAATTTGACGGCGCAGCAACAGGCCATAGCCGAGTTGGACGTGCAGATTGCACTTATCGAAAAGTTGCTCAAGCGAATCGAAAAGTTGCGCACTCAAGAACAGAGCCAAATCGATGATTCAAAGTCGAAAATCGCAAAAATGTTGGAATCTTCGCCCGGTTTGGGGCAGTTTTGCCCAAGCAGTGACTGAAAAGAAATAAACCGTCTGCCAATAGACATATAGAATCCGACCTGTGACACTTGTTTTTGGTGTGCGCTTCAACAGATCAGAAACAACAAAACAAGCAATCTTTGTACTGTAAAGTCAGCTTGTGGCTATGGATGAGTTTGACGACTCTCAGAGTTTTCAGATACTCGAACCGGACATCGATCAACAATACGTGCCGGAAAAAAGCAAACGAAACGTCGAGCACAACGATGCCAAAAAATCGCCCGATAAGCAACGCTCCGCTGCTCCACGCAACAAACAGAGTGTGACGCCAGATGTTCGTCAGCGTGCACCTGTGCTAATTGTCGAAAGGCAGGTGGCCCCAGCCGAGCCAAAACCAGCTGCAACAGCCGAAAAATCCAAACAGCAGCCATTGTCTGCGCGCATAGTCGACGTAGCGAACGACAGTGTGGCTCGCCGCGCCGCAGAGCAAAATAGCAACTGGTTGCAAGCCAGCAGTAGGCTAATTATTGTGTTGATTCAGTTTTTCAGCATGTCGGTTGCAGTGTTCGTTGCACTGGTGCTTATCAATCCTCCGTTTGTGCAAGATAACACTTCTGCCTTTTTCGGTTCCGCCACCGGCCCCGTTCGTAGACCAGCAAGTATGCGGAAAGCCGCTGTCATTGCCGGTTTTGCCGGCATTAGCTTTCTTGCTGCACCCTACATCTGGTCAGTGGTGACCAGTCGATTTTTTCCACACGACATGCTGCTCGCTACCGGTCTGCGGCAACCGCCACCAACTAGAAGCAGAAAACGATATTGATTTCGTTGTTCTGCAAGTTAAACCAATGAAGTGGATTGTTACAGACACAATTTCATTTGTGTGGCCTTTTTTTTGCGTGCGGAGTCAAGAGCAGTCAAAAAAAACTTTCAAATATGTTTTTCCAGTGGCTGCGCGATGCATGGGCAATTGGAAAACTTGCCTGGCACTTCGCTCCAGTTTTGTGGCAGCAGGAAGCTTTTTTCCGAAACGACGAAAACGCAGATGTTTTGGTCGATTTGCTTTCGCAGCGCGGCCCATTCTACTTGAAACTTGGCCAGTGGATTGGTCAGAGGCCTGATATAGTGCCACAATCGTTCTGTGATAAGTTGAAAACGCTGCAAACAGATGCGCCGCATCACAGTTGGCAAGAAACTTGCAGTGTAGTGGACAAAAATATCGACCTGGCCAGCTTTGTCACATTTGTGGACTGTGATGTCAACGGCGAACCACAATGTCTCAGCAGTGGCTCCATTGCGCAAGTTTATCGAATTCGTGTAGCCAGGCGAAAGCTGCAACAATTGCAGGCACACTTTGCGGCAGAAGCTGCCAAAAGCGGCGGTGATCGGGATGTTGAGGAGCAGCCGTTTGACGAAGTTTACTGGGAACCTGTGTCGGCCGGTGAAGCGCATGGCAGCGATAGTGACGTTTTATCCTGCATTCTGAAAGTCTGCCACCCAGACGTCCAAAGTCAGTTTGCGAGCAGCTTGCGCACTGTGACGCAAGTTTACAGTTTTGTGCAGCGCATGAGTCATCATTTGTCCGGACTGCGCCTAATCGACGTGAACGAGTTGTCCAGCGAAATGCTGCGTCAGTGCAATTTGTTGTGGGAAGCGCACAATGGCGCGCGCTTGCGCAGAAATTTTGCCAACAACAGTTATGTGCACGTGCCGCACATCTATTTGGCTACTGCCAACTTTCTAGTCGAAGAGTACGTCGAAGGTGGTCTTTTCTACGATCAAATTGGGCAGGAGGGTGTAGACCCATTCGATTATCACGGCGACGATAAAGCGCGCAAAGAGACGCGTCTTTTGGCCAAACAAATCACAATGGCCGCTTTTTTTCAGATGATAATGTACGACGGTTTTGCACACGGCGATTGTCACAGTGGCAATATCCTTTATCGCCTTACACCAAAGCCGGAGAGGAAGTACCGCGCCGAACTGGAAGACGTTCGTATGCACATGGTAGACGGAAAGCCGCTTCGTGTCTCGCCTGTTACCATAGAGATCTTTTTTCTTGACTTTGGCATAGCGGTGGCCATTGACAAAAACACTCGTGAAGCGATGTTAGAATTGACCATTTCTATCAATGCGAACGATCCACGATTGATGGTGCGTGCTTTCAAACGCATCATGGTCGATCGACGCCTGCAGCCGCGCAAAAAAATGTCAGACTTCGAGGCAGACTGCATAGAAACAAGCCGCCGACTTCAAGAGGACGACTTGCACGGTCAGGGCTCCAAATTTCAGGACCAGATGTTGACTGTGCTCGAAAATTTTCGCATACATCAACTGCGCGTAGAGTCAGCAGCACTGCGCATAATCATTGGCTGGATGCTGATCGACGAAAATGCACCTGTGCACAGTCGCAGCGACAATTTGCCGGACAATACGATACGTTGGGTGATGCACGAAGACGCCCACGACTGCTTCAAATTACACGATCTGGGAGCGGCAGTCATTGCGGCTCGCATCAAGAAAGATCACAATGAGCGGATTTTGATGGAACGCCAAGAAGAGTGTGATACTACAGTCAACGATATGCGACAGCTGTCAGAAAACTTGTTTCGGGCGCCGGACATTGACGCAATGCGCGAGCGACGCAAGGAAAAACAGCAAGCGGCTTTGAACATAGTAGAAGTGCTGGAAGCGACGCTGGATAATCCGCATGATGCAAACTCGTTGGGCAGTGAAAGCGCAGACGAGCGCCGTCCATTGTTGGAAAAAAAAAATAAGAAGCGGCGCCGTCGCGCTGCCGTGTCGCTGAAATAAATTCATGGTGGACGCACAGCAGTATGTTATGACAGATAACGTTTATTGACGTGATACCCTCCAGCGATTGGTGGTGCCAGCGGATCGACTGCCTGATTTTTTTCGCGCTTGAATCGCGTTCAAACGGCGCGCAGCGCACGATTTGCAACCTTTCGGCTTCGCAACCGACTGCGCTTTCGATTTTGCCGTCGAGCGGTGTTGTGGACGTTTGTATTGTGGCAGTGTCATTTTTGTGTTTTGACTGGCTTCTACCTTCACATGAATGTGTGATGCAAAATTACTATAGAATAATTGACAATCGTCAAAAAAATGCATTTGCAAATGTTGTCTTGTTATGCACGCAAATGCACAGTAACAACAGGTATCCCGCTGAGGTGTTGAATGGTTGGCGCAACGTAACTCGCTCGTTCCGCTTCGTCGTTATTGTCAATCGCGTGACGATAGCTGCTCGGATAAAAAACAACAATTGTCATTGGGCACGGGAAAGTTCTTCGGTAACCAGGAAATTGAATGCCTTCGCAAAGAAAATAGATAGTTTTGGCATTTGGCCAAACATATTGACGCCAATACAGGGAGTGCGGTCGTGCCGGCAACAGCATGACACAAAGTGTCTCGCTACACACGGCGCGACAAATCCACGGTTTAATGTCGCTAAAAGGCGGATTGACGAAATTGCGACTGCCCCACGGTACGTCCAATGAAAGTCCGTCCGGCACGTCGTCATTGTGCAGACCAAACAGAGGGCAAGGATCGTGATCGAAACGAAATAGTCGGTCCAAGTCGGCCAACAGATCGGGTGGCGTGGGCACGTCGTCGTTTTTGCTGGTGTGAAAAAAAATGTTCTGCTGTCCGACTCGATTCTCGACAGAAGATACCGGTTGCTGTTCCTCAATCAGGGCCGCCAGCGGCAGTCTCACAGCAGGGAATGATGAGGTCTCCAACTGAAACTCATCAGCGGCATACATAGATTTTGTGATCCACAATGTACAGATGTTGCATTCGCGACGCTGTCGTTTTGCTGGTCAGTAATTGGTGCACTGAAAAAATTCTGCCCGATCAGTCTGTGTCTCGATGCCTCAAATGGTTGCAACAGTACTTCGCTTCCAGTTGACACAGACTTTTGCGCGCCAAACAACAGTCAGTCTCGGACTGACAGACGCGATACAAGCGCAGCTGATTATCGCGGTAGTGAATTTCGCACTTGTTCGGATTCACGTTGCGCAGAAATGTTTCAAACTCCAGGTGTGTCCCGCTCAACACAATGTCGCTCTCTACTACAATATCAATGGGCGAGTCGGTAAAACGATCCTGCCAGGCGGCACTTTCGGTCAACAGCTGCAGCATGCAGTTCATTTTACCTGCCATACCGTGGTGCGGTTTGCGCAATCTGCGCACTTGGGGATGATGCATCGACCATTCAAAGCGCGCAGCATCCCGTCTGTCGAAGCCGTTGACAAATGCCACCATAGACCAAGGCCGATGCGCACGAGTGCGCTTGGCGCCGCCTTGGATCTCTCCGTTGTGCTGTCTGATGCGTCGCGCCCTGTTGTTTGTCATGCCACAATAAATGCCTGCTCGTTTGTTCGAGATGCTCCGCAGCAAATACACACAATAGTGTTGATTTGCCGAAGGCATCGTCAGACGAATTGTCGGCACGTAAAGATGCTGTTCAAACGGTGAGCAAGTCCCGCTATCATCAACGATTTGGCTTTTTTGCTCACAAACATCACCATGTTCCGTTGGTTGGCTCAATTTGCGTTTTTTAGAGATAGGCAGCACTTTGTCACGATAAATCAGCTGTGTCAGACGGTTTTGCTCACTGCAAATGCACTGCTTGAACTCTGTTTCGCTATGCACGGTCAAACAGATGACGCGAGATCCAACGTATACCGGCTCACATAGCGGAGCGCTGTGTTGTGTGGCTACTTTGAGATTTTGAAAATGCTGACCAAACTCTGCTCTTACCAAGTTGTCGCACACTGCATTGGGACTGTCGGCTTCGACTCCAGCGTCGTCACAACTCATATTGTTTTTTGACATGCGAATGCTAGTGATGGATATATTTGCAATTGGATCAGCTTGGCAACGTTTATTACGCACGCATCCGACTTCACTTTGGTATCGGCGAGGCACGTGGCGACGACACTGGGGATCCGCGAGGCGTGACTTTCTTGTGTTTTCGCGACACCATGTGCTCTGGCAACAGATGAGTCATTGGACCGCGCTCCCGTCGCACCAATTCTGCGTCGTGTGACGTCTGGCGTTGGTGTTTTAGCACAGCTGATGGTCTGTCGCACCGAACAGGATCCAGACGCTGCAGTACGTGCTCCGTCTGCAAGTAGTCCTCGATAGCGTCGTAGTTGACGCGAGGTGCGACTGCGTGGCGCGATTCGCGCCAGTCGGCGCGTCTGTCGAACGCTTCTTTTCCACCGCGCGGCTCTGCACCAATACCATTGTCAATGGTGTGATGTTCAAACATGTGTGTGTCGTCTGCGCGCAACGCCTGCCTTCTGGCCTGATCTGCAGCAAACATTGCTTGTTCGCGATCTCTGCCTTTTTCGCTCGCTCTTTGGGCTCGTTCGCCACCCATGCCGCCGCTAATCAGCTGTTCTTGAAAGCCGGTCGCCTCGTGTGTTTCGTCGAGACCAGTGGCGCGGCTGTCAATTTGATTCATAACCATATGGTCGGCCAGTGCTTGTCGATTGGTGTCCAGATCGCGCACGTCGTGCTTTGTGTGCATGGAGTAGTTTTGCAAATCAAGGTCCGTGGCAAAGTTTTGCGCCTGCATGGTGTCGGCCGCAGTTCGCATCGATTTCTCGGCTCTTCCTTGGGCGCGCTCCAGTCGACTTTTGTCGGCTGGTGCTTGCATCTGTTCGACACCTTGTCTGGTGCGCGCATTGTCGCCAAGTGACGCGCTGTCAAATTCTGGTTCGATGCGATTGGCTGCCATTCGTTCGCGCTCCAAGGCACGTTCGTCTGTTTCTTGAGCGCTCTGGCTGACCAATTTGGACTGCGCCAGGTGCGCTGCGCCAGGCTCAACGTCGTCAAAAGCATTTAAACGCTGCAACTGGGATCGCGCTCTGCTCAACAATTGGTTGTCTGCGCCCTGCAGGCGTTGCGAAGATGCCGCGTCGGCCATGTCAGCCGTCCCGACGCGCATCCGCCGTGCCGCTGTGTCAGCCGCCGCTTCAAACTGGCCATCGACATCTGATTCGTCCAACAACGTGGCGCGTGCCGCTCGTTCGCGGCCAGCCTCAACGGTGCTGGCTTCTTTTTTCCGCATGCGAGCGCCCACACGTCCCTCCTGCAAATGTTGGTCGGTCGATAAGCGCCAGCCTGCGCTGCCTGTGTCTTCAAATTTGGACTCATCCAAATGTGGCTTTTGGTGCTCTGTCGCATTGCGCAGCATTCGCTGCTCCAATTGTCTGGTTCGCTCCGCCAGTGCTTGAGCATTGGCGTCGACTTGAGACTTTTCAACCGCCACATTGGTGACGCAGTCCAAATTGAAGCTGGGATCGTCGCCGTCGGCGGCACTGAATCGAACGCGTCGCAGCGCATCTCTGACACGTTCAAAATTGCGATGGGCGCGCTCGCGACCTTTCGCCGCTGTTTTTCCTGCTCTTACATCTTTGGTGCCAATCAGCTGCTGCGTATCGGCGGTGTCGGCCAACAGCAGATCGTCGTCGTAGGCGTTTGCGCGTCGAGCAGCTGTGCGTGCGCGCAACAAAGCCAGCTTTTCTCTGGCACTGGACCGCTCCGATGCCTCGGCCGACGTCTGAGCGCCCAGCAGTCTGCCAGCGTTGCCTGTGTCGACAAAGCGATCCGGATCAACCGATGCTGCCTGGTCACCCACTGTGCCTGCGTGCGCTTTTGCCTCTCGCATGCGCTGACGGCACGACTCGTCCGAACTTTGCGGCGCCTGCAGCTGTCGCTGCGCGGCACTGGCCTGAGCACTGTTGTCAAACATGGCGGGGTCGCCACCGATGGCTAGACGTGAGTGCAGGTCGCTTTGTTGGCGGTTCGCCGCCTCGGCTGCTGCCGCGCGTTGCTTGCCCTTCACTTCTGCCCGCTCCGCGCTGGTATCAATTGCCAAGCCTCCGATTCGCAGCGAATCGTTGTCGCCTGTGGCGCGCGCTGCTTCAAATTTCTGTTTGGCACGCTCGGCCGACAGGTTGGCAGCAGCGCGCGCCCTGGTATCGCGGTCATCCTGTGCAACATCGACACCCATCGGAACGGCAACAGTTGGATCAAATCCTGCTTCTTCGGGCACCAGTTGTATACCGCGTTGCAGAGAGTCGACGCTGCCCTGCTCCAAATGCTGTCGCTCCACTTTCGGTTTCACAATCGTATAGCTTGGCATGCGCTCACTGTGCTGCACCATGTTGTCGTCGTAATCGGCAGAAAATGGCAGCGCTGGTTCGCGCGGGCCCACGTCTTTTTTGTATTTGGCAAGATAACTTTCGTCTTTTGGTGCGCGAATCTGCTGCTGTTCGACCGCGCCGTAATTTTCGCCAGGCATATTTTTGTAGGCCAGCGTATCGTCGCTGGTGATGCGCTGACCAATTGGCTCGGGCTCCATGAAAACGCCAGCGTTGTTCGGCTCTTGCATCGGAATTTCATCGGCCAGATTGTACCGAATCGGCGGTCGATACGAAACTGGTCGATCGGTCCACTGATGCGGATTGATCGGCTTGTGAGGCTTGACATAGTTGCCAGACAGATGTGGATTGTCCCACCGCAATTCCAAGCGCTCCCGATCGCTCAAAAAACGGCCTCCGCCAGGCAAATAGCCTGATGGCGGCTCCGGTATAGGCTGCGGTGCCAACAGACCGCGCTCCTTTCGTGCCATTCGCTGACACTTGTCGCCTTCAAAGTCGACTCCTGTCGTGCGACG
>Ga0209925_1000578_pt1 | contig 18722 bp, 17 predicted proteins | sample SalPonR2_A_D1_MG_FD_185702 | JGI IMG/M metagenome (GOLD analysis project Ga0209925, IMG submission 185702) | Salt pond soil microbial communities from South San Francisco under conditions of wetland restoration - Salt Pond MetaG R2_A_D1_MG... ...
TCACTGTAAAAAGGTTTATGGCCTTCAGCACAACCTGTAATTATATTTTGATCATTAACCTTAAAATTATTAGAATAATTTAATTTGTTTTCATCTGGTTTTCTCCCGGTTAATTCACCTGGGATTAACTTGATACCTTTTGTTATAGCTTCTTTAGCTAGTTCTATAGAAAAATATGTTCCGTCTATTAACATCTTTAAAGGTTCTTTTCTTTCTGTTGTTTTAGAAAGTGTTTTAATAGTGTCCCTACTAAATTTTTGATCACTGTATGTATTGGGCTTTAGATCATAATTTTTAATAATATTGTTTTCACCATCAAAAGCTTCTACTACATTACCAGTGTACCCGATATTATCATCATATTTAAACCGGTAAGTGGCATCAGGATCAAAAGGGTTTTAAAGACTGTCAGGTTTAATCTCACCATTTTCTTTTGGTGTGTAGTTATTATCATCATCATCTTTATCATTGCTTTTAGTTTGTTTATTAAGTAGCCTCTTTAAATTTTTAAATTCTTGTGATTTATAAATATCTAAACTGCTTTCTAAAATAAGATCATAAAAGGTTTTAGAGTGTTTTAATAAAAACTCTAATTTAGACTCTGCTTCATTATCGTGTGTTGTATAAATAGTATTTTTTTTATGACCATCTTTTAAATATTGATGAAATCCATGCGGTATAATATCTTCATCTTCTTGTTTTAGCTTTTTTGCCATTTGTCTATTGACAGTATATATTAATTCCAATCGGGATAAGTTCCTACAAGAAGAAGCAAACATAAAAGAATCAACTCTAACTTTTTTGTTATCAATCTTTAATTTTTTTGCAATTAAATTAGAAATACTTTTTACTTCCTCTTTTATGAGGTCACGATTGGTTTCTTGTTCGAATTCATAGACCCGTCTTCTAAAATTGCTGAAGGTATTTATAGAAATAGGTGGTTTTTCTTCACTAGTTAAACGTAGTGCATACTGAAAACGATCATCAAAATAAATAGCACCTAGAAGTTCTTTATCAGAAAGTTGAAAGATCTCTTTTAAGATCAAGGACCCTATAATTACATTAACAGGGGAATTAGGTCTTGAAGGTTTATCACTGTATAGAACAGAAAATCGTTTTTCATCAATTGCAGGGAATATTATTTCTTGAAAAACATCAGCCCAGCTATCTTTAAGGAAATTTTTAAGATATTTAGGCATATTCAATAATATATCGTCAAAAGACAACTGTTGGAAATTATTTTCAGCCCACATAAAAACACCTCGTTTTTTATATAATCTACTTATATTATATCATATAACCATTGATATAACATAGATTATAGGTGTTTTTATTGAACAAAATCAGACTTTTTTAAGAGAAACATTATAGTTATTTTTATCTATAATTGGAAAATATTATATGATTTTTGTGTTGGAACCATAAATAACATGAAAATTTTTAATATGGGAAGTATATTAACAAAATAACTTATTTAATTAACTATCTTTATTAAAATAAAAAGGAACTTAAATAAAAAAACTAACTGGAATTACCAGTTAGCTTTTTTATTATAAGCAATTAAATTCATTTTTAAAGTTAGATTTATTTTACAAGTAAATAGCTGCACCCTGATCTATTACTACGGTCACATTTGAATGAGTCTGGAGGAGGGTTGAAGGTGTACAGGTATTAATTTGTCCACTTAGAGTCTTTTTGATTGCAGAGGCTTTACCTTCTCCGGAAGCCATTATTAATATTTTATCTGCTTTAAGTATTGTAGAAATTCCCATAGTTAAAGCCTTTTTAGGCACTTCATCTTTACTATCAAAAAAGCGACTATTTGATTCTCTAGTTTCTTCAGTCAAAGTAACGAGATGTGTTTTATCATTTAGGGTTTCAGAAGGTTCATTAAATCCGATATGTCCGTTTGGGCCAATACCTAAGACCTGTAGATTGATTCCACCTGCATTTTTTATTTTGGTTTCGTATTCAATACGTTCTTGATCTATATTTTCCGTCATACCATCTAAAATATGTACATTCTCATCTTTAATGTTTATATGGTCAAAAAAGTTATTCCACATATAGTAATGGTAGCTTTGCGAATGATCAAATGGTAAGCCATAATATTCATCTAGATTAAATGTAGTAACTTCTGAAAAGTCTACCTCTCCCCTTCTATACATCTCTATTAGTACCTTATACATCTTTAAAGGAGTACTTCCAGTCGGTAGTCCTAATACGCTATCGGGTTTATCATTTATTTGTTTTTTAACTAAATAGGCAGCTTTTTTACTCATTTCATTATAATCTTTTTCAATTAATACCCTCATCTTATCACCCTTAACTAATTAATTATCTATAAGTTCTAATTTGATTGTTTTTATTTCAAAAGGATCCATTTCAAAATTTAAATTGTTTTTTTCGTATTTTACTTTATCATTAATTTTGTTTTCAATTAGATTAACAGTTTCTACATTTTTTATTTCTTTAGTTAATTCTACTTCAACTTTATCTTTTCCACCATATGGTTCGAAAAATCTCAAAATAACTTTATCTGGATTTTGTTCTGATCTTTTGATTACTTCAAGCCTGGAGTTACCTTTAATGATTTTAGCAAAACTATATGACAAATTACTATTATCTTTAACATCATTATTTATTTCAATGTTTTTTGTTAAAAATGGTCTATTTAAATCATCAGCATGTTTTAGTAAGTTGCTGTTGTAATAAATACCGTCATGAGTATAAAGAGAATAAGTAAACTCATGGATACCGTAATCGGCAGTTTCGTCAGGATAATTCGGTGACTTTAACAAAGTCAACCGCATTAAACTACCCTTAATATCATAACCATATTTACAATCGTTTATTATGCTAAAACCCAAACCCGGTTCAGATAAGTCGGCCCAACGATGTCCCGGAACTTCAAATTGAGCTTTTTCATAACTAGTATTATTTGTTGTGGGTCTTGTAATATTACCATAGGCTATTTCATATCGGGCTTCATTAGATAGAATATTAAGTGGGAAAGCAGCTTTGACTAGTATTTCTCTGTCTCGCCAGGCTACTTTGTTTTTGATATCGATTCGATCAAGGTTATCATAAATAAGAATATTTTGTTTAAATACTGATTTGCGGAAGTTCCATTTCAGTTGTGCCACTTTTTGGGTATTATATTCTTTAATTTCAAAACTATCTAATTCTAATTCATCATATATTCTATGTTCTTCGAAGTCTGCATCCTGTTCCCAGGCCTCGTATTTATCCGGTTTATCAACGAAAAACTGTAATTCATTACCTACTTTACCCTCTTTAATTAACTCCACTTCTCTTCTTTTATCAAAAAGTGAGGTAATTAGGCCTTCCTTGAATTTAATTTTATAATAACTATTTTCTAAAGTTTTATCAATGTTATTTTTATTTAATTTAGAAGTCATGTCATTATTTGGTTCTTTATTTTCTTTTATTTCTATTATCCTGTAGCCGAATGGAGGTACATCTTCGATATATATTTCAAATAGTTTTTTTTCCTTCAGATCTTCTTTGCTATTATTCTTAAGTTTTTTTCCGGTTATATAATCAAAAACTTCAATATCCTTATCAAATTCTTCCGTACTAAACTTTATATAACTACTTCTTTTATAATCAAGTCCATTCCAAATTAAATAATATTTACTATTATCTTTTGATTTAATTTCAATATTATTACCCAATGAACTTAGGTTATTTTTTAAAATGTTGTTTATTTCATCAGTAACTTCTGCATAGATTTGATTGACGTCTTCATAAACTTCTTTGATTGAAGAACCTGGAATAATATCGTGGAACTGGTTTAAATTGATTTTTTTCCATAAATTTTCAAATTTGTTCTGGGGATACCGTTCTGTGATTGTATTAAGTATTTCAGCCTCTCTTATATTGTCCTCTAGGTACCTATTTTGACGTTTTATCTCCGCTTGAGTGGTATAGGTCCCTCTATGATATTCCAGGTATAATTCACCCTTCCAGGTTGGGTATTCCCTATTATTTATCTGCATGTCCTTTTCTAAATTCTCAAAGTATTCACGGGGTTGTGCAAATTCAAGTTTAGGCATATATGGTAATTTATCAAATCGCTTAATCTTATTTATGAAACTAGGGGTAACTCCTCCACCACCGTCACCATAGCCATAGATATAAATTAATTGGTCATCGGGAATTACTCTATCCTGTTTAAAGTAATTTGATGAATCACCATATTTAAATTCTTCTATTTCGGTTTCTTTCTGCATTTCATAGTTATCTCTAACCTTTAATATTTTATCGGCATAGACTTCACCATTATAGGTATAAGGTAATAATACACGAGGTACATGTGTTAAGACATCTGTACCATCGATTCCTTCCCAGCGGAAGATTGAATAAGGAAAATCATTGGTATCATTCCATGATATTTTTGATGTCATGAAATAATCTACTTCGGATTTTTTCATAATTTGAGGTAAAGAAGCTGTATAACCAAAAACATCTGGTAACCAGCCCACTTTAGATTCTACGTTGAATTCTTCTCTAATAAATTTTTTTCCATATAAAAACTGTCTTACCAAAGATTCTCCACTTAAAAGATTAGTATCGGCTTCAACCCACATGCCACCTTCGACCTGCCAGTTTTTATCAGCAATTTTGTCTTTTATTTTTTCATAAAGATTGGGGTAATATTCTTTCATATACTGATATAGTTTAGGTTGAGATTGAATAAATTTAAATTCAGGGTACTCTTCCATTAAATTAACCGCTGTAGAAAAACTTCGAGCTGATTTACGAACGGTTTCCTTAAACTGCCAAAGCCAGGCGACATCGATATGAGCGTGCCCAAAACAGGCAATTTTATAGGTTGTATCGTAATCAATATTATTTATTAGTTTACTATATTTCTTATTTAAAATATTAAAATCAATTTTAGATTTCGGATAACTTCTATAATCTTCTTTCAAAGTTGAGAAAATGTCTTTCAGTTGAACTAAAACATCTTTTTTATTTCTTTCTTCTAAGGTTTCTATTAATTCTATTAATGAGAGTATATTATAATAAAAAGTTTCAGCTGACTTATTAACCGATAAAAGAGCTGCTTTATTTAATACATGCTTGTAATCAGGAGAAGGTACGTATATTTTATTGATTCTATCTAGGGCGGCTTCTATAAAAAGTTCTACTTCTTTACTACTGTAATCTTTACTAATGGTAACATATGAATGGTTACGATCAAGTCCCTGGATAAGTTCATCGTTAATATATAGGGCCGCTTCGCCACCTGTTTCAATATTTAGTTCTAATTTATTTTCAAAATCGATTTCCGGGATAAAAACTTTAGTTTTAAAGAAAGTAGTAATCTCTTCCTCTTCAGACCAACTATCACCTAATTGAAAATTATCCCAATCGCTAATAAATTTGTATTTCCCGGTTTCCTTGTAAATAGCTTCCCGGGCCTGCCAATTTTTAATATCTTTTATTTTATGATTCATCTTATTATTTATTTCTTTTAAAAAATCTCTCATAAATACCATCCCTTTTAAATTTAATTCATATTTTCTATAATGTGAGCAGTAATAACCTGAGGTCTTGTTATTGCAGCTCCAATCACAACTGCATAGGCACCTGCCTTTAAAGCTTTTTTAGCCTGCTTACCGTTTTTGTAGTTACCTTCAGCCAGGATAGGTATATTTGAGATCATATTCAATTTTTCTACTAAATCTATATCAGGCCTGGTTCTGTTTTGAGTTTTTTCAGTATAGCCTGAGAGAGTAGTAGAGATATAGTCAGGAGCTAGTTCTTCTATATCTTTAAAATCTTCTGTTGAAGAAATATCAGCTACGATACCTTTATCTGGAAATTTAGTTCTCAGTTTATTAAAGATTTCAGAAAGCGGTTCCGGTCTTCTTCGGTCTGTACAATCTATTGCCACATAGTCAGCACCTGCTTTTAAAACTGCTTTTGCATGTTGATACTTCGATGTTATATATACTTCATAGTTAATTAATTTGTTTTTCCAGAGGCCGATTATGGGGAGTTCAATTTTATTTTTGATAGCTTTAATATCTTCAGGTGAATTAGCCCTGACCCCAGAAGCTCCACCTCTTTTTGCGGCTAATGCCATTTTAGCCATAATTTCAGAACCATGTAGTGGTTCATCAGCTAAGGCCTGACAAGAAACTATTAAAGAATTTTCTTTTAAGTTTTTCATTAGATTTAAATACCTCCATAAAATACTTATTTCTCTATTTTAATATCTACTTCAAACATTCGATTCCAGGGCATATCAATAGTAAAGTCATAGCTAAATTTATCTAAATTTTCATTTCTAAATTTATATAATTTATCTTTGATAAGATTTGAAATAAAGTCGGTTTTGTCTTTTAGATTAAAATACTCCAGGCCATATTCATCTAGCTTGTTATTAACTTCTGTCCTTACTACATGCTGGTAGCCCCAATCTTCTAAATAACGTAAAAACAGATATCTATTTGATAAATCTTTTTGTTTATCGGTTAGACTGTTATCTTTTTGATAATAATTTAAGATATTAGCGTGGGCAACTACAGAGCCAATTGTATTAGAAGAAGTATTCCAGGCTCCATAGGCAGATAATTTAGTGATTAAATTATAGTTTTTTAGTAACTGCATCAGGTATTGGTCGGAACCATTTACAACTGCCACATCTGCTACAGCAACCGGTAAATCTTTTGATAGATAATAGTTAATGGATTCAACTACTTCGTTTAAATTGCGAGTAGGATCTATCATATCATCCATATTCAATATTGACTGCCAGCCTTTGATCGAATTTAAGATCTTTTTGGTAGGAGTATTAACGACAAGAACATAATCTGCTTCTTGGCTGTTATCAACTACAATACCATTAGCTGCTAATATTTGGTATTTAACGGTTTGTTCTAAAGGTCTATCTTCTAAATAAGGTATAATATTTCTACCTTTCTCAGAAGAATATTTTATATAAACTTTTGGTCGGTAATTATTTTTATCTAAAAAAGTTCTCGCAGTTAAAACTGTTCCAACTTCATCCGCTCCCGGATAAGAATAGATTTTATCTAGTAATTCTTTTTTGTAGACTTTTTCGATAATTTTTCTACGTTCCTTTGCACAAAACCCATACTCTGAATTATCATCCATGGGAAATATTAAAAAATCAATCAGATTATTTTCAACATAGTCAATAACCTTTTTATTTAAGGCATGGTTTTTCTCTCTTCTGTTTAAATAGTCATTTATTACTTTATCGGGAATATTACTTTTAATTTCTTCAAATTCCTCTTTTTGTTTTTTTTCTGCTAATTTTTGTTTTATTAAATCAGAATAATATCCATATTTTGCAATATCAGCACCGTGATATTTATAGTAATCAGGCTCTTCATCATCACTATTATAGGAGGGGACTCTAGTTATTAAATTATAGGCAAAGATCTTCATATCAGGATTGATATCTTTAATTTTTTCAATAAACTTTAAGCGACTAAAAATTTCTTTTTCGTCCAGCTGATGGATTCTCGAAGGTATTATCCCCCCATAAACTAACATGTCTACAGAAAGAATTAGATGTGATATTCCTTCTAAATTATTAAGTATCCATTTCTGTAACTTATCTACAGCAACCGGCTCTTTTTTATTGCCTAGAATTGAAAGTGGAGGTTTTATTAAATTGTCTAATGTGATTTTATAAATTAGTTCGGGATATTTATAATTACATGGGCGTTCATCTAGAGGTATAAACATTATTTTATCTGACATAAGTAAAACCACCTTTTCTTTTTAAATATCTGCTCCCCAGTTTAACATTTGTTCTTTTATCTTTTTGCCATCAATATCTCGAACAGTAATATTTTCTTTTACAGCCATTGCAGCTGCTATACCGGCAGCTTCACCTGTAGCGCGGCAGATTGACTGAATTCGAATAGCTGCTTGGGTTGTAAAGGTTGAAGAAATTGATTTACCGGTAACAAGTAAGTTCGTAATATTTTTGGGAATTAATGTTCGATAAGGAATTTGATAATATTCCCCTTTTTTAACTTCTTTAAGTTCAAGTTCATCTCCATGGATATCAATCGGGTAGGCTGAATTTGCTATCGCATCCGGGAATTTTCTTCTTTTTTGATAGTCTTCACTATCTAAAACATATTCCCCCACAATTCTTCTGCTCTCTCTGATTCCGATAATCGAGGCTTCACTTGCAATAAAGCTGGTGTTAAAACCGGGTAGATAATCTACAAAGAAATTATATAATCTTTTCATCATTTTTCTACCTTTAATTCTTGCCTCGGTCAATTCTTTTGGATCAAGGCTGTTTATCTTACCTGGGATCTCTGGGCAATTAAAATACATAGAGGTTGGCATTCCAGGGATAGAAAAAGCCTGAAAGTATTTACCATCTTCCTTTTTTAGATCACCAGATTCAAGAGCTTCTAGAAATATTTTTTCAAGAGCGAACCCTTCCCCCCAGACCATAGCTGTTTCAACTAATGGATATTCAAGTCCATAATCTTGACCAAGTTCAGATAAAAAGTTTGTGAATTTCTTTAATTCAATATTACTTACCGTAAATCTAAGAGAAACAGCTTGGTATTTATCTTCTTTAGATCCTTCCTTACAAGGAACATCAGCTCTATATGCAACAAGGGCATCACCGGTTGCATCTATAAACTGATCTGCTGTATAGGCTTCTAAACCATTTTTATTATAAACTATGACTCCTTTTATTGTATCATTTTCAACAATTGGTTTCACAAATTCACAGTCATAAAGAATATCACCATTATATTCTAAATATATATCTTCTAATGTGTGTTTTAGCATTTCTGGGTTAAACCAACCATCATTACCATTTGAATCTTTAGCTCCATAACCTTCTGCAATCAAACGTTTTTTAATTTCCTTATTAAAAGCAGAACTGTCAGGATTACCTTCTATTTCGACAGGCATCATCGGTGTTACCTGACCAACAGTTGAAGTACCTCCTAAGGCTCCTTCACTTTCAATGATCAAAGTTTTAGCATTCAACCTGGCAGCTGCGGAACCAGCTACTGAACCAGCGGTACCTCCGCCAAGTACAATCACATCATAATGGTCTATTATATTAATATTTTCCTTTAATGTTAAGGTGTCTTTCATCTAGAATCATCCCTTTACTGCCCCTGCCATAGCACCTTTTATAAAATAGCGCTGTAAGAAGAGGAATAATATAATAATCGGTACAATTGAAATCAATGAACCGGAAGCGATTAAACGCCAGTTAGATGAAAACAGTCCGGAAAGATAGGATATCCCAACCGGAAGTGTATAGTAATCGGGATTATTGATTACAATTAAAGGCCACATAAAACGGCTCCAGGACATCATAAAGGTAAAGATGGCCAGAGTGGCAATTGATGGTTTAATAAGTGGTAAAAGGATTTTATACCAGATTTGAAAACTATTACAACCATCTATTATAGCAGCCTCTTCAATATCAACCGGTATTGTGATAAAAGCCTGTCTTAATAAAAAGATACCAAAAGCATTTACTGCTACCGGTAATATTAAACCGGCATAACTATCTGTCATTCCTGTTCTTACACTTAAAATATAGATTGAAATCATGAGAATCTGAAAAGGAACCATCATTGTTCCTAAAATTCCGTAAAATATTATGTTTTTGAATTTAAATTTCATTCTAGCTAACGGATAGGCAGCTAAAGCTGAGACAAATATATTTATAACAATTGTCGCAAGAGCAACAAAGGTACTATTTAAAAAGAAACGACCTATGTTTATAGCATTCCATACCTTCTTAAAATTTATTAGGGTAGGATTTTTTGGTATAAAACTGGGTGGATAAGAAAATATATTCTCTCCTCCCGATTTGAGGGCTGTGGATAATAGCCATAAAAAGGGGCCGATAGTTATAATAGCGATAACAGATAATAAAATATATAATAAAAGAGTTTTTAAAAAATCTATATACTTATTAAACATCGTTTTCCCTCCTCATCATTATTCTTGCCCCAGTATTTTAAAGTTAAAATATGAGAGTATAAATATAACAATAAATAATACAAAACCCATGGCAGCTGCATAACCTAAGTTTAAGTTCTCAAAAGCTTTTTCATATATATAAAATACCAGAGTCTTCGAACTATTTATTGGTCCACCTTTGGTCATTACATAAACTTCTGTAAAAACTTTCATGGCAGCAATTGATGATAATATTGTTACAAGTAAAATACTTGGTTTCAATAAAGGGATTGTAACATATAAGTGTTTTTGCCACCAATTTGCCCCATCGATTTTGGAAACTTCATATAGTTCTTCGGGGATACTTTGTAAGCCTGCCAAATAGATAACCATATAATATCCTAAGCCCTTCCATATTGTAACAGCCATTACTGAATAAAGGGCATATTTTGTACTGGTTAACCAACTGATCGGATCATTTATTAAGCCGATAGACATCAACAAATAGTTTAAGAGTCCATTACCTTTATATAACCATTTCCACATGATTCCCACTACTACCATGGAGGTTACAACCGGGATATAATAGGCGGCCCTAAACCATTTTATACCTTTTAACTGTCTGTTAACTAAGACAGCAATAAAAATTGGTAAAATAACTAAAAGGGGAACTACTCCTATTAAATATATAAAAGAATTTTTTAAGGTTTTCCAAAACAGTGGATCATTAAATAAGTTTTCATAATTTTGAGTACCTAAAAATTTTGCTTCAGTAATCATATTATAATCTGTAAAACTAAGTCTAAAGACATCTACAATAGGATAAAATAAAAATATTCCCATAAAAATTAAAGCAGGTATTAAAAAAAGATATGGAGTATATGTTTTTCTTAGTTTCATAAATATCTCTCCTATAAATTACAGGTATCGCACTTAATTAGTGCGATACCTGTTACTTGTATATTAGTTATTTACTATATTGTTCCACTCTGCTTCTGCATCATTTAAAGCTTCTGCAGGAGTCTTTTCACCTAATAGAGCATTTTGAACCATCTGATTAATAACTTCGTTTAGTTCTCCTTGGTTTTCCATTGGAGGAACTAAGTTTGTAGCTCTATCTAATTGTTGAGCACTAACTTTTTTAGCTCTGTCTTTAACAGAACCTTCATCTACATCTGTAAAGTATGGATCTTGAGCTGCTTCTTTAGTTGATGGTAAGATATTAACAATCTTAGCAAAGTCTAATTGATTTTTATTGTTTGTAATAAAAGCAGCGAAATCTAAAGCTGCTTGTTTGTGTTCGGTCTGTTCAAGTACTGCGATATTCATTACAGCAACTCCAACTCTATCAGCATTACCTGAGATTTCAGGTGCTACCTCTGTAACTTCAAATACTTCAGGAGCGTTTTCTTCAATTCTGCTTAAGAACTGAGGACCAGTTAATAAAATTGCAGCTTGACCAGATTGATATACATCAACAGCTGCGTTATGACCTTCAGTAACAGTTTCTTCTGGAATGATGCCTTCTTCATACATTGTTGTCCACATTTGTAACAATTCAACGGACTTTTCTGTATTAAAGGCAGCTGTCCCGTCTTCGTTTGTTAGGGGGATTCCTTCACGGACCATATATTCTAAATAACGGCCAGTTTCAGCAATTGGGGGAAATAGAAGATATTTAACAGTCTCTTCTTTAACAGTGCGACCCATTTCGAGCAATTCATCATAATACTGTGGTGGGTTATTTGGATCAAGACCAGCTTCTTTAAAGATTTCAGTATTATACATTGTTAAACTTGTTGATAAATACCAAGGTATTGCGTGGGTTTCACCTTCAAAAGTATTTGCTTCCCATACGGTTGGAAAATACTTATCGATAGTTTCTTGGTCTAAATTAGAGTCCATATCTACTAATGCATCCAATTCAGCCAACTTCATACTGAAAGGAACATTTAGATTGGCCACATCTGGAGCATTATTAGCTGCGGTAGCAGATAATATTTTTTTCTCCATGTCTGCCCAAGGGACATCCACCCATTTAACTTTAACATCAGGATTTTGTTCTTCAAAATCAGAAATTACACCATTGATATAATCAGTGAAAGTTGGTTTTAACTGCATAGTCCAGAATTCAATTTCTTTTTCCTGGGCCATTGCTAAACTTGACATACTAACTAGAAAAACGATTAATAAAGATAACGTAATTAATTTTTTAAACATAATATCCTCCCTTTAATTCCTTTAAATTTTTTTGAAAATAATGAATAAAAATACTTTTCTTACAATTCACCCCCTAAGTGAAATAAGAATCATTGTAAGTTAATTATATGTAGTAATTTTCCGAATGTCAAGATTATACAGGAATAAAATTCCGAATTTTCATTGACTTTGAATTTAAAATTACTTATAATTCATTATATACAATTAAATAATTATTTGGGGTGAAAATAATGAATATGAATAACAATAAGGGTGTAATACCTCGCATAAGATCCGAATATCTCTCTCTTCCTCCCTCCGAGAAGAAAGTCGCAGATTATGTACTAGATAATCCTGATAAAATAATCTATCTGTCAGTAAGTGAGCTTGCAGATGAGGTTGATGTTAGTGATTCAACTATTATTAGATTCTGTAAAAATGTAGGGTTTAAAGGTTATCAGGAGTTTAAGCTATTTGTAGCTCAGGACCTGGTAGTTCCCATTGAAAATATTAATGAAGATATCCAACTGGATGATGATTTAGAAACAATAGTTAACAAAATTGGTTTTACCAATAAAAAGGCAATCGAGGAAACTCTAAGTATTACTAATCTTAAAGCCCTTCAAGAGGCTATTGATGCGATTGTAAAGGCCCGCAAACTCGAATTTTATGGTGTAGGCGCTTCAGGAATAACTGGGCATGATGCAAAATATAAGTTTTTAAGAATTGGTAAAGATGTAGACTGTTATACTGATGCACATCTTCAGGCTATGTCAGCTGCTACCTTATCTGATCAAGACGTGGTGGTGGGCGTTTCCCACTCTGGTAGTACTAAAGATGTTGTTGATTCCTGTACGGTTGCACATGAAGCCGGGGCAACTGTAATTTGTATAACTGGACATAATAGATCTCCGATTACAAAGGTTGCAGATATAAAACTATTGACTGCTACTCGTGAAAGACCTTTAGCCAGTGGTGCGTTACGTTCCAAGATCGCCCAACTGCAAGTATTGGATATGCTATATACCGGTGTATCCTTACAGATTCAAGATCAAACAATGGAATATACTGAAAAAACAGCTAAAGCTGTCCTGGATAAATTATATTAAACAGTTAGGGGGAAGCTATAATGTCAAATAGAGAAAAACTGGCAGTAGGTGCAGATATTGGTGGAACTAAGACTAATATCGCTATTATAACTAAAAACGGTTCAATAAAAGAGTTAAAAAAGATTCAAACAACTGCTGAAAATCCAGAAGCAATTAAAGATAGTTTAATTAAAAATATAACATCCCTAATAAATGGATATGATAACATTATAGGAATTGGTATAGCTTCTGCCGGTCGGGTAATTTTTAAGAAAAAAATTATTGGTTATGCAACTGATAACTTAAAAGACTGGACAGAATACCCACTTGTTGAACAATTAAAAAATGAATTCGAACTGCCTGTTTTTATTGATAATGATGTAAATGCTGCCCTTTTGTCTGAGATAAAAATAAGTGATTCATTAATGGAAAAATATAATAATATAGTATTTATAACGATCGGGACTGGATTAGGTGGAGCATTAGCTATCGATGGTAAGATAATTCGCGGTAGTACAGGTTCAGCTGGGGAGTTCGGTCATATGTTATTATATCCAGGGGGTAAACCCTGTAACTGCGGGAAATACGGCTGTGCAGAACAATATATTTCGGGGAAAGCGTTTAAAAAGAGATTGAAAGAAAAGTTTAAAGAAAACCTTGTTTCCTTTGATAAAGGTGATCTAAAGGATGATATTATTCAAAGAGAAATAAAAAGGGATAATGTCTTATATAGATCTACATTAAGAGAAATGACTGAAGATCTTGCTTTACTATTAGAAAACTTAAAAAACAGTTTTGATTTTGAGCTCTGTATTTTCGGTGGTAGTTTTTCAGCATATAGTGAGATTATGTTAGAAATTATAAGAAAAGAATTCGAAAAATATAATCATAAATATTATAAAAACCCTGATTTTATATTTTCTGAGATGGGAAATAAAGCTGGAGTAATTGGTGCAGGTCTCTTAGTCTTTGAACAAATATAATAAATAAAATTATTATATATCTAAAAGTTTTTACCAATTTTGTTATTCAAACTATTTCTTTTTAATAAACTATACCAAAAGGCTGGGTGAGGTGAGTATATCTCTTACTTGTAATCTTTGCTCTGATATAAGTAGATTTATAAGAAAGATCAGAAATTTGGAACCTCTTTCCTTCTGCAAAAACTTCGTTTTTTTTACTCACACTGTCATAAGCTATCCATTCAATCTTTCTATAATCACCTTCTATTGAGATTTCAATTTTATCTTTTTCAACTTTTATATTATTAACATAAAATTCTGGTTCTCTTCTATTTCTGATTGGATTATAGATATAGAAATGACCTTTTTTCATTGCTTCTTTAACCTTTTGAGCTGTATTTTCTTTTAATAAAAAGATATTATAATGACCACTTCACAGGTGCGACAACACCATATGTGGACTTTTTTTATTTAATTATTAATTTATCATGATTTGAATTTTTGTTTTATCAATTAACCGATCAATTTTGCTTATACTTAAATTTCTTTAATCCTTGTTATAACAGTATTTAACCTCACTAATACTATTATACCACAGAATAGATAATGATTAAATAGTTTAAAAAAATATTTTACTATTTTTTTACTTTTATTTTATTTTTTAACAATTTATCTCGAATTATTAGATTTACATCTGCTTGTTAGCTTAGAAACTTTTTCTCTAAATAAAAATATTACTTAACATGTCGGCCAACGCTTAAATTTTTTAGCATTAGGTTTTCTAGATTTAAAAACAAGGGTATACATGCTAGGTTCGTTAACTATTAATTGTTTTTATTTTCCTGCAGGGGTACAAATAATACTTGCACCCTTTTCATCATCTAATCCTCTGATTGATTGTCTGTGCTCTACTATCCCTAACACATCACAAGTATCTTTAGCTACAAACCCTATTTCCTTCTTTAATAGAAAATAACAGCCCTAATTAAAGAGCTGGTATCTATTACATATCATTATTGGAGTGATAAAATATGAAAAAATTATTATCCTTATTAATTGTTACTTTATTTGTCTTTAGTATTACTTTTGTTGGCTCAACTATGTATTTACCTGAAAGTATTGATGATGATATGATAGAAAATAGTATAGAAGTGGCTAAAGAATCTGAAACACCCGAAGATCTGATAGTAGATAATGGTTATAGATTTGACTTGGGAGGTTCTATAAGTGGAAAAGGAATGGGGTCTGTAGATGTATTAACACCCAGGTTTGATTTATTAGAGTTAGCTTTTAAAAAAGCAAAAAAATATAAAGAACCTAAAGAAGAAGAAATTAAAACAATATTAAATGATGAAACTTTTAAATTAATGAGTTTTTTAGCAAGTGAAGATAAGCCGTATGAAGATGACCTTCATATAGTTATAAAAAAACAAAATGAAGAGATAGTTCAACCAGTAGACTTTAATCTACAATTTGTCGATTATAACATGGATTCTGATTTATATTTTAGTTACCAAGTGGCTGTATTTAATCTTGATGAACTAAATAGTAATAATGGACAAATAAATGAAACCATTGAAGTTATCCTTATATCTAACTTAGGTGAAATAAAAGGTAAAGTAGATTTGAGTTCTGTTAAGTAAAACAAACTCAAAATCACAAGCATTTTAATGAGTAGAAGTGATTAATGCTAACCACTTCTATTCATATTTTTTTATTAAATTTAAATTCAATATTTCTGTTATTTCAACTATTATTCCTAATAATTTTAATATAGATGGATTTGCTATTTTCACATTTTTTTTGGAGAGATCACCTCATAACAAATTTATTTCTTGTATTAATATTTTAAAAATTTCATCAATCGTTATAATTTAAATACTTTTTTATCTGGAAAATTACCCACTAAGATCAGTCTCAATTAAAAATAATCAAGTTCCTATATATGAAAGATGAAGTTTATGTGTTACTCTCATATCACTATATTTTTTTAAAAAATGTAAATTATATTTTAATGTGGATGGACTCCGAAAGATTGCTTTGCTTGATTATATTCTTAATAGATCTCTATAGGAAATACTATAAAAATTTGAGCTTAAAGAGATCTTTAGTTAAAAATTCTGTAAGTGTTAAGTTGAAAAGGAAACTCATTTTTACTTGTTTTGATATTATTAGGCATACCTGTATTTTTCCTAGATGATTATTATTATGAAAAATTTAATCATTATATTTTAAGCACTTTTTATAAAAAACATTTAAATCTTTACCATAGTTTTTATCATTCTTTTTAATAAATCTTATTACCTCTTCCCAACTTAAACATTCAATCTTAGCTTTATTTTTGGTTGGTAAAAACCACTTATTATACCATTCTCCCTTCCTTTTACCTGATTCACCCTCATACTCATTTACTCTTCTTTTTACCTTATTCTCTACATTATCTTCATCTGTATATTTCGTTAGATTTGTCTTTTCATTTAATTTTTCTTCTGGTGCAATTACGTAAAATCCTAAACTATCTATTTGATCAATATCTATATTGGATTTATTTAAAACTTCAGCTATACAAGCTACATTTCTACTAGCTTGATCAAAATAACTTGCATTTGTAACACCTTTTGATAATTGACTATTCATTTTTGCCTCCAAAACTATAAATTGTTTAGCGTCTTCGTTAAGTAGTATATCTCCTTTACCTTAATTACCAATTTTAAAATGACCAATTAATCCATCTGCATGAGTATAACTTTCTGCTAATTTATCCCCTCTACTTCTAGCAAGGAATTGTGAAGGTAACAATAATTCCGAATACCATCTTGTATCTTGATCAATAAAAGCTAACTCATGTGAAACATTATGAGACTTAGAAAACCAATTAATGAGAAGTCTTAAAAGCCATCCTTCATTATATAATTCAGTAGGTGGAATTACACTCTCCCTGGTATCGCATAAATCTAATATGTTTTTAATCTCGTTTAACATTTCTCTACTCCCTTATAATTCCTCATTTATATATTCTAAACCTTTTACACCTTCAATTAATATATCAATCACATCATCAAAAGCTATTTTATTTCCATTATTGTAAATGTTAATATCGTTATCTTTAATTTTATCTTTATCTATTTCAATATTATCTAAGTCTTTGAGTACAGCAAAAGTCATATGGCCACCATGTCCAAATCTTGGAGGTCTCACAAATAACTGATCTTTAATTTTATTATAATTTTGGGCTTTATCCCATAATTCTTTTCTAATATTAGTTTGTAAGTTACTAACTTCATCTTTGTTAATTCCTTTTACTATACCATAATCAATATGGCTTTTTTTAATAGTCTTTACTACTGCTCCTACTCTCATATTTTTACCTTTATTATAACTCTCAAATTGGAGTTTAATTCTTATTCTTCTATCTCCTTTAAATTTAAGGCTTTGATAACTATCGGGTTCATAAATGATCTCCCCAAAATATAAACATGGGAATCCTCCGCTCTGATTATTAACCCAAACATAGTGTTTATCAAGAAAATATCCTTCTTCAACGAATTCATTATATTCTTTTTCTTTCAGTTGGTCTAAAAATATGTATTCTTTACTTTCAGTATCATATTTGTTTTTTAAATATTCTAATCGGTTTTCTGAACCATTTAAAATAACTTTTCTAAATTTACTGTCTTTTAGGATTTCTCTATATAAATCTACCCAACTTTTTCTATTAATCTTTTCTTTTAGATATCTATAATATGAATTTATTAATGTATCTTCTTCAACTAATTTTGTATCTTCGAAAATGTCTAACAATTCATTCCCATGGATTGGTAAAAATCCAGATGCTAATACAGGTAGATAGTTAGCCTGATATTCAGGTCGGAGATATACACAACCCAAATTTTTTTCATCCAATATATAATCTTTGGAATCTAAAATAATATCATAATCATTGGTGATTTTCTCTCTATATCTTACTAATTGACCAGAATGCTGTTTTGATTTTATTTTATTTTCTATCAAAATAACCCACATTATATTATTTTTATTGTTTCTTGGTTTTATAGTTATTATAATATCCATATTACTTTTTTGATTAAAAACTTCAATGTTCTTATCATCTAAATTTAGATCATTAAATGAATCTTTCTCTAAACTTATTTTATCAATCAACAAATTTAAAAATCTTTTACCAATATCATTATATTCTTTAATATTACTGTTTGCACAGTCGGCTAACCAACAAAAAAATGCATCATGTGATAATTCTTTTTGAGCATAATCAAATAAATTTGGTGTTTTTTTCATAATTTATATCGGATATTTATTAATTTTTAAATTCCGATATATATGTTCCCCCTTTTTTTAAAATTATTTTTTTGAGAAATATATTTCCTTCTTTATCTAAGTTATCATCTAAAGCAAAACTCAATGATCTTATTCTTATATTGTTTAACTTCTGATCAATTTCATCTATTTCATCAGTAGGATATAAAAGAATAGCTTCATCACAATTTTT
>Ga0209925_1000580_pt1 | contig 18683 bp, 17 predicted proteins | sample SalPonR2_A_D1_MG_FD_185702 | JGI IMG/M metagenome (GOLD analysis project Ga0209925, IMG submission 185702) | Salt pond soil microbial communities from South San Francisco under conditions of wetland restoration - Salt Pond MetaG R2_A_D1_MG... ...
CAGTATCATAAATATCACTTGATAAATTGGTATAAACATCTATAGTTTTCTGACGATGAAAACCACTTTCCAATTCTTCCTTACTATAGATTAAACCCAAGCTAATCGTTTTCCCGGTTAAATTACGACTACGAGCTCTTTTACCAACCTCTTCTGCTAACTCAAAAATGACTGTTTTAATTTTTTTAATATCTTTATAATCACTATAAAGAGTAATTCCTCTTCCCAAGTTTTTTCTTTCATCAAGATAATGCCCTTCAACAGTTGAAAGATCTACTCCCCAAGCATGATAATACAGTTGAGTACCCATAATTCCAAATTTATTTTCTAAATAATCTAAGGGCAAATGAGCTAAATCACCAACTGTTTTTACTCCCATACCTTTAAAATGACGTGAGATTTGGCTGCCAATACCCCAGCATTTTTTTAAAGTAAGTGGCCAAAGTTTATCTTCCACATCTTGATATGTCCACTCTACTAAGCCTTTTTTCTTTCCTTCATTATCCATTGCCACTTTGGATAAAAACATATTTGGTCCTAAAGCCATACTACAGTTTAGACCATAGTTTTCTAACAGATCTTTTTTGATCATTCTAGAAACCTTCCATTTATCTCCCAATAATCTTTCAGTTCCATCTAATTTTATCCAGGATTCATCAATTGAATAAACATGTATAGCATTTAAAGGAACATATTTATTAAATAATTTAGTGATCTCAAGAGAAATTCTGACATAGAGTCCCATCCTTGCTTCTACTAATTTTATTTCAGGATCATCTGGAATTTGATAAAATCGATCAGCAGTTTTTATACTATACTTTTTTTTCAAAGCAGGAGAAGCAGCAAGGATAACAGAACCATTTCTTTTTTTGTCTCCTAAAACAGCTAAGGGAGTTTCTACTGGATCTAATCCTCTTGCTACAGCTTCTATACTAGCAAAAAATGACTGCATATCAACACATAAAATATTATGAGAAGGCAAAGTATCATAATCTACAGGTTTCAATCTAATCACTCCGAACATATGTTTTATTTTATTGATTAACTAAATATTAACATACATATGTTCGTATATCAACAAAAAAATAACCCGGCTAACCAATATAGCCGGATATAGCCATAAGACCGTGTATTGTTGCCAATACTGCGGTTAAATACGCAAGTCTAATATGATATTTTATTGGGATCCTTGTCCAACCCCATCTATTCATTCTTGGAATTAAAGCAGTGACTAAAAGTAACAAATAAGTGATAATCCCAAAGTACATTATTAAGGGATAGTTACCTAAATAGGTATAGGCGAGGTTGTTTAACCAAAGCATACTTTTCCTCCTTTAAAAAGTGATATTTACAGAACCGCGATTACTGTGCCTAATTTTTAAGCTATCATTGCTCATGTGATAAGCTAATATTACCTTATATTCTTGTCCGACTTCTAAAACGCGATCCATATCATCACCACTATTTAAAGGAATCACAAACTCTAACACTGTTCCTTCTTCATTTTCTATTCCTGCTGACTGTAGTATATTGTTTTCATCATCTGCCCTATGACCTGTATTAGCAACTCCAAAATGGTCTTCTATAACAAGACTTCCATCTTCTTTTACATCTCCAATAATTATATTTGCATTCCTCATCATTGTTGTGGGATCAAATCCAACTGCCAACCAACCTTTCCCTGAAGACTTTACTGCAAATATTAAATTACCATCTCTAGTTAACCACCCAATTTCCATATCAATGTCTTCTACATACATGGTATTTTCATATTCATCACTATTAAACACACCATCTACTTCAGGATAATTGATATCCTGTGCATTAACTGTTAATGATACCCCCGCTAATAAGATAAATAACAATACATAAACTGATAATCTTTTATTCACAAGTATCACCTTCCTTGCATTCTTTATGTTTTAATTAACCAAATATTTTAAAAATCCTTTTTAATATAAGAGATTGATATCGATAACATCTTTTAATAATATTTCTGATATTTTACCTTCTGCTATTTTTAATGAATTTCTTTGTTTATCAAATTTTTTTATATAAGTAGTAATGTTTTTATAATCTTTATTATCAAAATATGTTATTTTAACTTTAATCTTTTCTTTTATTGCTGATTTTATCCTATAATCAAAAAGTTCATATATTTGTTCATCTAATTCTATTCTTATTTTGTCATTTTCACTTTCCTTTAATTCTTCTAGTTTCTTTCTATGTTCAACCAACATAAGTGAAGTCCATTTAATATTACCACGATCTTTAATATCCAAGTATATCCCTCCTTTTTATACGAACACATGTTCTTGTTGTGTTTTTATTATAGCACCAGAAGGAACTTTTGACAATCACTATTTTTTTATTTTTAAATTATTTACCTTAAATTTATCTTTTTTACTATTACTTGTTTTCAATGATTTTTTTAAAATAATTTTATTATTAATAGGATTTATTTTAATTTGTTGTTCTCTTTTAGAATATTCAAATTGTGATTTTATAACTTTAATAACTAATTTATAATTGCCTGGCTTTATCTTATTAAATTTAATTTCTTGCCCACCATCATATTTTTTTATATATTCATTTTGCTTGTTATATAATCTAAAAATTACTGTTTCATCATTTTTAGTATTAATATATTGATCAACAAAAGTTTCGTGTTGTTTAAACTTAACTTTTAAATTTGTAAATTTGACTAACTTAAACTCTAATTCTTTTGCATTATATTTATCTGTAATAATTTGTTTTTTAGGTTTCATAAAATATTCACTCTTAAACTCACCCAAATCAACTAGCTGAACAACTGTTTTTGGGGTTTTATTAATTTGTGCAGAAACTTTTCCCTTCTTATTTGTTTTAACTTTCTTATTGTTTATATCAAAAACAATACCAGATAAATCTTTATTATTACCTTGAACTACTATTTTTAGTGAACTTTTTTCGTTGTTTTTGTATGTTAAAGGAACTGAAACTCCAAAGCTAATATTACTATTAAACATTTGTTTTTTGAAATTATATGAATAATATCCTTCAAAATTAACTCTCTTTAGTCCTTTGATTTTATATTGAAAATTATTCTCTAAACCCACCCTTAAACCATTATAGTTATCAATAATTGCTAGAGACTTTAATCGATTTGTATTAATATATTTACTTATTTTAAATTTAATATTCTTATCTTTAAAAATATTATTAAATCTAAGATTTATTCTAAATTTATTTTTTGCATATTTAATTTCTAAAAATTTTTTATTTTTTTTATAAAAATTATTATTAATTTCATAATTTAATTTGAACATTTCATTATTATTTTTATTATATTCATTTATATATGTAATATTTTTTCTTTTATAATAATCAGTACTTTTAATATTAAAACCATAAGTCATCTTATGATTTATTTTATCATTAATATATCGAAAATACTTCGTTTCTATACTATTATTTCCTTTTGAATAAAGACCTGTTTTGAATATATCATTGTTTTTAAATTTCTTTTTAATTTCTAAATGATAAAATATATTATCAATATCCTTATAATTCTTTATACTGTAAACAATATCATCTCTTTTTATTTTTCCTCTGAAATAATAGTTTATATTATTGTTATTATTATTTAATTCTAAATAATAAAGTTTATTTTTATTTTTATAATAACTACCTATTCCAAACTCATTATTAAAATTTGTATATATAATTCTTTTAAATTTGTTAAAATTACTTTGATAAGATAATTTTAATAATTTGTTTTTTCGTTTTCCTAATTGCACAAAACTATTAATATATTCATTCCCTATCTGCCATAAATAATTTTTGTTTTTATAATGCAATCTGAAATAATTATTTTGTAAAGTTAGGTAACTTTGTTTTTTAAAAAATGTTTTTAATCTCCAAGCTTTAACTAAATTATTATTTTTATAATTATAATTTATACTAAAAATTCCTTTTAGTTTTCTTGAAAATCTACTATGATTTAATAATATGAGTTCTTTATTAAATATAGTGAACTTGTCTCCTTTTTTAGTTTCTGCCAAAATACTAATATATTGGTTTTTCGAAATATCATTTAATCTACAATTTAAAATAACTTTCTTTTTCTCAAAAGGATTTAATATTAATTTATCATTATCAATACTAACATTGTTGCTGATAAGATTTAGATTTCTTTTTGTATTCCCTCTGTTTATTACTTGAAACTGTACTTTAAATTCTTTATTAATATACTTTTTACTTTTAACTAGGTTAAATTTCAATTCATTCATTTTTTTAATATTTAACTTGTAGTTTTTAATATATTCTTTTTCTTTGTCTTTTAATATTAGTTTAAAAAAATATTCCCCTGCAGTTATTTTAGCAGGGGCTTTTATAAAAATATTTAATAATTTTTTATCTCTATTCAATAATTTTACTCTTTGAGGATATATAACAATCTCCCAGTTCTTTGGCAGAATATATATAGCATCTAATATTAAATCTAAATAACTATTATTTGAAATCATCATCCTAACATTTTTTAATTCTCCAGGTCTAAATCTATAATCCTCTAATATTTTCATTTTAACTTGTGCTTTTGCTTGAAAAGACATTGTAAGTATTAAAAGTAATAATATTATGATTATTTTTTTAATTATTCTCCACCTCTACTGAATATTCTTTTCCATGATAACCATGTTTTTCATTTCCTGTAATAGCAACTATTTTATATGGTATATTTTCTTTGAGGTTAAACTCCTTCTTTATTTTAATAGAAGTTTCAGGGTAAAGATTTCTATTCTTCGAGAGATATTGATCTTTAATATTTCCAGTATCTCTATTAATCAAAATAATTTTAGTATTACTATCTATCAGATAGTTATTATTATTTAAAACTGCCAATTCAAATATATATGTGTTTGTATCTTTTTTTATAATTTCAACATCTTTGTACTTTAAATTAATTTTTTTATTACTAGAAAAATTAGTTATTATCTGTATACCATATCTAATATTTTGTTTAAAGCCAACACTTGATTTAAAATTATTTTTATCATTATAAGAAACTATACTATCTTCTTCTACCATAATCATACTCCAATATGTTCCACTATAATATTTATTATCAGGTACTTTGACCATATATTTAATTTCTTTTTCTTCCAGTGGTTTTAATTCAATCTTTTTTTTAGATAAATAAATCCACTCTGAATTTGACCTTGGGTTTGATCCTGCTTTTGAGTAGTAGTTGTTTCCATTAGAATCAAAGCTATAATCTTTCATATATAGTTTTACAATTGTTTTATGATTTAAATTACTTTTTACAATTATCTTTCCTTCACTTATACTACCTGGATTCAGTTGATATTTTTGAGTCAACTTTGATTTTACTAATATTTGTCCTTGAATGTTCATACTAAATATAGACAATATTATTACTGTTATTATAACAACTTTTTTAAACATAAATATCCTCCATTAATATATTCTATTATGAACTTGTAATTGTATAAGTTACAGTATAAGTTACACCAGGTGTTGGTTCAGCAAACATATTAGCACCAACTGTATAGGTAACAGTTTGTCCACTTTCAGAAGTGTTGCTTAATCCAGTTATAATATCTTGAGAAAACTCTTCTAGAACAACTTGACCTTGAGAAGTCCCACTAGTACTTGCTACTTCAACCATTAATGTAATACCTAAAGGTAAACCACGATCTAATTGAGCTGTAATTTTTTGATTACTTTCATTTGTTGAATAACTCATTGTGGTTGATGAATCACTAGCTTCCTCAGTTACCCCACTTTCTGTTGGAGAAGTAACTGAAAGATTTACTTCTGATTTAGAAAGAGTAATTTCATTTAAAGCATTAACTGCGATAATTACATCCTGTGAAGTGGAATTTGCCTTTACATTATTAATGCTTGGCGAAAATAGAATAAAGAATACTAATAAATAAATTGGTAATTTTTTTAACAAAAATATTCCCTCCTGATTGATTAATAACTATATATTTCTTTATATGGAATATTATACCATATATTTATTATTTTTACAAATATTTCCTTTTTGGTTTTTATGACTGTAATGTGGGAAACGTTTAACTTAAAATAACTATCGCAGTAAGCCTTATTATCAGTGCATATAATATTTTTAGTATATATCTTTCATAGATTGTTTTTGTGTATAAAAATTTTTTACTTTAAAACTAATTTATTAATAACAATAAAAAAACCTGTTAGTAATTTACTAACAGGTTAACAGATAAATATTTTTTTAATTATCTTTTAATAGTCCATTAAAGAAGACTTCTTTTAAATCACTACTAATATCATCTTTTGGAAAAATATCACTATAAATAATCCAATGAAAACTAGTAACACTTACCATTCCAAAAAGACCAGAACCTATGGTATCGGAATTTATATTTTTAAACAAACCTTCTTTTTTTCCTTCATCTATTATTTCGTCTATTATACTTATATAATCTTCTTTTACAGTATCTATTTTTTCTTTTAATCCTTCTCTTGGTACCCACATTTCACTAACAAAAAAAGAAAAATAACTTTTATAAGAATTATTAAACCCTATTTGAGCTCTTATTAATTCTTTCAATTTATCTTTGGGGTTATCAATTTCTTTTATCTGATCATTTACATAAGAAATTAGTTTTTCTACACCAACTTTTAATAAAAAATCATATAATGAAACTTTACTTTCAAAATATAAATAAAATGTTCCTTTTCCCACACGAGCTGCTTTCGCAATTTCTGAAACTGTAGTCTCGTTAAAATTCTTTCTATTAAAAATTTCTACTGCTGCTTCACATATTCTTTTTTTCTTGTCTTCAATTCCTTCAAACAAACTTTTTTCCAACTTCACTTTTTACACCTCAATTCTAAAACTATATTTATTATAATACATTTGAATTAATATGTAAATCAACACATTTTATAAAAGTAAGTATTTAAAATAATTAAATAAAAGGGGCAGTTTAAACTGCCCCTTGATTAATTAATTCTATATTTAAAAATTCCAAGTTACTTCAACATAAGTTTTTTCTGCAGAAAGCATACTTAATGTTGAAAACTCTTTATTACTATCTTCACCATTATTTACAATTGTTCCTATATTTAAGTTCAAATTATTTCCAAGTGAAAATTCAGCAAATGGATTAAGCATATAATTATCACTTCCAAGATCTTTTATTAAATCAATTTTAAAATTATGAATACTCTTAAATGGTATCTCTCCATGTAAAATTAAATAGTTTTCATTGCTTAATAATTTATTTTCTCCTTTTTCTTCTAATAATTTATTTATTTCATAATCTTTATAATTACGATGGAAAATTTGCACTACTGTATAGAAGTTATTTTCAAAAGTATAATCACCACCAACTACAAGATCTAATTTTTTTTCATCATCTTCATTGTGATTATAATCAATTTCTAACCAAACACCTATATCAGATAAAGAACCACGACCACTAAAACCTATTGATTGTGTTTCTTTATACCCAAAATCTATAGAAACTTTTTCATCTGTAGGGGCTGACTTAATATATGATTTAATTATTGGTTTCAATTCATCTTTAATTTGATTATAATCATTTGTTATCAGTGGAATATCTTCGTAACCTTTAAAGTAATTTATTGAAAAATCATATCCTTTAAAATTACGTCTTGTAAATTTTAAAGCTATTTCGGGATCTGAAAGATCTTTTATTTCTCTTTCTTCTGCATCATTTATTGAGAAATTATTTCCCATAATTTGTTCAGTATTATTTTTTGCTGTTTGCTGTGCTAATTCTTTATTCATTCCATTATTAATTAATTGTTCATATGTTATATTATACACACTATCTGCTATCATATTGGATGCTTTTGTATCTATCATATTCTTAACTGCTTTTGGCATTGGACTTGCACGATGCTCTCCAACCACTACTCCTGTTATTGAAGTTTTATAATCAAAGTAATAATCTGCCTTAATAGAAGCTACACCTAACTGAGCAGTGATTGGCTCTTCAGCATTAAAATCTCTAGGATTTATTACATTAGTGGGATTAAGTTCATAAGCACTTCCCCAATCCACAATCTGTTTACCAACTCGTAAATCAGTATTTTCAAAATAATAATCAAAATATGCTTCTTTTAAGAAATCATAATCACCCTCTTCACCTAATTTTTGATTAATGGAAATAGCATCTATTTTACTATTTTCATCATAATTTAACTTAAATATAGGATTTAAATAAATACTCTTATCTAAACCAAAATCTTTACTAAATTCAAGATTAAGTTCTGTTACTCCTTCAACAGTTTCACTGTCGCTTAAGTAATTTAATTTTTGAGTTATTTCTCCGTCTAAATCATATTCCTGAGCAGAAACTGGCAAAACAAAAATCATTACTAAAACCATAACTAATACAGTAGTTTTTTTCATTAAAAATCACTCCTATTTTTAGTTGCGTGTTAAAAATCTTGTAGTAAATATTTGATCATCTAATTTAATGTTATATTTAACATCACTCAACTCAAGAATCGTTTTAGTCCCCTTTTGAACATTTTCCATTACAATTTCTTCAGGAGTTAAGTGTGAATCAATATCTCTATAATTCTTATTTTTCATTATCTTTTGAAGTTTACTATCTTCATCATAAAATTCTAATTTTAAAGGCATATAATCATCTTTTCTTACCCACATTTTCATTTCACTATAATTTATGCTTTCCTTAATTGGAATAGTAGAAAGCTTATAACACATATCTCCTCTTATCTCTTCTTCACCAACAAGTTCAGAATCATAATCGTCTTCATAATTACTTGCACCTACCATATCTATATCATTATAGGTGAAGTCTGTACCCATAAAATCTCCGTTTTTACTATGTGATGCTATTTTATTAACATTTCCAAGGGCAGGTAGATAAAGCCACATATTTTCTTGCCCATCTTCTTTTACTGTAAGAAGAGCAGTATCCTTTACATCTCCGGGTTCCAAGAACTTAACTAAGCCTTTATTTTCTCCTTTAGTTTTTATAGTTATTTTACGGTCTCTTTCCTGGCCATTTTCATTAATTATTGTCATTTCAAGAATAAAATCTCTAGTTTCTGAATTCATTTCTTTATCAACTTTTTCTAAAATATCTTCACCTGTCATATCCTTAGCAATTACAGAAGAGCCTAAGCCACCAATTAATAAGATTGAAATAACTAATAATGCTGTAATAATTTTAATTCTTTTCATTTTAATCTCCTCCTTTTAATTATCATCCAAATTTCCATTTATAATTTTTATAGTTGTCATAATAAGGCTGGGTAGAATTATTAATGCTCCAATAAATGATACAATCATTGTTATTGCTGTTAATCCTCCAAAAGTTATTAAAGGAGGAAAAGACGACAATAGAATTATACAAAAACCAGCAATAACTGCGGCTGCATTATAGAGATTTGCTCTACCTACAGTAAATATAGCCTCTTTAAGTGCATTAACTTCTTTGTCTTTTTTATCTTTTTCTTCTAAATATCTAGTGAAAATATGAATACTGTAATCTACACCAATACCAACAGCTATACTTGCTACCATAACTGTAGCTATATCTAAGGAAATTCCAAGCCAACCCATAATGCCAAAGTTTATTAAAACTGTAAAAGCAATAGGAAGTGAACAGAAAAAACCTCTTTTTAGTGACTTTAATAAAATGCTTGTTATTAAAAAGGTAAAGACAATTGCTGAAATCATACTTTTAATCTGGCCTGAAACAACTAAATCAGTAACCTCATTTCCAAGTTTAGGTATTCCAGTTAGTTCAACTTTATACTTATCTCCAAAATGTTTGTTAATAAGTGATCTTACTTCCGCTACCTTTTCTTTTTGTTCAGTGGATGACATAGTTTCCATAGTCATCTGAATCATAGAAGTTTTGTAGTCAAAAGCTAAATAATTTTCAAGCATTTCTTTATCTGACATTTCTAATAAAAGTAAATATTGAGCAATTTTGTTTTTAGTTTCAGGAATAACTTCATTTTCTTTTATATCTTCAGTTAATGCTCTATTTTCCTGGCGCAAAAGAGTAACTATCGATAGTGGATTATTAACAGCATCTACATTTTTAATATCATCCTGAAAATTTCTCATTCTTTTTAACAAATCAGCATTTTTTATATTACCATGAACTACTACATTAAGAGGTTGGGTGCCACCAAATGTATTATCTGCTTTTTCAGTAGCTATTCTAGTGCTCGAATCTTTCTTAAAATAACTTATATAATTAGTATTTGGCTTTAATTTTGGTAAAACCCAGCTTGATAAAGCAATCATTATTATCACTAGAATAATTATCGCTCTTCTCCGATAACGCACTATCTTATAAATTCCCTTGAAAAAATTTGTAGAAAAAATTCTTTCCTCAGCAGCTTTTAGATGTGAAGGTGCTTTCATTTTATAGAGTACTGCTGGTATAAAAAGTATTGATGTTAATAAAGCAATACCTACCCCAAAAGCTGTTCCCAGTGCAAAGTCCTGAATTATTACTAAATCTGAAAAGAAAAGTGAGGCAAAACCAACCATTGTAGTTCCACCAGCCATAATTACTGCAATCCCAACTTCTTTAATTGTATTCTCTACAGCTTTATCTATATCATTTCCAAGTTTTAGTTCCTCATAATAACGGGATACAATGTGGATAGCATAGGCACTACCAACACTAACAAGTAAAACAGGTAAAACAGTACTAACAAGTGAAAGTGGTTTTCCTAAAAGAGATTGAAAACCTACTGTCCAAACTACACTTATTAAAACTGTAGATATTGGAAGCAATACTCCTCTAATACTTTGAAATGACAGATAAAGTATAATTAATATTACCCCAATAACAAATGGAAGTAATTTCTTCAAATCACCTTTCATATAGTCAGTTGCATCAGCTACCATTACTGGACTACCAGTAATATATATATTTTCAGGCTCTTTATATTTTTTTATCGCTTGTTGTATTTTATTTACTACAACTTCTGGTTGATCTTCATTTTCAATTTCAGCTATAAGTACAGTTGATTTGAAATCTTTAGTTACTATTTTTCCTAAATATTGGTCACGGTTTAAGAAGTTTTCTTTAATTCTTTTAGATTCTTCTTTATTTCTAGGTAACTCTTTAATAAACTTATTAACTTCAATTCCACTAACAGAACCTTCTATTTTTTCTATGTTTGTAAGACTTTTAACCTTACTAACTCCTTCAGTTTTCTCTAGTTCATTTGTTATTTTTTCAATCTTTTTTAAAGTGGGTAAATCAATAACTTCTTCATCTTCAAGAATAATTGCCGCAAAATCCATACCACCAAAAGTATCTTGAACTTCTTCAAACTGTTCTACAACTTTATTATCCTCTGGTAACATATCCTTGATACCAGCTTCTATTTCAATCTGTAGAGCATAATATCCCATAATAACAGTTATAATAGCTACCATTACTATAATGAAAGTAGAATGATTTTTTATAAATTTAGCTAGTTTATTCATAACTATTCCTCCTTAAGTAAATTAAAAATTATACAATACTGACTGGTCAGTTTTTATTATATCAAAAAAATATTGCTTGTCAATAATTATTTCAAATATTTATCTAATCAGAAAGGAAATCATTTATTGTTTTTCTTAAATTCCTCTGACAAGATTAGGATAAATCAAGAATTAAATTATTTAAAAAGTATACTTAGTATTCATCCCTAGAGAATTACCATATTTAATTTTGTTCTGGATATTTTTTATCATAATAATATATTCGGATATTTATTTATTAATTGCTTTATATTATGTGTCTGCCACATTTACTCTAGTAGAATACAGGCTTTTGTATTTAGCTAATTTCCCTACTAGGCTCAAATTTAATTTGGATACCTCATATCAAAAATCTAATCCTTAGTTTCTTCAGATTACTCTCCCTTGCACTAAACTAATCCCTCTATATTGTTTTGGCTTGATCCCGCTATAAATTAATTCATGCTCAGCAAATTAAAAAAGCCCGGTCAAGGGCTTTGAAATAATTATGTTTTATTATAATGTTTTCCTTAATATTTTACTTCATACTTATATCTAATAAAAGTTGCAATTCCATTTAAAATAAATAGCATTATTAATAATACTGTACTACCGGCAGCTGCTACATAATGAAATTCTGTTTTTGGTAATGAAGTCCAGTTAAAGATCTGAATCGGCATAACAGTAAAACTATCCATAATCCCTTGAGGTATAAACATAACAAAAGTTAAGGCCCCCATCATAATTAGAGGTGCAGTTTCACCGATTGCTCTTGAAATTGCTAAGATAAATCCTGTAATTATTGATGGTAAAGCAGATGGCAATACTACCTTTGAAACTGTCTGCCAGTGGTTTGCGCCCATTCCATAGGATGCTCTTCTTAATGATGAAGGTACACTTCTTAAAGCTTCCTGGGCAGAAACAATTACTACTGGAAGAACAAGTAAACTTAAGGTTAATGCTCCAGCAAGAACACTTCTACCTAAAGCAAGTGTTCTAACTAAAATACCTAAACCTAACATACCATATATTATAGAAGGTACACCAGCCAAATTAGCAATATTTAATCTAATTGTTTCTGTAATCCAATTTCGAGGTGCATACTCTTCTAAATATATTGCTGTAGCAGTACCTATTACAAAAGTTATTGGTATCATTAAACCAATTACATATATTGTTCCAAACAATCCTGCTTTAATACCTGCTCTTTCTGGAAACCTTGAATCAAATCTAGTAAAAAAGTCCCTATCCATCATTTTAAATCCGTCTCTAAATACATCAAATAATAAAACAAATAAAACCAAAATTCCAATAAAAATAAATCCTAAAAAAATATATTTAAAAAGCTTATCCAATATTTTTCTTCTTTTTAACCTATTCATTATTCATACACCTCTCTGTATTTTCGAAGTATGAAGTGACTTATTAGATTTAAAGACAATGTCATTAAAAATAGTAATAAACCTACTGCAAAGATTGTATAATAATCTAATGATCCAACTGGTGTATCACCAAGACTAACCTGTACAATATAACTTGTCATTGTCTGAATAGGTTCTAAAAAACTACTTGTAAGCTGTGGTCTCATACCTGCAGCAATAGCAACAATCATTGTTTCACCAATCGCTCTTGAAATTGCAAGAATAAATGAAGATAAAATACCAGAAAGCGAAGCGGGTAGCATTACTCTTGTAGCAACTTCAAATCTAGTAGAACCCAATCCATAAGCACCTTCTCTAATATTACCTGGTACTGCACTTAATGCATCTTCACTTAAAGAAACCACCATTGGTAAAATCATAATTCCTACTGCTATACTTGCACTTAATGCATTAAATGTACCGGCTTCTGGAAATAATGGTTTGATTATATTTGGTGTAATAAATGTTAATGCAAAATATCCATAAACAACAGTTGGTACACCTGCAAGTATTTCTAATATAGGCTTAATTATCTTTCTAAACCTTGGAGAAGCATATTCTGTTAAATAGATGGCACTCCCTAATCCCAAAGGTAGAGCAATCAAAGCAGCACCAAAGGTAATGTATAAAGTACCCATTACCAATGGTAGAACTCCATAAGATTTATTTGGTCCTATCAAAGGATTCCATACTTTACCAAAGAGAAATTCCAGTACTGAAATTTCTTTAAAAAACATTACTGAATCACTTACAAGAATATATACTATTCCAAATGTTGTTATTACACTAATTAATGCTGCTAGTATTAAAACATATTGAACCCATCTATTTCTATTCTTCCCAGAACTCATATATCTAATTTTAGGATCAAACAGTTTATTTGTTAATTTATCAATCAAGGAGGATTTTTCTTTTTTAAGCTCTTTTTGCGACATATATTAAGCACCCTTTCTATTAAATTTATATAAACAGGTAGGAGGAGAGCCTACAAATAGGCGCTCCTCGGGGTATGAAACAAATATTAGGGGTATTTTACCTGTGTATTTCTAATTAATTATTTGCTAATTCTTCCACTTTATTTAATTGTTCTTCATAGGAGGTTAATGGTACATAACCAACCATTGGTATTAGTTCTTTAGCACTTTCAAAATAGAAGTTTAAGAAAGCTTCTACTTCAGGTTTTTCGCTAACCCTTGCATTATTTACATAGATGAATAATGGTCTTGATAATGGTTTATACTGATTTGACTCAATTGTTTCAGGACTTGGTTTTACACCGTTTATAGCTACTGCTTTAAGTTTATCTTGATTTTCTTCAAAGTAAGCATATCCGAAGTATCCTAAGGCATATTTACTACCAGCTACACCCTGTACTAATATATTGTCATCTTCACTTGCTGTAAAGTCTGCTCTGCTTTCACTTTCATTACCTACAATTGCTCCTGTGAAGTAATCAAAGGTTCCTGAGTCAGCTCCTGGGCCATAAAGTTCTATTTCTTCATTCGGCCATTCTGATCTTACATCACTCCAAGTTTTTACAGAGCTACCCGGTTCCCATATTTTTTGTAGCTCTTCAACTGTCATATCCTCTGCCCAATCATTCTCAGGATTTATTACAACAGTTATTCCATCGTAAGCTACTGTGAATCTTGTAATTTCAATACCGTTTTCCTCTGCTTTAGCTAACTCAGAAGGTTTTATTTCACGTGAAGCATTAGTAATATCGGTTTCACCGATTGTGAATTTCTCCATTCCTCCACCAGTACCAGACACTCCTACTGGAACTCTAACTCTTGGATTTACATATGAAAACTCTTCTGCCATTGCTTGTGTTACTGGATAGACTGTACTTGAACCATCAATTTTTACTGTTCCTTCTAATTCTTGTGCTGTTCCTACTACTGAAAAAGATACGATTCCGATTAAAGCCACTAACATTAAAACACTAATTTTTTTCATTAAAATCCTCCTCAAGATTTAAAATAATAATCTTTATGTTTGTCTTACAAATTTATAATAATCCTATATATCACCTAAGTCAATGGGGTTTGAAGTGTTTTAACAAGACGTTAACATTTAGTTTACAAAGGTAATCAATCCGTAACAAATATACTGTTATTTGCATAAGTAAAATAAAGATATTATAATAAATTAGAAGTATTGTAGAGTTAATTATTTATAAGGAGGATTTATGATGAATTACATATATATAATTTTAGGTGGATTGATTGGTGGTTTATTGAGATATGAATTATCAAAAATGATTAAAAACAAAAAAAGAACCTATCACCACATTTTAAATGGGATAGGAACTTTTATTTTAGGATTCATTTTAGTTTATCATTCAAACTTACTTTTAAATCGAACTTTATTTGAAAACATTATGATATTTTTATTTTTATCCTTTTGTATTTTTGACTATTTGATGATCAATAAATTAGCAAACAAATTATATACAAAAGCAGCAAGAATATTATTTTACAACTTATTTTTAGGTTTAGTGTTTTTTACTTTTGGAAATCTAATAGCTCAAGGGATATAATATTTATTCTCTACTCTAACAAACCTTCTAAAACTAAATCAGCTGTCTTTAGATTTGTTGCTAATGGCACATTATGAACATCACATACTCTTAGTAGCCCTGTTATATCAGGTTCATGAGGATGTGATGTTAATGGATCTCTTAAAAATATGACACAATCTAATTTATCCTGAGCAACTTCAGCACCAATCATTTGGTCTCCACCTAGTGGTCCAGATGCCATTCTTTTGACTTTTAAATTCGTTTTTTCATTAATAATTTTACCGGTTGTACCGGTAGCTATTAAATTACAGTCTTCAAGTAATTCAAGGTGATTTTTCACAAAATCAACCATATCATCTTTTTTCTCATCATGAGCAATTAATGCAATTCTAAACATATAATCAACTCCTCTTATTTAATTTGTTCTAAATCAAAATGATATATCCATCCTTCTTTTTTATAAATATTAATATTTTTTGGTGGATAAACTAAAGAAGGCAGATCTTTGAATTTATTATTATAAGCAAACTGTAAACCCATTAAAGCACATATTGCTTCATCATAAGTATCAGTTCCATGATTAATATCATCAGGTATTAAGTTATCTACATTTGTGTATGCTTTTTTATATTTCCCTGGTTTAACCAAAGCTGGATATGTTTCAATTATATTGATTTTATCTTTTTTATATCTAATCTCTTTATTAATATTATATTCTCTACTCCAATATCTAAGATGACTCATCGCTACTGTAGCATTATTTCCTAATCTGTCAAATGAAGCCGAAAGCGGCTTTTTATTGTACTTTTCATATATATAACGGTCAGTTTCTCTATAGGCTAATTCGTTATAGATCTCTAACTTTGGTTTATGAATATATTCTTTCTCATTATTTAAAAAATTAATAAATTCCATTGGAAAGGTTAATGGAGCATCAACACCAATAACCAAACTTATATCTTTTTTAAAAATATTTTCTTTTAATCTATTAATTATATTTTCCAAGTCAAATAGTTCATTCTCTTTAATTTGAAAGTCTCTATCTGAATAGTACCATTTATCAATCTTATCATCTTTTGTTTTAATTAAAACAAAATCATTATTCTTCCCCATCCATCCTCCTACATCCCACCCTAGGGAGTAAATAATATCATCCATTTAAATCACATCCTAATCTATATATTATTACTTATTAATTAAATTCCTTTCTTTAAATAAAAAAAGACTGCATATTTAAGCAGTCTTAAAATCTATAATTTAATTTTTAAAAAACAAAGGGGTAGTAAAAATAAAAAACAATAATTAATGTGTTTACAATACTGACTGCCAACAATGGTGGTAAAATACTATCTGTACGGGCAGCAGCCCAACCCCCTATTATTCCCCTTCCAAAAAAGGAATATCCGACAAGTAATATATAGTTTTGTACTGGTGGTAAGTTTATATTCAAAATTACAATAAATAACAAAAAGATAAAAGCTTGAATTAATACGCCCCAAAACTTATTCATTTTTAAAGAAATAAATTGAATTAAAAATCCTCTAAAAAATATTTCTTCAGCAAAAGTTAGTATAATAAAATTTAGCAAAAAGAAACCTGTAATTCCTTGCCAACCTTCATATCTTGTTATCCAATAGTATGCTGGATCAACTAAGGGACTTCTAATTGTTTTATCTATTACAAGCCTAAATGTTCCAGAAAGTGGTTCTAAAACTATAAAAATTGCTGCTAATAAGATAAAGTTTAAAAAAAATACTAAAAGAAATTCATTAAACTTTACCTTAGAAAAACCTGCATACTTAGCCTCACTTGATAATAAAACTGCTAAAAAAGTTACAGCTATCCAAATAATAGTAAATAATGGTGTATCAGTACCATATAATTGAGACTGATAAAATAATAAAAATAAAGCTGCAACAGTCCAAAAATAAAATAGTTTTTTACCCATTTAGCTCACCCCAGTACAGTATTTTTTAATTTAATTGGGGATATTTATTGCTATATAAAATCAACATATTCTATTAGCAGTATATCATAATTTACAAAATTTATCTATTTTTATACAAAATATTCATAAAATTACTCTTGTTTGAAGATGTTTTTATTAGTGAGTAATAGGAAAAACCCCAGAAATATTTACTAGGGTTTACCTTGCTTTCATATTCTATTATTTAATACCATATATCTCTTAAAGCTCTTATTGTGTTTCCACCAATTACTTTTTTAATCTCTTCATCAGTATAACCATGTTTTACAAGCCAGCGTATAATATTTATAGAAGCTTCAGTTGGATTTTCTAATCCTTTTACATACTCTACTTCATCAAACTTATCTCCACCTGCGTGTGTTCCTTTAATTGAAAGGTGCTGAGCATATGCATGGTGTAAACCAACATGATCACCATATAAGGTATCTGGACCAAAACTTACATAATCAATACCAACTAAATCTTTAATATATTCAAAATGTTCCATAAATGAATCAATAGAATGGTTAGTATTATTTTTAGTTAAAGTTGTATGTGGTGCAGCTTCAATACCAATTACTCCACCTTTATCTGCACAAGCTTTAATAACTTCATCTGTTTTTAATCTTCTGCTGTTCCAAAGTGATCTTGCACCTGCATGAGAAATAAATACCGGTTTGGTACTCTTTTCAATTACATCCATACATGTTCTGTCACCTACATGTGAAATGTCAATAGCCATTCCAATTTTATTCATTCTTTCTACAGCCTGTTCACCAAAGGCGGTTAAACCTCCATCTCTTTTTTCTTTTAGACCAGAACCAAGACCATTGGATTCACTATAAGTAATTCCCATTAATCTTACTCCATAACCATATAGAATTTCTATTCTGTCTAGTTCGTTTTCTATCATAGCTGCACCTTCCATAGTAGGTATTAAAGCTAACCTACCATTTTCATGTGCTGAAATAATATCATCAACATTCTCACATCTAACTATATAATCCTGATGAGCAATATCACTTAATCTCATTCCAAGATCGTATAAGACATCATTCCACTTCCAGCCATGTTTTGAAGTAATAGCACAGGTACCATCCATTAAATTGTCAAAAACAGCATCTAATGGAGAATTAGCTAATGCTTCATAAGCTGTAAACTGTCTTCCTTCTCTGGTGTAATCAAATACTTCACTCATATCTTTAGGGAACTGTACCGGATGTTCATGCATAGATATTACTA
>Ga0209925_1000581_pt1 | contig 18611 bp, 15 predicted proteins | sample SalPonR2_A_D1_MG_FD_185702 | JGI IMG/M metagenome (GOLD analysis project Ga0209925, IMG submission 185702) | Salt pond soil microbial communities from South San Francisco under conditions of wetland restoration - Salt Pond MetaG R2_A_D1_MG... ...
ACGCAACCATCAATCTCTATGACGAGGCGGTGCCACAGGGGTGGTTGTTTCTGTCGGGCGAGCTGTCACTCGATTATGGGCTAACATATGCCCGCACGCCCCTTTCGCCCAACCCCAGCTCTTCAGCTTGTTACCAGTTCCCCTTCACCCCACGCCGTGACCGTGCGAATGCGTCGCGTCATCCTCCACCTGGCCTTGTCTCTACCGTGACCGCATATCCCCACAAGCCTCGTCGACAGAAACCACCAGAGCCCTGGTTGTGAGGCCTCCGCGTCAGGAGGGGATGGGACGGGTCGGAGTGCGTGGCGTAGTCGCGCGACTTACTCGGGGCGATGGCCGCAGGAGGTTGGCGGGGCACTTCCCAGGGCATTAGACCCCACAAAGTCTGCCAGAAATGGTGTCATGCGGATGGATAGACCGAGGTCGTGGTGCTTTGGAGTGGATTCTTGTGGGGTTTCGCTCTTTGAGTTTTTCCAGACGCTTTTCATGTTCCTGGACTATTGTTCTCGTCGCCCCGCTCATTGCATCAATCAAAGCAGCCGCATAATCTTTACGATCGATTTGACCGGCTTTTTTCGTAAATCTACCCTTTCGGTGCATTCGATACCATAATTGGTGCTCTCTTTCTTAATGTGGCGACTTGTATCCAGCAGTGAAGCGAGGTTCACAGATACTACATTTTCCCTCATGTAGCCTTAAATGATCCTTCACCTTGTTCAACAGAGTATCCCGCGGGGCGTTGAAATAGATGGAGGAGGGCACGGTAAGAAATGTGACCGATCCCTTAGAGTCCCTCGAAGTACCAGAAGGGCGGATGGGTCATGGGGGAGACCCAAGACCGGGCGACAACACGGTCGGGGGGTGTCGCCCTTTGATGGCGGATTGTATGGGAGGGAATTTCCCTTTGCGACGACGACGTACGCACAGCACCATCATAAACTCACGAGATTCCCCGATTCTCTTGGATGAGGAGGAAGACAAGCGCTACCGTTCCTGCTGGAACCTGAAAGACATCTCAGAGGCATATTTTCGCTCCTATGCATCCCAGCTCTTCATGTTCTCTCTCTCCGTTTTCGCATGTGTCCTGTACGTAGTCGAGACCTACTATGATAACCCCTTCCAAAACGTCGTGTTCATCTCCCTGGAGGTCTTCCTCTCCCTCTCCTTTTTGGTGGATTACGTGCTGACGCTCGCCTTCGCTCTGGACCGGTGGCGGTACGTGGTCAGCTTCAACGGCATCATCGACCTGGTCTCCATCCTGCCGCTCGTGCCCTTCCTCGTGCACTCCTTCACTCACGGGAGGATAAAAAGCCACATGGAGACTTGGATCGAGATCGGGAGCTTGTGCCGAGTTTTGCGGGGACTCAAGGTCTTCAGGGTCATGCGCTTCTTCCCAGACTCCAGCGCCGGCGTTCCCATGCCATATTCCCGGCGCCGTTTGACCAGCCCCAAGCCCTTCGACAACAGCAACAGCGTCACGGTCCGGATCATCAAACTCAGCTTCTGGCTGTGTGGGACCATCTTCATCTCCACAGGTAGGAGGAGGGTGCCGCGGGTCTGCGTCCTGGATGTAGTCGAGGTGCCGGTGCTCCGGCCTTCCCCGTGGTGAATCCCGGTGAATGGGCGAGGGATCGGCTAAGTCACGTTGTAATCGTGTCAACCGTCCATCGGTCTGACAACGCACTGTGAGACACGGTATAAATCGTCCCTCTGCCCTATACCCCCGGCCTTGCCTCCCTCAGGCCTCGTCTACTTCATCGACACGCACGAGCACAACAAGTCCTTCTCGCTCCCGTCCGACATGGCGACTTTCCAATGGTTCGACGCCCTTTACTTCATCAGTGTGACGCTCGCGACAGTCGGCTACGGGGTAAGTGAGCTCGGCCGTGGTCTGTCTGTGAGTGCTCCAGCCAGCATTTCGAGGCTCGATGGGCCACAGGCCTTGGGGACACCAGGGCCGGTCGCGCGCGGGGCGCACCGCTCCTTCAACAACTCATGCACCTCTCAACATACCACAGGACATCGTCCCTTCCTCCTTCCTCTCGCGCATGGTCGTGCTCTGTACCATATTTTTCTTCCTATGCTGTATTCCTTATCAAGTCGGGAAGCTCGTGGAAGCTATTTCCTCCAAATCAGCCTACCGGACCGCCGCCTTCCGACCCGTCCGAAACACAGAACATGCCGTTTTGCTGGGTACAATCACCTACCCGGTGTTAGCTAGCTTCGTCGAACAATTTTTGCACGGCAACGAGCGTCTCGAGCACAACTTTCGCCTCGTCATTCTTTCGCCCACGGAGCCGGACCCCTGGTAGGTCGGTTAGGGATGCCAGGGATTGCATGGTGGTATTTTGCGAATATTCATGGAGTGTTGTGAGCGTAGCGTTTCTTGTTTCGTGCGGGGATGCCCCTGCATGGGGCTGTGTGAGAGATTATGGGAGGCGCCAATGTGGCAAAATTTCTTGCGCAAGGCTGTGAGGACACATAGTCTACTTCGCGCGTGCATCAAGGTCAAGCCAGCCCGCACTGAGCAACGTGGGAAGGATCGAGGGACCTTCCCTCATACTACTGATCCGATCGAACTGGCAGAAGAGGGTGCATACATGAAAGCGTGGCATCGATTGGTACCGAGGGTTGCCTGGAGGACACGGCACCTTCGCACTCGATCGCGACATTCGGCATTTTGAGTGCATGGGTGTGCGTCCTGGTTGGACGCTGACTGGCTTGAAGCTCCATTCTGAGACAGGCATTTACCTTTCCGCCTAAGCGGACGAGGTGCCGTGGACCGGTCTTTGCTTTTCGACAGGAGACCTTGCCCGCACACTTCACGTAAGACTCTTCCCCTTGACCTCTCTGAATCCCAACAGGCTCCAGTCCCTATTGAAACACCCTCGATACCAGGATCGAGTCATGTACCTGCACGGGAGTCCGTGGAGTGCGGAGGACCTTCGCCGGGCAGGGGCTGGACACGCCCAGGCCATCTTTATTCAGGCGGACTTCCTCGGCCAGGACATTCAAACGGATCAAGACCGTATCCTCTTGACGGCGGTGGCGGCTCGAAAATATTTGGTGCGCCAGTTCGATACCACCACATTTCCCTTTTCGGACGAGGAGGAGGAGGAGGACAACTTCCTAATCCGGACTGTGTCCTCGCTCGGGCTCCTGCCATCGACCAGGTCCAAAGATGCCTCGGCCACGCGCTCTCCGCGGAAACCAGTCAAGGCTTTGGCCCACTCCTCCACCCCGCTGCAGCTTGACCAGGAAGTTTCACGGGATGTGGAGAACCCAGAGTCAGGACTGGAGCCCGCCCGCCAGACCTCCGTTCCCTGGTTGTCCCGCATCCGGTCCAACTCCTATCTGCGGGGCGCCCTTTCGGTGCTGGAGCAAGGGATTAGCAGCCTCGGCGATGAAAGGGTAAGAGAGGAGCAGGAGGAGCCAGACGAGCAACTGTCGGAACGCATAATTATCCAGACACACACTGCCACCGCCATGGAGGAATTGACGCGAGGTCTGGGCTTTCGGCACGCCTACTGTCCGCACATCATCCGTCTGCGCCTCATGGCCTACGGTGTGGCCTTCCCCGGCCTTCTGTCCTTCTTCATGATTCTTCTGAAGGGCGACCCTTTTGGCGGCGAGGAGAGAACCAAAGAGCCAGAATGGTTCAAAGCCTTTCGGGGGGGCGGTCGACAGCGCGTGGTGCGCCACGAGTTGGCGGTCGTACCGGACTCTCCTTTGGAGAGTCGAACGTTCGCAGAGGTGGCCAGGTACCTGTATCGGAGGTTTGGACTCGTCATGGTGGGCCTGGAGATCAACGGCGTTTTCCTGCTCAACCCGCACCACTACTACCGCTTTCACTCATCCCGCGTGCGTGCGGTGGTGGCCTATTTCATCGTTTCGGGCTGGCAGGTCGTGCATGAGGCCTTTGAGACACTCAAGCACCAGAATCTGAACAGGCTGGACGTTCTCGCCAGCCTGGCAGAGCGCCCGCGAATAAAGCTGCGGGCGTCGGATTTGCCCCCCCCACGTATCACACGATTGAGAAGCATGCAATGCTCGGATGCCGGACGTGCTCGCAACACCAAGTCTGCCTCTACGTCTTCGGACACGATGGTCCGCGATACGTTTCCCAGTGCGGGTGACAGACGGGAGGATCACGACCCCAAGGACGAATGTGCTCCTCCTCGGCATGCCCAGCGCCCGTCTCGGACATATCATCAGGCCCAGCTGCATCGCACCTTACGAGCACGGCATAAAGACATGCTGTCCGAGGCGCATCGAATTTTACAGGAGGCTCACGATGATCATGTCAGGCGTACACGTGAATCCAATGGAATTTCTCGCTATCTTCACGATTGGGAAGAAATGCCCGGCGAGGCGTCCTTGGCGCCTTCTCGCTCGACAGACAAAGTGACTGAAAACGGGAGTTCCTCGGGCGGAACAAGCAGTCACCGAGAGACCCAAGACTCTGAATCTCTGGACGAGAGCGCCAAGAAGGGGCGGGTCTCGGACACGAGGGAATGGTGGAGATTGATGCCGAGGGAAGGACAGGAAGAAACGCAACATTGCTCGAAACACTCGGCACAGACACCTGTATTTGTGGATTCGGTGGTCAAAAAGGTGCAAGGAGCGCGGGATATGCTAACGCAGCTTTTAGATGCCAACCATAGTCCCTTGCCAGAGGGTGGGCTGCGAAATCACGTGGTCCTAGGGCTCTGTAATGAGGCTGCTCAATCCGCAGATACATTCATCCAATTTGTCTCAGCTTTTCGGAAACTCTTGCACATGCCCATCGTCGTTTTATGCACTGACTCGAACCGCTTCGCCACATTGCTGCAAGGACTGCGCCAACGGCTGCGACAGACGTCACGGGCTGTTCGCGACCTGGAGGCCCCCAACACGCGCGACATCTACTTCATAAAGGGCTCTCCTAAGATTCGGGCAGACCTTCAGTATTGCTGCGTGGAAAACGCGTACGCAGTGGTATTGCTGGGTGATGACATACCTCGACGCCAGGATCAAGTAGGGGAGCGCGATCCTGTCCTGGTTGACCGCCATGTGCTCCTCTCGTCTTTCAAGCTTGAGGGCATTTTGCGCGAACGCTTGTACACGCGGGTGTTCACTGTAGTGGATCTTTGGAATGAGCAGAACATGGACCTACTGCGGCAGCGAGTTCGTTTCTCCGGGCATTTCAGCGCGATGAGTGCAGGTGCTCCCGGCCATCCCAGACTTTCCAACAGTACGAAGGCTTGGCCGCCCCACGCGGATGCCACCCGCGGAAACTCGAAATTCCAACCAGTGGCTATGTCTGCCGCTCCGACGGAGGCTCTGACAAACACCAGGCTCAATGCCCGTCACGACGCTGGCGCTTTATCTGTGTCGCGTCATGGACAGTGTAACACAGACCGCCCGCATCAGGAAGCTTATTACGGCCACAGATATGGCGACGACGTGAAACGTCGGTCGCGTGCGCAGTCCTTCGTACCCATTCCTGAACGAGCCAGTCTTCCTGAGCACGGCTCTCCCCTTTTTGCGGCTGGCCGTGTCTGTTGTCGCTCTTTCTTTGACGTGTTCTTCATCTACATGTATAAAAATCCTTACGCTCTGCGGTTGTGGAAAGAAGTGATTCGCTCTAGCTCCGACGACCTTTTGGGCGATGAGTTTCAAGTTGGGACGTGTGCGACAGCCTCTGAGGGGGAAATTCTGGACGCAGAAATGTTGAAAGAGATGTTGGGAGACGCCACTAATGACACGGGGCAGAACGACGTAGACGCAGAGGTGCCGTTTGGATACACGGGCCGCGACCTCTACTGTGACTCGACAGGACTCGATGATGCGCCACCGGAGGTAGAGAATTTACAGGATTCTATTGACTTGCTGCGCTCATCTTTGGATGAAATGCCGCTGCCGCGAGCTTTCCTTGGGGCGCGCTATGCTGACTTGGTTGACGCGTTTATGCACATGGGCCTGGTGCCGATAGGCCTCTACCGTCCACGGGGGTTGATGGACGCGCCCTTGCCTTTCTCCGTCGTCAATCCCTCTCCAGACACGAAGATGGTGCGCTCTGACCTCATATTTGTCCTGCGGCCTGCTGGCATCTTTGAAAGCACGGAAAAGGGGCCGGCCGAGAACCCAAACGCGGGAGGTTTGTCGGCCCCGAAAGCTCAAGTTGTCTGCCACAACCACCAGAACAAAGTCTACGTCGACCCCACCAGTAACTCACCAGTGTGCACATGAGCTATGGATGGAGGAGTCGAGAGGCAATGGCGATATCCACGGGAGGTAAATATGTTGAACAATAAGAGTAAATGAATGAAAATGTATCCTAACTGCATGAAATGCGACGTAGCAATTTGTCTATAAATCTCAAAACAGTAAAAGTTTTTTAGTAGCTGTCAAGACCAAGATTCCAACTCTTCGTAGTCTCGCTCGTCCTGCTTGCTTCCTTCATCTCTGCTGATAATCGTGTTCTTGACCTCCGGTACCCGCATCTGCTGCACTGACTCCTGATTTTCCTGCTGTACCAATCCCTTCGGCTGCTGTTCTTTAAGGTCTTGACATTGTTTCCGTAATTGTAAGCACTCATCCTGGCTTTGCTTGAGAGCCGTTAAGGTACCACTCAGTTGTGCGACGACCCTCCCTTCTTTCTGGATGGCGTCTGCGCATTGCCTCTCCAACGTTGTACATTTGCTTTTCAAACTCGAAATTTCCTTTCTCATTCCATTGATGAGGGTCTCGTACTTTTCAACTTTTGCTTGGAGAGGTGGTGCCTCGAGTGCAGGAGTACTCGTACTCGGGGTATCACTTCTCTCTTCTCGTTCTTCGTCGCAGTGGGTCACACGATTGCTTTTTGTTAAGCCATTCTCATTCACGGCACTATCAGCAACAACATTTTGTGCGTGCGACGAGGAAGCTGCATGATCTAAGTCTGGCTCCTCCATGGGGCTGGAACTATTGGAGGCTCCCGGTGGTTCTGTATTATTACCTTCTGTTCCTGGCGCTTGGACCCTGTCAGCACTATTGTCCTTCTTCCCACTGACGCCCTCATCTTCGTCCCCCCACGACAGGTCTTCCTCATCATCCCCACCCGTCAAGTTCAAGGGAGGGGGGAAATCACGCTGAGGGCGCAAGAGAGACTCCACCTTGAAAAAATAACGGGACCAAAACGTCTCGTGGTCAATTTGGTTCCCCGTGCCGTTCCCGTCATAATGTTTTTGATCGCTGCTAATGAGCACTTTGTATAGGCGAGCTACGTGCTCCTGGTCCTCCAGCAGCCGGGCTATTTCGTCCTGTTTCGTGTCAAGTTGTAGCTGAGCCAAAAATATCTGCCACCGCTCCTTGTCTTCCTCAGCTATGGCTTCAGTATAGGTTTTGGGATCGCGCTGGAGAGATAATAGGTCCTCATCTTGCGCAGATAGGGTGCTATGCAGGTTTGTATTTGACTTGTCGCAGCTTTTTCTCATGACGTGTGTGTTGTCATGCTCGGACGGGGTTTGCAGGACTGAGGAAAGAGCCTCCTTGGCGTCGCCCGTTACAACGCTTACAAATTCAGAGATATCTTGCTGGAAAGTTCGCCACATTGTTCCTGTAAATTGATGGTGCGGCTCAAAATTGGGGTGTTGATAAAGAATTCAGGGACCGCGACATGGGCCTAGACGTTCCGAGCCTCTGTTGGGAGGGAGAACGGGGAGGAGCACGGAGACGCCTGTGCTGGCACTGCACCGATACGTTCTGACCGCAAGGCCACCACCACGGCGAAATTCGATGCACCGCTACGCGACCAAATGTATGAAGTAATGAGTTGCACGTTTTGATGGAGCTTTTTGACCCAAGCCGCTCTCCGGGTTCGCCCCTTCCAGTTCCCGTCTCAACTCCAGCCCCCGCCTCCACGACCGCAGACTCGGGCATCATCGGCAAGTCAACTTCCCCCCTCACACATTCCTTCCTTCCGCCTATCCCTATCCCACAAATTCGAGACAGCCACCTCAGTTGATAAAGATGCGTACAGTTATACCGTTGTTGGCAACCGTGATGCTAGCGGTCGCTGGAGAGGTGAGTCTACTGTTATCCTTATGGAGGGGGAAGAAGGATACTTTTGCACTAAGAGGCAGGCCGCGCCCCGAGACATCAATGCGTGTGCTTTGCGGCCTACGATCGGCAAGCATATTGTAGAAAATATCTGTCGAGTCTTAGCTCTGTCTAAGTTTCTCGCATGCCAATCCCTTCGGTCATTGATTCGGAACCCACGTTACCCCCTCATATAGGCCTTCATCGCCCCCACTGCCCGGCTTCCTCGCGCGCCACGAGCTGATGCCCGAAAGACTCTTATGATGTCTTCACCAAATCTCTGGTAGGCATTTCGTGCTCGCTTATTGTGGAATGTTTTCAAGCTTGGATGTGCGGTGAAGGAGTGGATAAATTCTTGCGTGCCTGACGATGGACCCTACTATTCATCCCCTCAAACCTATCTGCTTAAATTTCCTCCCGCTTTGGTCCCCTCCTTGTCGCACACAGGTACCCCGGTATGAAATGGGATTCTCGTGGTATGCGTATGGCCCCAGATCAGGAACCGGAGGTGGACCCGCGACGGAAAGACGAGCCGAAGCCGGAGCGCTTCCCCGTCCGCCTGCCCGTCATCGAGACGCAGACGGGGCAGATCGACGTGCTCTCCCGGCTTTTGAAGGATCGGATTCTGCTCCTGGGCCAGCAAGTGGACGACGAGGTGGCTAACGTATTGGTAGCGCAGCTCTTGTACCTGGCGCAAGAGGATAAGGAGAAGGATATTACCCTCTACATAAACTCCCCAGGTGGCTCGGTGTCTGCCGGTTTGGCCATCTATGATGCCATGCAATTCGTCCCATGCGATGTAGCCACGGTCTGCTTTGGAATGGCCGCGTCTATGGGGGCTTTTTTATTGGGCGCAGGGGCCAAGGGGAAGCGGCGGTCGTTGCCCAACGCCCGCATCATGATCCATCAACCCCTGGGGGGGGCCCAGGGGCAAGCCGCCGACATTGAGATCCAGGTGAGGGGAAATGGTGGAATAAGGCGGTGGAGAAAAGCTGAGAACAGTGGAGGGGACTAGGGGGGTACCCATACTTAAGCCTTGTTTCGAGACAGCCCCCGTCGCCTGGGGCTTTCGTCCTCTCTCTGTGGCGCGGCCTCTGGCGATGGCACTACCGCATTGCTTCCGACCTCCATCTGACCTTCTGCCCGCGCACCTGCACAGGCCAAAGAGATCCTCTTTGTTCGCTCCTTGCTCAACAGCTACATCAGCGAATACACGGGCCAGCCCATCGATAAGATCCAGGAGGACTGCGATCGGGACTTCTTCATGACCCCCGAGGAGGCCGTGGCCTACGGGATGATCGACTCCATTGTCACGACCAAGACGAGCCACGTGCCCAAGCCTACCATGCCGGCCCTCTTCTGGTAGGCGGGGGCGGGCAGCGAGGGAGGGACGCGGCGACCTGACAACATGCGGGGAGAACGCGAGGGAGGGTGGCAGGTAGGGATTGCGTGGTGTCCATGTCCGAGGGTGGAGGAGTGGATGGGGCGGAAAGGGGCTTCAACGCGGTCGCTCGTAGAGGGATGTGGCTAAAGTAGGAAAATGAAGGGTGTGTGCGGTACCCAGCACGGAATTGTCGAGTGATCAGGCGAAAGAAGCATGCTAGGAGAAGATGGAATGGGCCAAGGCAGTCGCAAAAGAAAAATGAAACAAGAAACGGGCTCCAGAACGGGACGAGTGATGGCGAACCGAATATATTTATATATATAGCCCTTCGCCATCCGGACATGACACTACAGACTGTGATCGAGCGTTTTTTTTTCCAATATCGCTGAACTCGTGCTTTGTTGACATGGCTGAGAGTAGAGCATGGCTCAACGCTTGGGCATTCTTTCCCCCATTCATCCGCCATGAGATGCGACGGGGACGCCTTGAGAAGGCGAGTGAAAGCTTGTCTCGGATCTCACATGGAAGCAAAATAAATTACACATAGCACAACATGAACACAAAACCTCCATGCATACGGCTTGACCTGCTGTGAGAGAGACTGACTAAGTTGTCCGGCTTTCCGTTCATCAGGATACTAGCGAATATCCTTGAGACTTGCAAGTTGGCGGGTTACAAAGACCTTTGATGGATCGCTTTTAATGCTTCTTCGGGAGGAATGCTTTTCATTTATACTTCGATCTTCCATCTTCTATCAATATATGTATGTACGCAGTGTGTAAGCATTCCCATTAATAACTATGCATCGAATTGCCGGTAGGCTCCTTTTACAATGGTCTTTCTTACATCCTCATCTTTTTTCATATGCTACACGTCAGCCCCTATCTTTGACCCTCTTTTCAGAGTGAAGCCAAGGAATTGTTGCACGAAGGGTAAAATACGAAGAGGTCGGCGCTTCAAGACTGCGTTCATGTAGGTCTCAATCGTCGTTTGCCTTTCTGCTGTCACTTGCGGATCCAGGTTGCTCCCAAACGACAACCAGGGTCTTTTTGGTGCCAATTTGGCCAAAAGTGGTTCGTATCCCTCGTAGAAACTCAGCGTCGAGTCAAATTCACAGATCTCCGAAAATCGTTTGTTCACATCCCTTGAGCGGCCATTCTGATCAAGCCGAAGGCGGTACAGCACGTACTCGGCCCCGTCACTATCCTGCACTAGCGTGTGACCCATTACCTTGACTCGCAGGGGCCCGCTCTTACTGGACGAGGAGGAGGAGGGGACGGATGGCCTGGCAAGAGGAGCCTCGTTTGAGCTGGAGACGTTGTCTACATTCCTAAGGAGATCCTTCGCCGAAGCTGTATTCACCCCCACCAGAGGCCATGCGGCCTCTGTTCTATCGCAAGCATCGCTGACTCCGCGTCGCCGAGCCCGTCGGCCGCCTCCCCGCCTTGCCTGCCAATTTTGGCGACACACAGTAGTCGCTGTGCTGTTTCTTGACTCCACACGCGGTGAGGACAAAGGCAGGGGGCAGGTCGCGGAAAAGGTCGCGCTGGGTGCGATATTTGCAGACTGCAAAGATCCAGGAGACGCAAAAGATGTTTTGAAATATAATGATAGGAATTCTTCCCCATTGCTGCTGCTCGGTTTCGTATCGACTTCGATAGGCACGGCATCAGCAGAACCGACTCGGCAAGTGCCCCCAGCGATAGGACGAGTTTGCGGGAACCTCTTGCTGCTCCGTTTGAGTGATTTAGACGGCTCACTGAAGTTTTTCTGGTTCGTCTGAGGTGCTGCTTCGGACCCACTACTTTCGGGCGTAGAGGACTCGGCTGGGGACAGGGCAGAGGACGCAGACAACGACGAGGGCGATGACGTGCCAGAGGAAGAGGATGAGGGTGACACCGACGTATTTACATGTTGCGTATTGGAATCCTTCAATCTTGGACGGCCTACACGGCATTTAGCTGCTGTCACAAGCTCCCATTCTTGTCGTTCGCTTTTACTGAGGCCTTTGATCCAAAGAGCTTTCCGTCTCGTGATTGTCGTCCCTGGGAGTGTTCTGAGGTAACCCTCCCCTTTCGTCCCACTTAATTGAGAGAAGGACTGACTTCGTTCCAGTGTTTTCCCGTTGTCTAGTCTATTACTTCCGGATTTCTTTCCAAAAACCTTGCCACTCACTTTCGTAACTGCGGCCAGAGCATTCAGTTCATCTGTTAGCACCTTGCACAGCTCACAGGCCAAAACTTGCTGCACCTCTAATCCACTGTCGAACAGCGAGTCCAAGACTTTGACAAGAAGAAGCCGAGGTAAAAATATTTTCCCAGACACTTGCTCGGCCATTACATTGTCATCTTCATTTGATGACTGGCCACGAATGTAGCTACGATTCTGCGTTACATTTAAGTTCATTCTTGGCCCGCACACTTTCTGGTATTTACTGCCGCCAATTATTGGTATCTCTTGTGTGTACATCAGATCTGAATGATTGGTAATAGTCAAAGCAGGAATTTCCTCTGGTTTTCGGATATTTTGGTTTCCATAATGTGTGCGTTGCATATGCGGAAGCTCTGTCATATCGTTGCCACATGGTTCATGCCCTTGTCGCACGGCTTCAATGTTCTCATTTTCTCTGGATACATATTGAGTGAGACTTTCCATCCTGTGTTGTGCAAAAAACGATATTGTACAATAAGAAAGGTTGCGTTTGCCCGTATCTTGCATTAGAGAAAGGTCTTCAGCAATTTGAAAAAAGGACTCATCGGTTGATATACAGTTCGGTTCCATCTGTGTCGAAAAAGCTTTTAGCGCTGCAAAATACACGGTGTATTCTTATTTGATGCAAGGGCATACCTCATGCGCCGCTCGAATGTCGAGGAAAGTAAAACAGATGACAGTAGGCGTTTAATGCGGACATGAATCATCTCATGTAGTGGACATGGGTCTTTTTCAATCGAAACGCAGGTCATGAGCTACAACACAGGTCATGAGCTACAGCACATCAAAGGGTGTAATAAGAGAAGAAAGCTATACCTATCCATGTACTAGAGCGGATTTTCTTTCGCAATGTACATGGCGACATACTAGATTGTCCTGAGTCCGCTAGTAACGGGCGGAGTCGGGCAAAAAATTTAAAAGTTCAAATGCAACAGTCGTTTGTCGACTGATGGAACGCCGCTACTAGCGACTACATGCTGTTCCATGAAGATCCAAGATCCAAGTGGAACGAAAATTGATTTCCACATTCCACAATGTGTTACATGCAATGTTGTGTCTTACATAAGTTACCTTTTTACCCATTTACATTACATTTACCCAAAAGGGATAGACTAATTACGATAAAAATCGTAGTACGTACTGAATTCGAGCTCCCCGCGCAACACTCTATTCACTATGCATTCAGCGCCTTTTAAGACATTTTTTAATGCATCTTTGTGGGGAATGATTTTAACAATGCTATTAGACACTGCTCATGCAGCTTTAGGTGCCCCCCCCTCGCTCCCTACCACGACGGATGACGTTGCCCAACATGAGATATCATTGGTTAACCATGATGGATCAATTTTAGATCAGCTTAACAGCACACTTGGTGGTATCCCATCCAAATGGCACAATTGGCATGATACAATTGTTTGTAAACCTGGTTTTCTGGCATTCCCTTCGAGCATCGAGGAGGTGATACAATTGGTAAAAAGTCATGCATGTGTGCGGGTGGTAGGCTTGGGCCACAGCTTCAATGACTTGACGTGCTCAGACGATTTAATGATGGCGACTCTTCAATTAGACCGCATTCTGGGCTTAGACAAATCTAAAATGACTGTTACCACGCAGGCCGGTGTGAAAACCCGGAACTTGATTGACTGGCTTGCCCGTCGAGGATACGCTCTGCCCACAATTCCCTACTACATCGATCAATCGATTGGGGGGGCCGTTGCGACAGCAACTCATGGTAGCTCAATATTCTGGGGAAGTTTGTCCAGTCTTGTAACAGAAATAAAAATCGTCTTAGCCGATGGCAGCGTGCGCACATTGACGGAAGCGGATGGCGACCTTTTTGCTGCGGCGCGATGCAATGTAGGCGTCTTGGGCGTGGTGGTGGAACTCACCTTTATTATTGTACCAAACAAAATTGTAAGACGCGGGCTAGGGTATGCTTCGGACGCACACTTACTTACTGAACTCAAAAAAGCCGAACATGATTCCTTGGCTTTTGAGCGTGTACATTATTGGTATTCCCCCCCTTTGAAGCTGGCTGCTGTCACGACGGTGGACAACCTTTCCCCCGTTGAGCAGCATGAGGCGAAAGCCATGTCTAGCTTAGGGCGTGAAGCATCAGATTGGTACTACCGTCTTTTCGCCGATAGCCCGCTGGAGAAACCCTTGCAACGGGTGGTACTGGCGAATTATTTAAAGACCCCGTCCGCCAAGGAGGCGGCCACGAATATAATGCTTGGGCACGCCATGAATATACTGCCTGGTACGTACAAATTATCCGATGCCCTACCTGTGCAGCAAGTCTTGGAGACAGACATTCTCCTCTCAGCCTTTGGCCGATATGATCAATACGAATACGCAGTGGCTCTGGACAAGGCCCATGACTGCGTCAAGTCTCTATTTGAGCTCTTCGATCGGAATGTAACCAATCGGGACGATTTCCGAGTTCCTTTTTGTCTCCGTTTCGTGGGACCCAACCATGAAGGTTTGCTCGGTATGTCTCGTGGAGGGTCACGTTTTTATTTGAATATGGACAACTACGACGTGTACAATCGGCATGGCTTTTCGCAATCCATGCAAGTTATCAAGGATCTTATGGCGTCCGACACTTGCCAAGCCCGCGTGCACTACGGGAAAGCTTCCATCTATTCTCCTGTGAGCGGTGCTTGGACTAAGCGTGATGCGCAGTATGTGAAGGACACGGTGGGCGTGGACATCTTTGAGCGCTTCCTTTCTGCAGCAAAGACCCTGGACCCGTCCGGAAAGTTTGCTGACGGGGTGTTGGTCCCAAAATAACGTGAAATTCTTCAATTTAACAGGGGTTTGTAAGAGGCAGGGGATACATGTGACAAAGGTTTGATGTACGAGGGACAAATGTGGCAAAAAAAGATACCTTACGGGAGACTGTCTCCAAGCGAACTTCAAGTTTTTAATCACACACATTTCTTTAAAAAGTAATGCTACTGATTTGTCCTTCAATAGGCCTCCTTTTCATCGCAATTAATTAACGATGCTCGTTTTTGCTGTGAACCAATTCCTAGAGCACAACATTTGTTAATTTAACTCTACAACCAACATCGAGCACTTTTTGCATCGGACACGCAGAGGTCATACACGGGTAAAATAATTCACTATTCAACCTTGAAAATCTACCTGGTCACCTAGCGTAAAAACATAACCGTATGTACACTGCATGGTCTTATCTAGGTAGCTACCATCCCCCCTGTAGGGTAATGCCACCCTGACCGCCCTGCTCCAGTCTGCTGGTCCATCTCCGCATGCCACATGATTCCTGCTTTCTCTATAACTACAGTACTTTTTGATGGGGAAAGGAGGAAAACAACTCAGCCACTACAACCCAACAGTTTCCCTCCTTTCTGGTCACGCTTCCCGCCGGAACCAGAGGCACCACCGATGGATGATGCTGATAGGATTGGCCAGCATCCACATCGAGCGAGCAATGGTGGGTGCACATCGGGCCCCAAATTATTTCCAAGGTCTCCATTCAATTCTGGAGCAGCGACCGTAAAACCAAGCCCCCGTGTATCCACGACGAACCAGAGTCCGAAGGTGCAGCAAACGGAGGTGAGCGCAGCCACCAAGAATATCCGCCAATCGTACTCATTCAGCTGCGACGTGAAGGTCCATTTGAGACCTTTGGCTACGCCTTGACCTTCAGTAATCACCCCCACAAGGCAAGTACAAATGAGGCTGACGGCGGAGGAAAAGAGAACAGTGGGTCCTGAGACTCGGGGAAGCCAGAGGGCGGAGAGCAGGGGGAAAGTAGAGGTTGCCGTGATGATGTTCATGGCCAGGAAGAGGTCGAGGAGGGCGTAGCTCTGTAATGCGATAACAACAATCTACAGGTGGGGGGCAGCAAAAAAAAACGTGGAAATGAGTCAAGTAAGACGTCTTTAGTGGAACCACCGACAGTCTCTATCAGCAGCACCCTGAACTCGGAGCTCCACCCCCCTTTCCCCCGGGCGTACCGGCGCATTCACAACGAAGACCAATGCTCGCGACCAGGATACAGGTCTATCGACCAAGAGGGAGGAGGAAAGGGTGGAGACGATGGCGTTCTGGAGGGAGTCCACAGCGGACTCATTCATGGTCGTCGACAACACCACCAACAACACCCGCATGACCAGGGCCCCTGCATTCCTCCCCGTCACCGGGTCGGAGAAAGGTACGAAGAAGGCCAAATTGTTGTGGTCGTCGAGTGGAGGCAAGTCCGCCCACAGGCCCACCCAGCCCACGGTCCCGAAGAAGCCGATCACCAGGGTCGTGAGCATGAACCCCAAGAGCGCTCCCTGTCGAAGGCTGCGCTTGTCCTCCGCGGCCCATACCCGTTGCCAAAAGCTTTCTTGATAACACGCAGAGGAGAGGAGGGAGATAGGAAGGGAGAAAATGGAGCTGAACCCCGAGTAATTGATGCCTAAACGCTCCGGCAGGGGCTGGCGCAGGGGTTCGCGAAAGTTGACGACAAGATAGAGCGAGGCAATCAAAATCAAGACCAAAATTAAAGCGGCTTGAAGCTGGTCGGTGAGGAGAGAGATGAGCAGCCCCCCCTTTGCCGTGTAGACAGCCGTCACGAGACCGACCAGGATGATGATGTAGATGCGGGAAGGGCCCCCGACATAGTGCTCGAACAGGTCGCCGATGGCCGTGTACTCACTGATGAGCGCCACAGACATGTTCAGCAGCGACAAGACGATCACAAAGACTTGCACGGGACGGCCGTACGCCCGGTGGGCAAAGTCGTTCAAGGACAGGACGTCCGGGGTGCGCTTGAGGATCTTCCGCCCAAACTCCGAGATGAGCAAGAGAGGCAACCCTGTTGACACCGCGTAGGTAATGATGGAGAGCCACCCCCCGAAGGCCGGGTAGGACGCGGGGAGGAAAATTGCCCAGGCCCCGATGCTGGAGGCGAAGAAGGACCAGGCGACACGGAGCATGGGCTGCGAGGCCCGCGCCGTGAGGAAGGTGTCGACGTCTCTGGACTGATGGCGCCGTGACATGGTCAGCGCGATTGCCGCGAAACCCACCAGGGTAATGACTGCGCAGACGTAGCTGGCAATCGTGAAGGTCAAATTGGCCGGAGAAGTGGGTGGCGGGCCTGTTGGTGTCAGCGTGGGAGCCATCCTCTTAGCCTGTGGACGACGGGTCACGGTGTCTAGCGTGATTTAATTTTCTCCAACAACCAAATAACGAGACACATGCGCGCGCAGAGACGTGTGGTTGTTCGAGCTCAAAAAAATTGCCGGGCCTGCTGATAAATCCAGGGTATAAACCAACAGGATTACTCAGGCGGGACGTACAAGCTCGGGGCTAAAATGTCCCGTGAGGCCATGAATACTACAGCCACGTACCTGGGAAACGACACTCGGCAGGCGCTTGACACCCGGAGCCTCCCTCCTCGTCCCTTCACGCTGAATCAAATGCTGCCCTGCGCTTTCTGTGCATAGAGGACGAAGTCAGTGGCCTCCTCGGGGGAGCAAAGGAGAGACCGGGGCGGGAGGCAAGGGCTCTTCGGCGTATCCGGCCCGCATGCCCTAGTTTTAGGCCTTAAGGGCTCAGGGTTGTCCTCCTCTTGATTAATAGAGTCTTTATTCGCCCAAGCGTGCATGTAAGTGTTCTCTACCCTCGTGGGATGCCAATGTCCGGACTTGCTGCCCTATTCATAGTCCTTATTGACGTGCACACTGCCCACCTCCCCGCTTTATCCTTCTTCCAGGCAAAGGCTCACCCGTACTCGTTTCCGACAAGCGCTGTAAAGATGCTGGAAAAACTGACAGCGGGGTGGGAGACGAGCACAGTCTCAGATTTGAAGGACTTGTTGGAAGAAGCCCGTCAATCGAAATTCGATTTTGTGACCATCCCCCTTGTCCATCCACGCTTCGAGAGGGATCATTTGGGTGTCAGCGACGGTCGGATGGGAACTCTGACAAGAAGCGACATGGAAGTAGACAGCCGCACGTGGACGACCTGCGTCGTGGGCAAAGTGTCAGAGTGGCTTGACCCCTCCAGCCCAGATGAGACTGTGCGACTGGCGGCGGAAGCGGGCATGAAGCAGGAGCTGGCGTGGGCTTCACATTTAGCCGTCCCGGCGGTACTGATGCCCCGGCCTCCTCGAACTGAGTGTGCGAACTACGCCCGTTTGCTGAACCAAGTGCTATCACAGCCTACAATGTTGCAGCTGTGGGTGCGCGTTTCCTTGTCGCGGCCCTCGGTGGCGGATGACTCGGATGAGGAGGAGGGGGAGGGCGAGGAGGAGGAGGTTCAGGCGACGGAGGAGGACGGGTCCCCAAGGTCCAGTAAAGGTCGCGACCTGGGACGTGTAAGCTTCGAGAAGGAAGCTAGCAGGGCGGAAGGGGAGTTTGTAGGAAGTGCGTGCACCTCGACATGCGCACTGGGCAAGGCGGGCGGCAAGCGCCGGCGTCCGGGCCCACAGGCCTTGCCAGGTCCAGGCCTCGTCCCCACGGGGCAGGTGTCGCCCCGCGAGAATCCTTGGGAGACCTGGAATCGTCTGCGGACCCTGTGCGAGTTCAAATCCTCCCTGGGCGTGGCCCTGGAGCTGACTGGCGATCTCCCTGACCCCCACGTCCTGCAACGCTGGCACGGCGAGCCCGTCAAGGCCCTGGTCTTCCCCACCGCCATCTTCCTCACCAACAAGAAGGGCTACCCGGTCCTGAGCAAAGCGCACCAGGCTTTCGTCGTGGACATGTACCGCTTTAAGATCCAAGTCCTCCTACGAGGGCGGACCCGGCACCCGGGGGGGTACCCTGTCTATCTCCAGTACCTGGAGCACCTGCGCCTAAAGCTCTTTCCCCTCCCCGAGCAGGACCGCTTCGAGAGCCCATACTACGACTTTCTCCAGGCCCCCCTCCAGCCGCTGATGGACAACCTGGAGAGTCAGACCTACGAGACCTTCGAGAAGGACCCGGTCAAGTACGCCCAG